>Ga0068855_100003347_pt1 | contig 19624 bp, 9 predicted proteins | sample KBSCornC52_FD_66592 | JGI IMG/M metagenome (GOLD analysis project Ga0068855, IMG submission 66592) | Corn rhizosphere microbial communities from Kellogg Biological Station, Michigan, USA - KBS Corn C5-2 | ecosystem: Host-associated > Plants > Roots > Rhizosphere > Soil ...
CCTGGTCGCCTGCTCGCGCCCCCGCCCCGTGGCCCCCGGCCCCCCTGACCTGCTGGTCTTTTATGCGAGCGGCGTCCGGGGCGCGGTGGCGACGCCGAAGGCGGGTGCGGGAGGGATGGCCCGGCGCGCGACCCTGGTGGACCGCGCCCGCGTCAACGCACGAGCTCTCTTGCAGGTGGACGCGGGTGATCTGACCCCCAGGGTGCAAGACGAGGCCTCGCTCACGGAGTTGGCCACCCGGGCGGACCGCACGAGGCTGGTTTTCCAGAGCTATCGGCGCATGGGCGTCGACGTCGTCACCTTGGGCGAGAGTGATTGGGCCCTGGGGAGCGCCACGCTGCAGTCGCTCGCCCGAGAGGAGAAGGTCAGGGTCGTGGCGGCCAACGTGCGCGGCAAAGACGGAAAGTCGCTCTTTCCCGCTCACGAATCGTTCGAGGCCGGCACTGTCAAGGTGGGCGTGTTTGGCATCTTCGAGGACGGTCCCGGCGCGCCGCCTTTGCCGGAGGGCCTCACGGTCACCGATCCACAGGGCGCGGCCCGTGAGGCGGCGGCGGCGCTGCGGGGCTCCGGGGTCCAGCTGGTGATCGGCCTCTTCCACCTGGCCGGGGGACGTGCCCGCGCGCAAGCGATCGCGGACGCGGCGGGCGGCATCGACGTGATCGTGCTGGGTCATGCGGAGGAGCCCGCGCCGCCGCGGTTCGTGGCGGTCGCCCCCCGTGGCGCGGAGCTGGGGCTCTTGCAGGTGAGGCTGGCCGAGAAGAGGCGCACAGTCGGGAGCGAGCACGGGGCCGTGTCTCTCGAAGATCGCCGCTTCGCCGTCGCGCCCGACGTGCCCGAGCAATATGGAGTCAGGCTCTTGTTGCGTGCCACGGAGCCCGTGTACGCCACCTTCCTCGAGAGCGAGGCGGCGCTCTCGAAAGCGAAAGGTCGGCGGACCTACGGAGAGGAGTGGCAGTACAGCACGACCGCGCTGTGCAAGGCCTGTCATGCTTCGCAGTTCGCGCAGTGGGCCTCGACCGACCACGCGCACGCCTTCGCGTCGCTGACCGATGGACGGGAGAAGGAGCCAGGCTGCATGGGCTGCCACATGACCGGCTTCCTGGTCCCGGACGGAGTTCAGAACTTCGAGTCGGCCCACTACTTCGTCGACGTCGGCTGCGAGGACTGCCACGGGCCGTCGACCGCCCACGTCACCTCGGTCGACAAGCACCGCGGGACCTCGCGCGCCGTCGACCCGGTCCTCTGCTTCGGTTGCCACACCCCCGATCAGAACCGCGGCCCCTTCGTGCTGGCCGAGGCCATGAAAGAGATCGTGGGCCCCGGCCACGGACAGCCGCTGCCCCCCTCCCCTGCGCATTGAAAGGAGGGCGAGGGCCCTACCCGGAGCGACGCGCGCCGCTGCCGTCGCCGGTGTCGAGGACCTCGCGAACGCCTCGCGCCAGCGCGTCGGGGGTGACGGGCTTCTGCAAGAACGCGGTCCGGGCTTCGCCGAGCGCATCCTGAAACACGGAGCCCTCCGCGTACCCGGACATCAGCAGCACCCGAATGCCCGGCCGGGCCGCGCGCACCCGCCGCGCCAGCTCGACCCCGGTCATGCGCGGCATCTGAATGTCGCTGAGAAGCACGTGAATGGTTCCCCGGTGTTGCTCGCAGGTGAGCAGCGCATCGCCAGGGCCGGCCGCCTCGAGCACGGTGTAGCCGCTGCGCTGCAGGGCGGCCCGGGCGGCGAGCCGGACCTGCTCGTTGTCTTCGACCAGCAGGACCGTCTCGGTCCCGGACGTCGCCGTGGGGACCGCCGCCGCGCGGGCTTGCTCTCCGTCCGGGAGCGCGTCGAACCGAGGCAGGTAGACCGAGAAGGTCGTCCCCCGTCCCGGCTCGCTGTCGACCACCACCTGACCGCCGCTCTGCTGGACGACGCCGAGAACGGTCGCGAGGCCGAGCCCCGTACCCTTGCCCGCGTCCTTGGTCGTGAAGAAGGGCTCGAAGATGCGGGCCTGGGTGTCGGGGCTCATGCCGCAGCCGGTGTCGGTGACCGAGAGCCGCACATACGATCCAGGGGGCACGCCCGGGTGCGCCCGCGCGCCGTCATCGTCCCGGGCCTCGTCGATCTCGACCGTGCCCGTCTCGATGGTCAAGGTCCCCCCGCCGGGCATGGCGTCGCGGGCGTTCACGGCCAGGTTCATCAACACCTGTCCCAGCTGACCCCGGTCGGCGCGCACCATCGTGGGCGATCCCGCGAGCAAGAAGACGAGCTCTACGTCCTCGCCCAGCAAGCGCGCCAGCAAGTCCTGCATCCCGGTCACGACGGGTGTCAAGTCGAGCACCGTCGGACGCAGCACCTGCTGGCGGCTGAACGCGAGCAGCTGTCGGGTCAGCTCGGCGGCGCGATCGGCGGCCCGTCGGATCTCCTCGACCTGGCCGTGCATCTCCTCGTCCCTCACCAGCTCCTCCGCCAGCAGGTGAGCGTAGCTGAGGATGACGCAGAGGAGGTTGTTGAAGTCGTGGGCCACGCCGCCCGCCAGGCGCCCGATCGCTTCCATCTTCTGCGCCTGCCTCAGCTTGCTCTCGAGCTCCGTGACGCGCGCATTCTCGAGGGCCATGGCCGTTCGCCGGCCGATCTCGATGGCCAGCTCCACATCAGCGGGCAGGAAGTGGTGCGGTGAGGCGGCGCCCAGGGAGAGGACACCGAGGCGCACGCCCCGCGCCCGAAGCGGAACGACGAGCAGGCTGCGCACCCCGAGCTCCCGCACCAGCTCGGCGTGCCGATCGTCGAGGCAACGTTCCCGCAGCTGCTCGTCCGAGAGCGCGGCCAGATGGACCGGGGACGCCTCCTCGGGCAGGCTCGGCGGCAGCAACGCAGCCGCCACCCGCGTCGGGTACAGCTCGAACAACCGGCGCAGCGCCGACTCGCGGGTGGCGTCGCGGTGAGCGCCGGCCAGGCGCGTGACGGCCCCTCCGTCGCTCACGTCGACCGACGCCCAGTCGGCCAACCCGTGGGCGCACAGGTGGCGAACGGCCTGCGCGATCCCCCGCTGATCGGGGGACGACGACATCAGCGTGGTCGCCTCGGCGAGCATCACGGCTCGCCGGCGATCGGCCTCGGCCTGAGCGCGGGCCTCGCGTTCCCGCGCCAGGAGGTGCGCGTTCTCCAGGGACACCGCCGCCTGCGCCGCCAGCAGCTCCAGGGCGGCCAGACGCTCGCGCCCGAACACGCCCGGCGTCAAATCGTTCTCCAGATAGAGGAGCCCGATCACCGTCCTCTGTCGGCGCACCGGCAGGCACAGGACCGAGCGCGGGCGAGCGCGCGTCCCGTCGCGCGGAGCGTCCTGCCCCGAGCTGGCCGTCCGCGCGAAGTAGGGGTCGCCCGCGAAGGGCCCAGCGTCGGCTGCCGCGTCCTCCAGCACGACGGGCGCTCCCGTGCGACGCACGTGCTCGAGCAGCGACTCCGGCACCCGTGGCACCGGCTGCAGCAGCGGGATCGCGTCGTCGATGGTCTTCTCGGCGGCGACCTCCGGATCGCTGTCTTCGGCCTCCTCGCGGATGAGGACGATGCGGGCGCGCCGGGCCCCGCCGTGCTCGAGCACGACGGTCAGCAGCAACGGGAGGAGCTCGTCCCGGACGAGCGCGCCCGAGATGGCGCGCGAGGCCTTGAGCACCGCCAGCAGATCGAGCTGCTCGGGGCTCACCGCCGCCCCGTCCAGATCGCCGCTCGGATCTCGCCGCGCCAGCACCGCGTGCCTCGCCTCGAGCTGCCGGACCTTCCCGTCGGCGCCCCAGCGCTGGTAGGCATCGCGGGCCTCGCGCAGATAGCTGTCGGCGATGGCCACGAATCCGCGGGCCCGGTAGAAGCGCGACGCGGTCTCGAGCGCGACGGCGCCGATCCCGGCCTGGCCATGGTCGCGGGCCGATCGGATGGCCCGCTCGTATTCGTACATCGCGCGCTCGGGGTCGCCCTCGAGTCGCGCGAGATCGGCGGCCACCAGGGCCGCGCAGGCCCCGAAGTTGTCGGGGCAGCTCGCCGCGCGCGCGTCGAGGAAGCGAGCGTGCTCTCTCACGGCGGCGAGCAGCCCCGCGCGCTCGTCCGGGGCGGCCTCGTCGTGCCGGCCGCCGAGCGCCAGCGCTCGATACAGGTGAAACTCGACTCGGTCGAGGGCGAAGGCCGAGGTCCACAGGAGCGCCTCGGCCTTGCCCCCCGCCTCGATCGCCGCGGGCAGGTCGCCCTCGAAGAAGCGGGCGCAGAGCTTCCGGATCCAGTACCACCCCTGGGCGACGACGAGCGAAGGGTCGGCGGCGAGGTACGCCTCGTACCGGCACTCGTCCAGCTCGGCGTCGTCGAAGCGGGCGAAGGCCGGCGTGAGGCCGCGCAAGGCGCGCAAGAGACGCTGGCGCCCGATGCTCAGCTCGATCAGGCCGCGGAGCTTCCCCTTGCGGGCCAGCGCCAGGACGGCCTCCATGTCGCGGTCGAGCTCGTGGAGCGAGTCCGCCCCCAACAGGAAACGCAGCCCGACCATCTGGTTGGCCGCCCCCCACTCGACTATGGTGTCGCCGGCCGCCCGGGCCGCCTCCATCGATCGCCGCGTCAGCTCGAGGCAACGGGCGAGGGGTTGCGTCCGCGGATAGACGAAGGCGCCGGCGATGATCAGGATCTCCCCGCGGAAGCGCAGCTGGTGCCGCCGCTCGAGGAGCTCGAGGCCCAGCGTCGCGAAGCGGAACGCCGCCTGGTCCTCCTCGAAATAGGGTCCCAGCATCTGCCCGAGGACGGTGAAGGCCAGGGGCGCGGCGTCGCTCTGCCCGAGCTCGACGGTGAGGTTGGCGGCCCGCCCCGCGACCAGGCACATCAATCCTTCGTCGCTGAAGGAGGCCAGGTAGTGCAACGCGAGCAGGACGTCGACGGTCGCCTGCCCCTCCGGGCTGACGAGCGGAGGCAGATCGCGCAGGCTCTCGATCGATCGGTCGCCGATGCGCTGCCGGAGCCGCTCGTATTCCTCGCGGATCGCCGGCGCGCCCGGCCGAGGAGCCCAGTCGATGCCGAGCCGTCGCAGATGCGCGAGGACGGTCGCCGTTCCCGCCGCGACCTGTCCGTCGGCGAGAGCCATCGCCGCCTGCTCACACACCACCTTCGATTGATCGACCAGGTCGCGGGCCCGGCGCGCGAGGCTGGCCAGTCGTTCGACCGCCGCCTCGCGGGCGCCCGTCAGCCGCTCGCACTGCGCTCGGCCGAGCTCGAGGCCAAACCACAGCGGGTAGTGCCGGTCGCCGGCGTCCGAGGCTCCCTTGGGGAGCAGGGAGGCGCCGGCGGCGAAGTGGTTGAGCGCCGACGCGTGGGCACCCGAGCCCTGCGCCGTCCGCCCGGCCAGCAGATCGAGCTCGGCCAGCTGCTCACGCTCTCGTTCTGTGGCGAGGAGGGCCGTGGCGCGATGAAGATGCCCGACGACGTCGAACACCCGCGGTCCTGCGGCCTCGAGCGAAGATCGCGCGGTGATGTCGCCGAGAAGCCGCCTCCCCACACGGAGGTGCAAGGCGGGCCGCTCCTCCGCGGGCGTGAGCAAGTACGCCGCCTCCTGCACGCGATCATGAGAGAAACGGTAGCTTCGACCAAGCCTGACGAGGACGTCCTGCTCCACGGCCGCCTGCAGCGTCGGCTCGGGATCACTGTCGAGCACGTGGGCGAGGGTCTCCGCGTCGAACGTCCCGCCCAGGCAGGCGGCGACGGGCAAGATCACCTGAGCTTCGGTCTCCAGATGGCGCAGCTTTTCGACGATGAGGTCGGTGACGTCGCCGACGCCTGGCTCCTGGCGAATGCCATCCAGATCCCAGCGCCAGCGCTTCGCGCCTGAATCGAAGGCGATCAGGCCCTTGCGGTGAAGCGTGGTCAACAGCTGCGTGACCATCAGGGGATTGCCGCCGGTCTTTTCGCTGATCGCGCGCCCGAGCGGCGCCACATCGGAGGCCGTCCCTGCGACCAGATCCGCGACCAGCCGGTCGACCTCCGCGGCGGGCAAGCAACCAAGCGCCAGCTCGCGCACGAACGTCCCCGCGGAGGCGATCTCCGCGAGGGCGCGCGGCCACGGGTGCGCCGGCTCCATCTCGTGCCGATGGGCCGCGACGACCAGCAACGGACCGACCTCGCCCCCGGTGAGGAGGTCGGCGATCAGCCGCACGCTGGCCGCGTCCGCCCACTGCACGTCGTCGATGAAGATCGTGAGCGGCACCTCGCCGGCGAACGCGCCGATCAACCGACCGAGCGCGCGGCGCGAGCGGAGGTCGGCCTCGGCCGGCGGTGCCGGCGCCGCCGGCGGCAGGGGCCCGAGCATGGGGCCCAGCTCGCGGATGAGCTCGCTCGCCGCCGCGGCGTTGGGACCAAGGGCCGCGCGGAGTCGCTGCCGCCAGGCATCCGCCACCTCCGGCGGCGTCTCGGCGAGGCGGTCGAGCATCAGCTCGCGAATCACGTCGATGATCGCCGCGTACGGAACATCTCTGCGGTACTGGTCGAACTTCCCGGAGACGAAGAGGCCCGACCGCGCGGCGATCGGGCCCTGGAGCTCCTGGACCAGCGCCGATTTCCCGACTCCGGCAGGACCGACCAGGACCGCGAGCGCGGACCGATGCGAGGCGGCGACGTGGTCGAGACACGCGAGCAGCGTGGCTCGCTCCGAGTCGCGACCATAGAGCTTCTGCGGAAGCGCGAACCGGTCGGAGGTGTCGAGCTCCCCCAGCGCGAACGGCGCGATCCGCGCCTCGTCGCGCCACGCCACCTGGCAGCGCGCGAGATCGTGGGCGAGGCCGGACGCCGTCTGGTACCGGTCCTCGGGCACCTTCTCGAGAAGGCGCAGGAGGATGCGGGAGACCATCTCCGGAATCCCCGGCACCAGGTCCTGCGGGGAGGACGGCCGGCGCGCCACATGGGAATGCACCCAGCCCAGCGCGTCCCGGGCTACGAAAGGGAGCCGGCCCGTGAGCAGCTGGTAGAGGACGACCCCGAGGGCGTAGAGGTCCGAGCGGCCGTCGATCATCCGGTTCAGACGCCCGGTTTGCTCCGGAGAGACATAGGGCAGCGATCCCTCGATCAGGCGGAGCGGCCTGAAGACCGACCGCTCGGACAGCACCCGCCGCGCGAGGCCCAGGCCCGACAGCTGGACGGCTCCGGTTTCGCGGTCATGGAGGATGGTGCCAGGACGGAGATCTTTGTGGATCACGCCCCGCTCGTGAAGCTCGGCGAGGACCCGTGCGATGCGGGACGCGAGATCGAGGAAGGCACCGACCGGCATGGGAGCCCCCAGAAGCGCCTCGAGCGGGATGGCGCGGCTGTCCCGCAGCTCCAAGGCTGGACGTCCCTCGAAGGTCGTCATCGCGACGGGCGCGAGCACCGCCGCGCCTTGGAGCGCGCGGCCGATCTCCAGCTCGTTGACCAGCTGGGCGATGTCCTCCGCGCCGCAATGCGCGGGGGACGAGACCTTCAACAGGATCGTCTGCCGATCGCTCGCGCGCACCGCCCGATGGATGCTGGTGCCTCGATCTTCGCGCAGCCGACAGACTTCGATGTACGTCTCGGACGTCATCGCCTCCCCCCGCTTCTCGTCCATGAGCGGCCCAGGCAGGTCGCCGACCGCGCGGCCTCGGGCGCACAGGCAATGGAGCCGCGATCAGCGTGGCGACCTTGCCGTCTCCTGCCCCCAGAGACCGGCCCAGAGAGTATCGGAAGAGGCGGCCACGCGCTACGGGCGCAGCGTCACCCGCCGCTCGCGCCGGAGCGCGCTCCCGATCCTGCCGCGATGCCGCGGCCTGATCCGGCGGGGACCTCGGCTGCGGCGCCGCCCACTTTGGCCGCCGGCAAGAATACCCGGAACGTGGTGCCCGCCCCTGGGTCGCTGCGAACCGTGACGCCCCCGTCGTGCGCCTTCAGGATGCCGTGCACCACCGCCAATCCGAGCCCGGTGCCCTGCCCCACCTCTTTCGTCGTGAAGAACGGATCGAAGATGCGTTCCAGCGTGGCGGCGTCCATGCCCGTGCCGGTGTCGGTGACGGCCAGGGTCGCGTAGAGACCAGGGGGAAGCGCAGACGGTCCCTCCACCAAGGGCGCCGACAGCACGGCGGCCTCGACCTCGATGGTCAAGGCGCCGCCCCCTGCCGCCATCGCGTGGGTGGCGTTGGTGGCCAGGTTCACGATGAGCTGATGTAGCTGGCTGGGATCGGCGAAGACCTGCGGCGTGTTCGGATCGAGTCGGGTCTGAACGCGAATCGTCGCCGGGGTGGTCGCCTTCAACAATTTCATCGCTTCGATGACGATGTCGGCGGGCCGCACCAACTGACGCTTCGGCGTGTCCTGACGGCTGAACGAGAGGATCTGCTTCACCAGATCGGTGGCCCGTTCGCTGGCCTTCTCGATCTCCAGCAAGGACTCGCGCGCCGGGTGATGGGGCTCGAGCTCGGCGAGCGCGATCGACAGGTTCGCGACCACGGCGGAGAGGATGTTGTTGAAGTCGTGCGCGATCCCCCCCGCCAAGGTGCCCAGGCTCTCCAGCCGCTGGGCCCGCATCACCTGTCGTTCCAGGCCCTTCCTCTCGGTGATGTCCGTGACCATGCCGAGGAGGCTGACCACTCGGCCGGCGCGATCGCGCAGCGGGCTGGCGGCCAGCGTTCCCCACATCCGGCTGCCGTCCTTGCGGCGAAATTGGTACTCGAACAGCTCGCGGATCCCGGGGCGCAGGCGAAAGTTCCGCTCCGCGCGAGCCCGATCGGCGTCGTCGACGACGTCGAAGGCCAGGCGTCCGATCAACTCGGCGCGTGGATAGCCGAACATCTCACACAAGCGGTCGTTGACGAACTGAGTGCGCGCCTGGGTGTCCACCACCCAGACGCCTTCGTAGGCCGTGTCGACGATCTGGCGAAAGCGGACCTCGCTGAAGCGAATGGCCTCCTCGGCCTGATCTCGTTCGATGGCGATGGCGGCCAGGTGGGTGGCCCGTTCCACCCAGTGGAGCTCGGCGTCACGGGGTCCCCGGGGCTCCCGGTAGTACATCGCGAACGTCCCCAGCAGCACTCTCGTCGAAGAAAAGATGGGCGTCGACCAGCACGCCCGCAGCCCGAAGGGCAAGGCGAGGTGCCGGTAGGCCGCCCAGTATTCGTGCGTCGCGATGTCCTCCACCACCACCCGTTCGCGGCGGTAGGCCGCCGTCCCGCACGATCCGTGGTGCGGGCCGATCGGCAGCCCGTCGATGCCGCGCACGAACTCGGCGGGCAGGCTGCGGGCGGCGCCGTGGCGGATGACCCCCCGCTCGTTGTCGACCAGCACGATCGAGCACAACATGCCTTCGGCTTGCCGCTCGACCAGCTCGATCACGCGATCCAGCAGCTCGGTCAAGGGCGCGCCTGCCGCGATTCGCTCCAGGACCTCGCGTTGCCCACTCTCGAACGCCTGCATATCCACTCGCCCCCCAGCAGCAAGAGTACACCAACTGCGGCTCGACCCTGTTCCACTCGGCTCGTGTCGTGTCCGCGACGCCGCCGAGCGCCGCAGGCCGCTCGCTCACTTGGGCGAGGCGTACCACTCGATCGTCGAGCGAAGCCCCGCGTCGAGCGCCACCTGCGGCTGATAGTCGAGCTGGGCGCGGGCGGCCCCGATGTCCGCCGCCGAGTGCTTGACGTCCCCCGGCCGCGGCGCCTCGTGCGTCACCGGCACCCGCCGGCCGAGGCAGGCCTCGATGGTCTGGACCAGCTCGTTCAAGCTGATCGATGCCCCCGAGCCGATGTTGAACACCCGCCCCGACGCCTGGGCCGCCGGAGCGGACGCCGCCCGCAGGTTGGCCTGGACGACGTTGTCGATGTGACAGAAGTCGCGGGACTGCAGGCCGTCGCCGTAGATCGTGACGCCCTGGCCGGCCAGCGCGGCCGTGACGAAGCGAGGGATCACCGCGGCGTACTCGGAGCGCGGATCCTGCCGCGGCCCGAAGATGTTGAAGTAGCGCAGGCACACCGTCTCGAGCCCGTAGGCTCCCGCGTACACCTGACAGTAGTGCTCGCCGGCCAGCTTCGAGGCCGCGTAGGGCGACAGCGGCGCGGTCGCCATGCTCTCCGTTTTCGGCGACAGCGGCGAGTCTCCATAGGCCGAGGACGAGGCGGCGTAGACGACGCGGCGGACCCCGGCGCGCTGGGCCGCCCCGAGCAGGCGCAAGGTGCCGGTGGCGTTCACGTCGTGGTTCGCGAGCGGCTCCGCCAGGGAGCGCGGCACCGAGGCGATGGCGGCCTCGTGGAACACCAGCTCGATCCCCGCCAAGGCCCGATCGAGGATCGCCTCGTCCCGGATGTCGCCCTTCAGCAGGTCGACCTGGGCGGCCACCTCGTCCAGGTTCGCGAGCTTCCCCGTCGAAAGATCGTCGAGGACGCGCACGCGATCGCCCCTCGCTAACAACGCTCGGACCAGAGCGGACCCGATGAATCCGGCACCGCCGGTGACCAAGACTCGAGTTGGCATGATGGCTCTCATTCTCCTCTCGCGCTTCGTTCGTTCGTTCGTTGTTGGTTCGCGGATATCCTCGTCAGCGCATGAACGTCTCGTATTCCAGGCGATCGAGGCGGTGCGAGAGGGCCTGCAAGCTGAGCGCGGCGGTGAGCGCCGCCGAGACCGCGAACCCGAACCCGTAGAACCTGGGACCGAGCGCCTGACTGAGCAGCGACAGGCAAATGTTGCCCACCGCGAACACCGCGCACAGCCACAGGACGAGCCGCCGGTAGTCGAGATAGAACAGCACCGTGAAGATCCCGAGCAGGAAGGTCTGGAAGCCGACCCCGACCACGTCGACCTTGAACAGGTAGCTGTAGATCGGCGGGATCCCGAACAGGCCGATGAGGGGGGCCCCGAGCAGCAGCAGCAGGGCCACCGTCGTGCCGTGCACGCGCAGGATGTCGAACAGCCCGGCCCGTGCCGAGATGACCAGCTCGTCCCGCAGGCGCTGCAGCTCTTGCAGCGTCTCGCCCTGCCGGACGGCGGAGAAGTAGCGATCGTAGGCCGCCGCGAAGTCGGCCTCGATCCGGACGAAGAACACCGCGACGCCGGGCACGACCGACAGGTACGACACGAAGATCGGCACGTCATAGACGATCGAGTAGCGCACCGGGCCGATCAGCTCGACGGAGGTGACCGGGTTGGACCAGAACACGAACTTGTCGGCCCAGACGGCTACGTTGAAGAGCACGCCGATTGCCGCGAGATCGTAGTGAGCCGCCTTGCGGGACAGGAACTCGAAGGACATCCGCCGCGCCGACGGGTAGTCGCGACGGACCAGCGCCAGCATGCCGACCAGCATCGCCCCCTGCCCCAGCACGAAGGCCAGCAGATAGCCCGCCAGGCCGAACTGCGCGAGCGCGCCGGCCAGGCCGACGATGGCCAGGTACCCGACCCCGAACACCAGCAGCACGCCCAGGTAGCGCTTCAGCCCGGACATGAGCGCCGTCAGCAGCCAGACGTTGCCGAGGGCCACGAAGCCCGCGACGTAGAGCGCCTTGACCGGCCCCGTCCCGGCGGGGAAGGCCAGCGATTCGGCGGCCCCGATCACGCCGCCGAGCACACTCACGCACGCCATCGCGCCCACCAGATTGGGAAAGACGGCGGACGTGCGCTTGTCGAAGAGGCGGTCGGCCACGAAGCGCACCAGGACCAGCTGCACCGAGCCGGCCACGATGAGCGACAGCGCCATGAGGTGGGTGACCGTTCCGAGGAACTGCGTGACCACCATGGTGCCCCGGCCCACGTGCTGCGAATAGAGGCCGATGCACAGGAGCGAGCCCATCGAGATGAGCCAGGGCCCCGAGCCCACGACCGCGGCGACCGCGTACGCGCGCAGCAACCCCACGTACGAGTCGCTCTGCAGGTTGCGCCGGAGCTGGAAGCCGATGCCCGCCATGTCAGGGCACCTTCCCGAACGAGGTACGGTACAGGTCGCGGTAGCGCTGCAACATCAGCTCCTCCGTGTACGAGCGCTCGACGCGCGCGATTCCGGCCTGCTGGGCCGCCCGCCACCGCGCCGGATCGGCGAGGAGCTCGACGATCCGGGCGGCCGTGGCCTCGGGATCGGCGATCTGCACGATCGCGCCCGCGGTCCCCAGGGCGCGGTCCGCCGCGTCGGTCCCCTCGATCAGCTCGCGGCAGCAGCCCACGTCGGTCGCCACGCAGGGGACGCCGGCCGCGAAACCTTCCAGCACCACGAGCGGCTGCGCTTCGCTGATCGAGGTGAGGACGTTCAGGCCGATCCGCGGGAGGATCTCGTCCATCCGCCGAAAGCCGAGCAGCTTGATCCGTTCCGCTGCCCCGCCGGCGGCCGCCGCCAGCTCGCGGCACTCGGCGGCGTAGTCGGGATCTTCCTCCTCCGGACCGACGATCCAGGCCTCGACCTCCGGTCGCCGCGCGATGACCAGACGGGCGGCCCGGATGAAGGTCCGGATGTCCTTGATGGGCACGACCCGGCCGATGAGCGCGATGACGGGCGGGATCTCGGCCGGCCGGCGCGCGCGCAGGGCCCGGAACCGATCGAGCGCGATCCCGTTGGGGAGCACCGCGGTGCGCGCGGCCGGCGCGCCGTCCGCGATCTGCCGCCGTCGATTGCCCTCGTACAGCGTGATGATCGAGTCGGCCGCCTCGTAGGTCATCCGCCCGATGCGCTCGAACATCCCGATCCAGAGCTGGCGGAAGTACCCGACCGACACGTCGCTGGTGTCAGGCGCGAGGCGCTCGTCGTCGAAGATCCACTCCGCTTGCAAGAGCTCGATTCGGCGCTCCTTCGTGTAGATGCCGTGCTCCGTGACGATGAGCGGGCTCCCCCGGCGCCGCAGCAGGGTGGCGAGGAACCCGGCGAAGCCCGTGGACACGACGTGCAGCACGCGCGCGGGCGGCACGCGCGCCGCGGCCGCCGCCAGCACGAACAGCGGGGCGTGCATCGACCGCACGGTCCAGAAGTACTCCAGGAAGGAACGCGTCGGCGCCCCGGCCGCGTAGCGCTCGGTGATCTCTTGCCAGGCGCGCCGGCTGTAGAGGAAGTCCCGGCGGCAGCGCTCGGGGTTCCCGACCAGGTGCTCGACCACGGCATCGAGGGCCGCCGGCAACGTCCCGGCCCCCGACCGAAATCCGTCGTGAAGGGCCGCGCTTGCCGTGAAGAAGGCCGAATCGCCCGGCAGATCGCCGGGCGGCTCGGTGGGCCGCGGAGCCTCGAGGAAGTGCTCTTCCAGATGGATGACATTGGGCGGGAGCTCGTAGGCCCGGGCGCCGCGGCGCTCGCGCGAGCCCCCGATGAAGACGAGGCTGAACGTCAGCTCGGGCAGGCCCCGGATCAGCTGGTGAACCCAGGCCGAGACGCCGCCCCGCACATAGGGGTACGTCCCCTCGAGCAACAGCGCGACGTCGGCGCGCCGGCCCGGACCGAGCGTCGGGTTCGGAAGCTCGCGCGCGCCGCTCATAGCCAGTGCTCCATCACCGACCGCAAGCTCCCGAGCATCGGACCCGCCACGTCCTCCATGGCTTTCAAGCGCGCCAGGTGATCGTGGACGGCGGTGTAGCGGCGGCGCTGGAAGGCGCTCTCGGCCAGGAACGGCAGCACCTTGACCGCCGGGTGGCCGAGCTCGAGCGCCCGCTTGAACGCCGCGTCGGCGGCCTCCGGTTCGCCCCGCCGCAGGAGGATTCGCCCGCGCAACGCGTACGCGGCGGGGTCGTCCACTCCGAGGAACAGGGCCTGGTCGACGTGCTCGAGCGCCGTGGCGAGCGCCTCGCGCAGCGCCGCCCCTTCCTGCAACCCGTGGTAGACGCCCTCCCAGGCCAGCTCGGCCAGCCGCTGGTGGGCGAGGCCGCCGGCCTCGGCCTCCGATGCCTGATCCAGCACGACGCGGGCGCCCTGCACGGCCCGCTCGTGCTCGCGCCGCCGCCGATCGATCAAGCTGAAGGCGTAGAGCCGCACGTCGTCGTTCGCGTCGGCGAGCGCGCGGCGGGCGAGCGGGACCTGGAAGCGCAGGGGCAGGCGGGCCGCCCGCAAGAGCGCGTGCAAGCGGCGCCCATCGTGCGCGCGATCGACCAGAAGCAGGTCGCCGGCCACCGCCTCGGGCGCCTCCTGGCGGGCGGGCGGCGCCAGCTTCAACCCGGGATCATCCCAGCGCGCGGGCAGCGGCCACGAGCGCCAGGCGCCGGCGTCCTCGGTCGGAGCCGCCGGCGGCGGGGCCCAGGCGACGATGCACGCGATCGCGGCGCCGAAGATGGGGAGCGCCAGGCACCAGGCGGCCGTGGCCAGGACCAGCCGCCGGTCATCCGCCCCCGCGCCCCCGCCCGCCGCGAAGCGCCGGACGGCGATCGCCGCCAGGGCGACCAGCAGCGCGTGCGCGAGGCACCACGCCGCCACGCCGCGCCCCGACGACGGCGTCGCCAGCCAGGCGAGCATCAACGCGAGCTCGGCCAGCGAGATCCCCGCGAGCGCGAGACGGCCGACCAGCGGGCGCCCGCCGGGCCCGCGAGCCTCGTCGCCTCCGCCCTCGCGCTCGTGCGGACGCGGGTGCTCAGCGGCGGCCACGGCGGACCTCCAGATCGCGCTCGAGCTCGCCCATGACCGCGACCCGCTGATCGGTCGGGGTGAGGAACCGGAAAGCCGCCGTTCCGCCCGCCTCGGCCAGGGACCGCTCCAGCTCCTGCCGGCTCAGGTCATCGATTCGCTCGACCAGCGCGCGGACGTCCTCCTCGCTGGCGTCGGGGAGCAGGAGCCAGATCAGCGTGTCGCCGCCTCGCCCCCGCGTGCGGTGAATGACGTACTCCGGAGCGAGAATGCCCGACAGTAACAGATCGGTGATCCCACTGAGCGGGCTGTGTCCCACGACCGCCAGCACGCCGAGCACGGCTCGGCCACCCCGCTCGCGACAGTCCTCGAGCGCGCGATCCATTCGCTGCAGGAAGACCTTCTCCCGCTCCCGGTGCGGCTCCGCCAGGGTCGATCCCGACGCCACGCGATCGGCGAAGTGACCGACCAGGATGGACAGCGCCTCCAGGTTGCGCTGGGTGAAGGCGAAGAAGGGCATGCCTTCGACGCAGAGGACCCCGTGCAGCACCCCGCCTGAATCCACGATCGGAACGGCCGCGAGAAGCGGGCTCGCGCCCCCGACCCGCAAAGCTGCCGCCGACGCGCTACCGCTCGGCCCCGCCACCGCCGCGATGTGGCGGGTGCGGATGGCGTTTCGCACCAGCGGATCGTCGGGCCGCAACGGGCTGGGCTCGCCGAGGGTGCCAACCGTCGTCCCGAGCGCCCCACTCCGCGCGTCGGTCCGGACGAGAGAGGCGACCTCGACCGACGTGAACCGCGCCGCCAGCGCGAGGACCTGATGCGCAATCGCCGACCAGGTCGTCGCGGCCGGCCCCGTCGGACCTGCGATCCGCTCGAGGGCCTCGCGCAGGTTCGCGATCCCCGGGCTCTGTTCCTGCAGCCGCTCGTGCGAGAGCTGCAAGAGGAAGTGGGCCCGCGCGATCTCGTTCGCGCGGCGCTTGGCGTGGTCGGCGGACGCGCGCTTGCGCATGGTCTCGCGGAGCCACACGTCGGACACGTGCCCCGTCAACATGGCGATCGCGAACATGCCGATGAACGCCTCGCTCGGGGAGACCGACGCGCCGAACAGGTGCAGGCGCCAGCCGATCACCATCGACGCGCCGAGCGTCGCCGCGCTCGCGCACCCGGCCACGAACCCGTGGCGCAGCCCGGCCAGAAGCGGCGGCAGCACGTACCACGAGAAGGCCCGGGTCTGGAAGAACGGATCTCGATGATCGACCAGCCAGCCGATGCAGGGGAGCAGCAGGCCGATCGCGATCGACTCGACGGTCGTCGTCCAGAACCGAGGGGCCCGAGCGCCGCCGGGCGCGTCCCCTTCGCCCGCCGCGAACGTGCCCGCCGGCGTCTCGACCCGCCGGCGGACCCCGGCCACGTCGATGCTCGGGATCGGTCTCATTTCAACGTCATGGTGTCGACCAGCGTCGCGAGCAGAGAGAGCGCCACGCCGCTCGTGTTCTGGTAGCTCGAGCCCACGCGCGCCCCCGACGCCGACCACACGACCTTGTTGTCACCGAGCTGGATGACGGACAGGGTCACGCCGACCGCGGGCTCGGACTCGTTGCCCGCCTTGTAGCGCCATTCCTCGACGGTCCCGGTGACCCCGTAGTCGTAGCGCTGGTTGCGCGCCCAGGTCAACGCGCTCTCGTATCGTGCCCGATCGCTGAGGAGCAGGTGCACCTCGTCCTCCTTCAACGCCGGATACCGGTCGAGCAAGCCGACCCCGTGCTCGCGCAACACGGGATCGAGCAACGCCTCGATCCGCTCGCCGGCCTGGACCGAGTCGGCCAGGTTCGTGACCGGCAAGACCACCCAGCGGGCGCGTTTGGCGAGCGGCGACGGGTTGTGGACCTGGACCACGGTGCCGCAACCCACGCCCAAAATCGACAACGAGACCGCCAGCGCCGCGACCCACACGCCGCGCGCCCGCGCGATCCGCGCGCCCGCGATCCGGACGATGAACGAAGCGGGCCTGGCGGACTGAAACGCGTCTTTCGTATCGGGCATGTGAAGATCCTTCTTCCTGGGTTCGTTGATTTTCAGAAGCGCCGGTCGTAGCCGAGGGTGAAGCGGGCGCCGGTCCCGCGGGCGAACGCGACGAGGCCCCATCCGTAAAGGGCCGACGCCGAGAGGGCGCCCTGCGACCCGACGCGCACGCCGAGTGAGCACTGGCCCCCCGTGGCGGGCTCCCGACTCGGAAAGCGCAGGCCCGCCTCGAGGCCACACTCGTACCGGGGCCAGGACGCACCGAACAGCGCGCGACGCTCGCTGAGATCGCCATGTGCCATCCGGACCGCGAGCGCGACGAACGAGTAGGATCTCGGGAGTTGGTCGGCGGGCGTGAACGACGGATCCGGCCAAGCCGCCAGGATGCCGGTCGGGAAGGTGTCGGTGTTGTCCCGCTGCTGGGCGTACCCGCGCACGCCCACGTGGATCTCGGGCCGCCCCCGCAGGATCCGCAGGCCCGCCTCCGCCTCCTCGCTCAGCTGGGTGCCCAGGCGGGAGAGCCCCTGCGTGCGATCGTCCCGGGCCTGGAGCGCCAGGGCTCCATAGAAGAGCCCCTCCTCGAAGCGCATCGTGACGCCGACGGTGGAGGCGGTCGCGAGCGCCCGCAACAGCGGCGCGTCGTCGACCCGCTCGGCCAGACCGGCGCGCGCGGTGAGCAGCAGCCCGCCGGTGAGCCAGCGCTCGTACAGCGCGCGCGCGCGCACGCGCGCCAAGGTCCCCGCCGTGTGGTAGCTCACGCCCGCGGCCACCTCCGTCAGCCATCGGTCGAGCGCTCCCGACACGCGCAGGACCGCGAGCGCTTCCGCCTCGCGCGTTCCGGGCAAGAGCGGGCGGACCAGCCCAGGCGTCTGAAGCTCGCGCCAGCCGGCCTCGAGGCCGAGGCGCAGATCGTCCCACGCGACCGAGCCTCTCGCATCGGGGCCGAAGGCGCTCACGGGCCCGACCGACTCGTAGGCTCCGCTCACCGCCAGGCTGGAGGCCCGGCGCTCCTCCAGCAGCCGCAGCTCGGCCACCTGCGCCACCCGCTCGGTGTCGGCCGCGGTCGCCGGTTCGCCCGCCAGGCGCGCGCGAGCGGTGGACAGGTCGCCCACGCGCAGCGCCGCCTCGACGATCGCGTCGGTCGGATAACGGTGAGGCTCCGCGACGGCGGTCTTCAAGAATTGGCGGTCGTCGTCTTGCAGCGCCAGGCGGATCATCCGGTCGCGCGCGTTCACCTCCAGCGCGTGATCGCGGCTGGCGCGGCTCCACAAGGCCCGGGCGGCCGCCGTGCGGCCCTCGGCGTCCCGGAGCCGGGCCCACAGATCGGCGCGCACCTCCGGAGACAGCGAGGACGGCGTGCGCGCCAGCACGGCGCGCATCCAGCGGACCTGGACGTCGGCGCCTCGGGCGGTCCCCAGCGCGTCGGCCACCCCGATGAAACGCTCGCGGCCCTCCGCGGTCTGGAGCGACTCCGTCGTGACCTGCCCCCGCTCCCCGAGCGCGCGCCGGTCCGCGCGCCGCCGCACACGGGCGGCCGCCTCCACTCGCCCGGTCGCGGCGAGAGCGGTCGCGAGCCCGTAAGCGTCACGCGTCAGCAGCTGCGGATCGCCGAGCTCGCGCGCCCACAGTCGCAGCGCCTCCGCGACCCGGCCCAGATCGACGAGCGCCAGCGCCAGCGGCTCGCGCACCTCCGGCGTCCCCGCCAGCCCGAGCGCCGTCACGCGCTCGACGGCGCTCGCCAGGTCGGCCTTCTGGTGGATGGCGAGCACGCTCCAGAGGTACTCGGCCCCGAGCGTCGCCTCGGGGGCCCGGGCGAACGCGCGTTTCCAGGCGTCGAGGGCGCCCACCTGATCGCCGGTGTGCCCGAGCCACTGCGCCCGCAGGGTCCAGTAGGCGGTGATCTCGGCGAAGCGCCCCACCTCGTCGCGGGCCGCCAGCGCGAGCGTCTCGCCGAGCGCCTTCCAATCGCCCGCCTCGAGCTGGGCCTGTCCGACCTCGATCAGCTCGGTCGGGTCCTTGGTCTCGCCGTACGAGGTCCGCGCCAGCCGCGCCAACCCCGAGACGTTGCCGTGCACCCGGGCCAGCGTCCCGAGCCGCTGGCGCGCCTCCGGCGTGTGCTCTCCGAGCTCCCAGGCCTCTCGATACGAGCGCTCGGCGTCGGCGTCACGATTCTGCTGCCAGGCCAGCATCCCGCGCGCGGTCCAGTAGGCGCGCGCGTCGGCGGCCGGGGCCGACGCAGCGGCGAGGACCTCCCAGGCGCGCTCGCCCTGGTCCAGGCGGGAGAGCACGCGGGCGTAGGTCAGCGCCTCTTCGCCGGTCAGCCCTTGCCCGCCGCGCAGCTCCGCCAGCTTCGCCCACGCCGCGGTGGCGTCGCGGGCCCGCCCCGCCCGGGTCAACAGCCGCGCCAGCAGCTCGGCGCTGGTGAGCGCATCGGCGCCCTGCCGGATCCGCCGCTCCAGGATCGCGACCGCGCGGTCGGGCGCGCCGCCCGCCTCGGCGGCCGTCACCAGAGACTCGAGCGTGGCGCGCGAGGCGTCCCGGTGCCGCGCGCGCTCGGCGTAGAGCTCGAGCAGCGCGTCCTCCTCGTGCAACGCCTCCGCCAGACGGAACGCTTCCCGCAGCGCCCGTTGCGCATCCGGACCGGACCGGGGCCCGGCCCCCGGGGCCTCGCCCGCCGGAATCTGGACCGCCGTCGGCGGCGCCGCGGACGCGGGACGCGGTTCCTCGGCCCGCGCCGGCCGCGCCCCCGAAGGTCCCATCGTCACGAGGGCGATCGCGACTGCCAGCCAAAGTTGCCATCGTCGCCATAGTGGCCTTCGTGACCATTCTGGCCATCGCGGCGACCGGGGCCGGCGCGGGCTCACGGGGACGTCCTCGCGCGCACGTTCTCGCTCCGTCGCCCCCGAGCGCCCGCCAACCACAGCCAGTCCCGCAGGGCAACGCGCGGCCGCCCGGTCCACTCGGCGGTCCTCGCCTCACGCTCGCGCCACTCGCTGTCGTTCGGATGGCGCTCGACGGCCTCCTGCACCAGGGGCCAGGCGGCCTCCGGACTGCCCGCGGCCAGCTCCCTCAGGGCC
>Ga0068855_100003353_pt1 | contig 19614 bp, 14 predicted proteins | sample KBSCornC52_FD_66592 | JGI IMG/M metagenome (GOLD analysis project Ga0068855, IMG submission 66592) | Corn rhizosphere microbial communities from Kellogg Biological Station, Michigan, USA - KBS Corn C5-2 | ecosystem: Host-associated > Plants > Roots > Rhizosphere > Soil ...
AGATGCAGCACACCGAGCTCGGCGGGCCGAAGCTCGTGGGGGTGGATCTGGGCTCGAACCAGGTGTTTACGACCATCGTATTTCCGCGCAGCAGCGCGCTCGCCACGAGTTACTTGAACGACGTGCGCTTCGATTTGACGCGCGGCAAAGCCGGCTTCGCGTTCCTCACCGACTCTTCCTCGGAAGGGCCGAACGGCATCGTGATTGCGGATCTTCAATCGGGCAAGAGCTGGCGCAAGCTGAATGATCATCCGAGCACCAAGCCCGATCGTTCGCTCTTGCCGATCGTCGAAGGACGGGTGTTGATGGAGCGCGAGGCGGGCAAGCCAGCAAAGCCGTTCGCGACCGGCTCCGACGGCATCGCGCTGTCCAACGACGGAAAGACCCTCTACTACTGCCCGCTCACGAGCCGACATCTGTACTCGGTACCGACCGACGCCTTGGCCAACGAAGCGCTGCCGGACAGCGCAGTCGGACGTCTGGTCAAGGATCTCGGCGAAAAGGGCGCGTCGGACGGGCTCGAATCCGACGCTCAGGGCCGCATTTACGCGAGCAATACCGAGCAGAACGCGATCTTGCGCCGCAACGTCGACGGCAGCTTCGAGACCTTGGTTTCGGACCCCCGCGTGCTCTGGCCAGACACGCTGGCGCTCGCGACCGACGGTCATTTGTACTTCACCGCCAACCAGCTCGATCGCCAGCCGCGCTTTCACGAAGGCAAGGATCTGCGTCAGAAACCGTACGTGCTATTTCGCATCAAGACCGACGGCCAGCCCGTGCTGTTGAAGAAGTGATCGCCTCGAACCATGGCGACTCGGAAATCGACCCCACCGACGAGCGCGGCCGACTACTTGCCCGAGCGACGCACGTTGCCCGCGCTCAAGTCGGCAGCCGCGGGCTGCCGCGGCTGCGCGCTGTATCTGACCGCGACGCAAACGGTGTTCGGCGAAGGCTCGGCTAGCGCGCGGGTGATGTTCGTCGGTGAGCAACCCGGTGATAGCGAAGATCGACAAGGGCGGCCCTTCGTCGGCCCGGCGGGCAAGTTGTTCGACCGCGCGCTCAGCGAGGCCGGCTTGGCGCGCGAGGACGCGTACGTGACGAACGCGGTGAAGCATTTCAAGTTCGAGCAACGCGGCAAGGCGCGCCTGCACAAAAAGCCGAGATCCGGCGAGATTGGCGCGTGTTTGCCCTGGCTACGGGCCGAGCTCGAGCTGATCAAGCCAGAAATTTTGGTGCTACTCGGCGCGACGGCTGCACAAGCGCTGTTCGGCGCCCAGTTTCGCATTACCCAGCAGCGCGGCAAGCCGCTGCCGAGCGAGCTCGCCGATTTGGTGCTGGCGACCGCGCATCCGTCGTCCATCTTGCGCGCGCCCGACGCCGAGGCTCGCGAGAGCGCCTTCCGCGAGCTCGTCGCCGATCTGAAGCTGGTCGCGAAAGCATTGAAGAAGCGCGCGCGTTGAGTCAGTGAGCACGAGCGGCCACGCGCTCTCCGAGAGCGCGTGCGCCACTCGAGGTTCGCGGGACCGTTCATTCCGCGCTGGCAGTTGCGCCGAGTTGGCGTTGCAGCCGCTGCGCCTCCTTCAAGTGACCCTCCACTGTCGGTTTCATCTCGTCGAGGTACGACTTCAACGCGTCGCTCTTCACGTTCGGTAGCAGCGATTGATTGATCGTATCGAGCACCTTCTGATGCTCCTCCACCTGCGCGCTCATGTACGCGGTGTCGAATGCCGCTCCAGACAACGCCTTCAAATTGGCCAAGGTGTTGCCCGCGCTCTTCTCGAGCTCGGTCGACACGGAGCTTGGCTCCGTTTTCAGGTCGAGCTTGGCCTGCTTGTCCTTTGCGGCTTGGTGGTGTTTCTGCATTTTTTCGGCGAAACGCTTCACGCGCGCATCTTTCGCGTGCCCTTCGGCGAGCTTCGCCTGCTCGATTTCGGACGAGTTGGCATCATTGGTAATTTGCGCGATCTGCGTGTCACTGAGGGGCGCCTGGTTGACCGCACCGACGGTCGAGGTCGGCGCGGATGCCGGTGCGGGCATGCTCGGGTTCGCGTTGTTGTTGGGCGTCAGCTCCGCTTGCGGTGCGGTGGGCGCGGGCTCGACATCCCGCTTCGGTTCGGAATTCCGGTTGCACGCCATCAGCAACACCACGGCAGAGCCAAACACGATGGAACGATAGGACATGACTTTTCCTCCTGGACTCGAGCGAGTCCGAGGGCCGTGTCGTGCAACGGGCGTTCCCGCGCCTGGCCCAGCTTTCCGCGCGTGAATCACTGAGGCAGCGAGGTTGCCGCGTGCCAATTTGCCAGCCGGCCGCAGTTCGAGTCACGGCGGGCCGCGCAAACCGTGAGTGCCCACGCGCACGCCGGCGCTTCGTATTGGGTTGACCGTTGCAGAAAAGGCGCGGAGTGTCGGAGTCGACATGACCGAATATTTGGTGACGAAACAAGGCGCGTACGCGGATTGGGGAAGCAACGCGGAGGGAGAGATTCAGGAAATGCCCCTGTCGAAACCCGACGGGGAGGGTTGGCGCCTGCACTCGGTTCTGCCCACGCAATACAACGTGATGGCGGTGTGGGAGCGAGACACACCTGCTCGACCCGCGCTGCCGGCCAAGCCCGCTAGCCCGCGTCCGCGCAAGAAGCGTCGCTAAGGCCCGATTGAGGTATCGTCATTCGCATGGATGACGGACCCGAGCGGCGCCCGGGGCAGGAGCCGGAGCAGCGCACCTCCAGCGGCGAAATGCGCCGGGTCTCACCGTCGGCTAGCGGCCTGTGGGGCGGTCGCATTCGGGTGGAAGAAGAGGTGGGGCGTGGCGGAATGGCGCGCGTGCTGCGCGCGGTCGACACCAAGCTTCGCCGTGAGCTCGCGCTCAAGGTGACGCTCGGTTCGCGGCAGGAGCTGTCACGCGAGGCGCTGGCGCGCTTCGTCGAGGAGGCGCAGATCACGGCGCAGCTCGAGCACCCGAACGTGATGCCGATGCACGACTTGGGCGTCGACCCCGACGGTCACGCCTATTTTTCGATGAAGCTGATCCGCGGCCAATCGCTGGAGAACATCATCGAAAAACGCCAGGCCGGCGATACCCAAACTTTGGCCGAGTTCGGCTTGCGGCGCCTGCTCGACGTGTTCTTGCACGTCTGCCAGGCCATGGAATATGCGCACTCGCGCGCGGTCGTGCACCGCGATCTCAAGCCCGGCAACGTCATGGTCGGTGACTTCGGCGAAGTGCTGGTGATGGATTGGGGGGTTGCGAAATTACTCGACCGACCGCAATCGGTCAGCGCGGTCAGCACGAAGACGGACGACTTGAACGAGAGTATTCCGGATCTGAATCCGCGCGCTCTCCGCAACAGCAGCGGCGCCATGCCGAGCCTCACCTCCGTGCGCGCGGCCACGAAGGCCTGGGAAACGCAGGTCGGCGTGGTGATCGGCACGCCGCAGTACATGGCGCCCGAGCAAGCGCAGGGCTTGGCCATCGACGAACGCGCGGACATCTACTCGCTCGGCGTCATGCTGTACGAAATCTTGTGCGGTCAGGTGCCGTTCGACGAAGAAGATCCGCAACGCACGCTGCTGCGCCTGGTCACCGAGCAGCCGAAGCGGCCGAGCGAGCTGAACCCCGCCGTACCGCTCGAGCTCGAAGCGTTAGCGATGCGGCTCTTGGCCAAAGATCCCGCACAGCGCACGCTGAGCTTGGCCGACATCCGCGCGCACGTCCTCGACTATATCGAGGGCATCGGCCGTGATTACGGCGGAGAAGGCCTGTGGAAGAGCATCACCTGGAGTGTCGGCGCACTGATCACCTTCGCCTTCCTGGTTTGGTACCTGACGGGTCGTTCGATCGCGAGCGTGCTCACGCTCGGGCCCCCGGCAGCGCTGAACTCGGTCGGTTGGTTCTTGCTGATCGTCGCCACGAGTTACCCGCTCTGGGCCGTGTTCACGCTCATGCAGATGGATCGCAAAGATCGCGACCGTTTTGCGCCACCCTCGGAGCGCGAGCTCTTCGTGTCCGGTTTCCTCGCGCACAGGAGCTTTGCGGCCGCGCTCGCGCCCTTGTTTCAGCTGGTATTCATCATCCAGCTGGTGGCGGCGGCCGTGGCGCAAGCCACGCGCGGCGTGGGCCGTTCGGTCGATTTGGTGCAGCGAATCTCGCTGCAAATGCGCGTGGAATGGTCGCAAGCGCTGATCGTCATTTTGGTCTTTCTGTTCGGCTATCTGTTCTTCCTGTCCAAAGAGGTAAAGTTCGCGCGCCGCATCGATCACTACGAGCTCTTGGTGGAACGTCCGCCCTGGGAGTCGGTCTGGCCCTTCTTTTTGATCCTCGTCCTGCTGCTCACGGTCACGACCACGGAAGTGCTCGATTGGGCGATGAAGACGCGCGCGCCGACCATGGCCGCGTTCTTGAAGGCGGAGGTCATGTCGCGGCCGCTCAATGTCTTCGAAATCGTGAAGACGTTGGTGTTCCAGGGCACGTTCCTGCTCGGCCTCACGCTCGGCACGATGCTCGCTGCGTTTCCGTTCTCGGAGCTGCTCGCCGCGCTCCGCCTCACCTTTCAGCCCGCGGACGACGCGGCCGTCGCTAGCCGGCAGCAATACTTTTTGCGCTCGCTCGCCACCTTCCGCGTGGGACGCGCGATCTGGCTGTACGGCAGCGCGATGATCGGCAGCTTGACCGCGATCACCGTGCTCTCGCAGAGCGAGCCGCGGCCGCTGAGCGAAAAGGTCGTGTACATCCTGGGGCCGTCCCTGGTCGGTTTCTTGGGTTACGCAGTGACGCGGCGCTACGTGCGAAATTACGTCGAGCACGCGCCCGCCGTGCGCCGTTTGCTCGACGATCAAATCACCGCCCGTCGCAAAGAAACGCGCGACAACCCGCAGCGCCAAGTGCACGCGCCGTGGAGCTGGCAAGTCTTGCAACTGGCCACGCCGCTGGCCTGTTTCCTCACTTACCTGCTTTGGACGGGAAGCGGCATCCACAAGGACGCCGTGCGCGAGCTCATCATCCCAGTCACGACCAAGGATTGGCTCCTGATCTTGCCGTACGTGCTGTTGATTCCGACGATCTTGGGTCGCGAACAATGGCAACGCCTAGTGCGACGACGGCGTGAGACGAGCGCGAGCTGATGCGTTTCGCATTGAGACGCTCGCTCGGCCATGCACGACTCACGCCGCGAACCACGCAGCACCGACGAATGCCGCGCGCGAACATTGCAACGCGACAGAAACTCGACGCAGGGGCGTGGCAAATTCCGACTATCGATTAACTGATTGTCTCGCCGTCCGCGATGAGCGAAAAGTTATCTCGTGTGAAGACGGATTTGAGCGCTGGCTCGAAAGAGCCTCCCGGGCTACGTTGATTGACTCAATCACTCGCGGTGCTCGGCGCGCGCCGCGCTGAGGCCCTCAGGACACTTCTTCATGGCAATGATTCCCCGTGAGCAGTCGTCGGCTGGGAGAGACCTGGAGCAGGCCTACAATTCGGCCATTCTGGGCGCAAATTGGGATTTTGGTCTGGCCCTGCGGGACGCGCTCACCGGCCTCACCGAAACCGAGGACGCAGCGCCCGTGCTCGAAGAGTTGCAGGTCGCCGCCGCCAGTGACGGTCGAACTGCCGAGCTTGCTGCCGCTTACGCAGAACAATTATCGCTGCCGCATACTCCGCTGAAAATGCTCCCGCCGGTGCAGCGGCTCGAGGCTTGCTTACAAGCGGCCTGGGTTTGCAGTGAAGAAGAAGGCCACGAGGCCAACACATTGGCCGCCGTGCTCGCCGCGCTGGATATTTCTGCTGCCGATGAGCGCGCGCTGGCCCTTGCCGAGCCGCTCCTGCTCGGAGCGGAAGAGTACGTCGAGCTTGCCAATCGCTACTCGCAGGCATCGCTCAGCGCTTTGACGGAGCAGCGTGCACGGCAGCTGCTGGAGCGCGGCTTGCACGTCCTGTCGCCTTTGCTCGGCTCAGCGCCGGCGCTGATGGGCCTGAACGAGCGATTGGCGCGGCTCGGCGCCATGCGGCGGTCCTCGTTTCCACCCGCGGCGGTCGATTCAGCTTTGCTCGAAGCGCAGCTCCGCCGTGCGCTCGAGAGCGAAGATCTCGCGACGCGCCGAGAATCGCGAGCCCGGCTCGGCGAACTGTTGATTGCGCACGGCCGCGCCGGCGAAGGCCTCGCGCTTTGGCTGCCCGAACTCGCCGACACGGTCGATCTGGCGGATCTGGATTTGCTCGAGCGGCTGAGCGAGCAAGCCCCTGACCAAACCGCGCTCGAGCGCGTGATCCTGCGCCGCGCCGAGCTCGACGCGGGGCCAGAAGAGCGCGCGCGGGCGCTGGAGCGCTTGGGCACCTTCTATTGCGAGCGCGAAAGCGACGGCGACGCCGAGCGCGCCGCAACCGCGTTCTCGGCCGCCGGCGATCAGTACCGCGCCCACGGCGCGCCGGACGACGCCGAGCGCGCCTATGAGCTCTTGCTCAACGCGGTGCCCACGCACGCGGCAGCGGCGGCAAAGCTCGTTCGCCTGCGCGCGCAAGCGGGAGATTTCACGCGTGTCGCCGAAGCCTTCGGCGTCGTGCTGCGCAACTCGGATGACGTCCGCTCCACGAGCGAGTTACTCCTCGAGATCGAGCCCGACGCCGCGCGCGTCGGCGCGGTCGATGAATTCGCCGAGTTGGTCGAAGACCTGTTGTGGCGGCTCGCGGGGAGCCAGGACAATCGCCACGCGGAGCTGCTGCTGCGTTGCTGCGCGCGGCTGTTTTCCGACGCGGTACGCCCCGAAGAAGCCAAAGACGCCTATCGGCGGCTGATTTCCGAGCACGGGCGGAGCGAGGACGCGCGCGCGTTCGAGGCGCTGATCGATTCGCATCCCTCGAGCGATTGGCGGCGGCACGAGCGGCGCTGGTTGTTCGAGTGGCTCGAGGGGCAGAGCGAGGACAAATCCGCCGTGCTGCTCAGCTGGGCGGACGCGGAAGAGCGCGAGTGGGGCGATCCGGGCGCGGCGCTTTCGGTGTTGGAGCGCGCGGCTTCGCTCGGCCTCGCTCAGCCCGAGCTGTGGCAACGATTGGCGCGCCTGCGGCTGGCGAGTGGCAACGTCGAAGCCGGCTTGGCCGCGGTGGAACGGCTGCGCGGCCTCGGCGCCGAGCTCGACGGCACGCTGCTCGCCGCAGTGATCGAGCATCGCCCGGCCACGCGCTGGGCGCTCGATCGCCTGAAGTTGGTCTTGAGCGCCCAGGGGCGCTTTCTGGACTTGCTCGAGCTGTACGACCGCGCACTCGACGCGACGCCCGATCCGAGCGAAGGAGCGACGCTGCTCGACGAAGCGGCCGTGGCCGCGCGTGATGTCGCCGGCATGCCCGAGCGCGCGATCGCTTACTGGGAGCGCTATGCGACGCTCGTACCGGGCGAGGCGCGCGTGGATCTCGCGCTCGAGCGCCTGTACGAGCGCGGCGGTCTCACCTCGAAGTTGATCGCGCACCTCAACCAGCGAGCTCTGCGCAGCACGGGCAACGCCCGCGTGTCGATCGAGCGTCGATTGGTTCAGCTGGCGCTCGAGACGGGTGAGTTCGGTGCCGCGCGCACCGCGCTCGAGCGCATGCGTGAAGACGATCCCGTCGCGGCCAGCACCGAGCTCGAACGCTTGCTGCATCTCGAGCTCGCTAGCGAGCTGCCCGCGGAAAAGCGCCGGCTCAGGCTAGCCGAGCTGAGCCGAGTGTATGAGCGAGATCTGGCGGATCCAGCGCGGGCATTCGACAGCCAACGCGAGCTGTTTCGCTTGGTCCCGAGCAAAGATCGCGAGCGAAAGCGCCTGGAAAAGCTGGCGCGAAAACTCGACCGTTTTGCCGAGGTGTGCGACGATTACTCGGCGATTGCTGCCGCTTCGACGGACGATGAGCTGGCTCTCGCTCTGCTCGCGCGTGCCTACGAGCTGACACGGGCGACGCTCCACGATGCCGAGCGCGCGATCGTGATCGCCCGCCAGATCCTCACGCGCTCGCAGGGTGGCCCGAGCGAAGAGCGCCGCCTGCTCCACCTCGAGCTCGTCGATTTGCTGGAGGCCAAGGGCGACCTTTCCGCCGCCCGCCACGAGCTGGCTGTGCTCGCGCGGCAGTATCCGACCGACGCGCCAGTCTTGTTCCGCTCTGCGCGCGCCGCGCAGGCTGCACAGGCCTGGCAGGACGCAGAGCAGAGCCTGCGCTCTTTGCTGCTGATTTTGCACGGCGGGGCGCCGGACCAGAGCGAACTGTGCCGCGCTGCAGTGTACGTCGAGCTGTCGCAAACCCGACGCCAGGCTGGCGACGAGGCCGGCGCCGCGGAGCTGATCGACTCGGCCTTCGAAGCCGCGCTGATCAGCCCGGCTGAAGCGCGTGGCCTGGAGGCGGCCCTGCGCGATGGTGGCCGAGCGGATCTCCTCGAGCGCGCGTGCTTACAGCGCCTGGCGCAGGCCGGCAGTCCGAACGCGCTCGCCCGCGCGCTGGCTGCGCTGTCGGAGCTTTCGCCGGGCCGTAGCGATGCGCCGCCGGCCGAGGCCGTAATGCGCGCGGCCGAGCAGCTGGCGGACGTGCTCGAGACCGACGCGGGCGCACAGGAGTTACAAGACGCGCTGCCGCAAGGGCTCGCGGCCTGCGTGCGCTTGCTGCCAGAAGAGCGCGCGCGCCAGTTGCTGGCGCGGCATCAAGGCAGCTTGAGCGGTGCAGACCGCGAGCGTCTGAGCGTTGCACTCGCAGGGCGGCTGCTCGCGCTCCCCGATTATCGCGCCGAGGCCCTGGCGCGCTTGGAAGAGGTGGCGCGCCGGGGAGAGCTCGCCGACGCTGAGTGGAGCCGTTTGGCGGAGGCCTGGCAAGCCACGGGTGAGCTCGAAAAGCGGCGCTGGGCGCTCGCGCGCTGGCTCGAGCGCGAACCGGAAAACCCAGGAGCGCTCGCCCAATCACTCACGCTCGCGCTCGGCAGTGGAGAGCTCGAGCTCGCGGCCACGCTGTTCGAGCGCTTGAGCGCGGCGTCCGGCGCGGCGTCCTCGCCAGCGATCGGTAAATTTCGGCGCGAGTTGCAGCAGGCGCTCGCGCGCGCGGGCGAGCACGAGCGCGCCGCACGGCTCTTGCTCGAGGATTTGCCGGACGGCAAAGACAAGAATAAACGCGCAAGTCTGCTCGCAGAAGCGGGCGAGCTATTTCAGCGCGCCGGCAACCCGAGCGCGGCGGCGAACGCCGCAGATGAGGCGCTCGCGCTCGATCCGAGTTTGCCCGAAGCGGCGTTACTGCTCGCGCAGCTGGCACGGGCACGCGGCGAGCGGAGCCGCGCGCGTGCGCTGCTGTCCGCGCAAGCCGAGAACAAGGAGCGGCGCCGCGGCAAGGGGCGCGCGCGGCTGTTGCGCTTACTGGCCGATCTCGAGCTCGAACAAGACGAGCTCGCCGAGGCATTTGCGCACTTGTCTGAAGCGCATCAGCTGGACAAGACGGACCTCGATACCGCGCTCGTGCTCGGCTTGCTGGCGATGGATTTGAACCGCTTCGACATGGCCGCAGCCGCCCTGCGCGTGATCCTGGCGCAGCGCGAGATCGGAACCTGGGAAAGCCCGGCCTCACGCGCGAGCTGCCTCGCGCAAGCCTGTTTGCAGCTCGCGCGCATCGAGCTGCAACACGGTAGAAAGACGGGCGCCAAGCGCATGCTCAGCCGCGCCTTGGAAGAGGACCCCGAATGCCGAGCGGCACAGCGGCTGCTCGGCTCGCTGGACGCATCATGATCCCAGAGCAGCTGTTCGAACCAGAACCCAATGACTCGAGCGCGGTGAGCGAAGCGTTGCACGCGGCGCGCGCAGCGCTCAGCCGCGGTGAGCCGCGTGAAGCGCTGCGCCTGGCGCGACAAGCCGCCGAAGCGGCCGAGAGCGACGGCGACGACACGCGCGCGCTCGGGCTGGCCCGCGCCGCCGCCGATCTCGCCAATGAGCTGGGCGGATCGGTTGCACCGCCGCCCGCACCTCAGGCCCGACCGACTTCGTACTCGCCGCCACCCGAGGTGCCTGCGCCGCCACCCGAGGTGCCTGCGCCGCCACCCGAGGTGCCTGCGCCGCCACCCGAGGTGCCTGCGCCGCCACCCGACTCGCTGGCGCCGCCGCCCGAGGCGCCTGCACCGCCGCCCGACTCGCTGGTGCCGCCGAGCGAGTCGCGCTCGCCTCAACCAGCAGTCTCGCCGTCGGGTGCGGCTCCGCCGTCGCGCGCGACGAGGGCGACGCCGCAGAGTCTCGAACCGGAGCTCGACGCGCTGATCGCGTCCGGGCGCGCTGCGCGCGTGCTCGTGAAGCGCTCGGCGCGCGACGAAGAGTTGTACGTCGTGCGCCGGCCAGTGGACGGGAAGCCGGCGTTCGACGCGCGAGAGGCGCTGATCGTGCTGCTCGAGCCGGACCCGGATTTTTTTGGGAGCAAGTGACGCCGCCGCGCCCCGCGCGCGGCGCTCAGCGCGCCGCGGGGTCCTGCTCGTAGAATGCGGAGAGCTCCGCGTACAGGGCCGGATGGCGTCGTTTCAAGGCGCGTGGCTTCTCGAAAAACATCTCCGTGACCACGGCGAAGAACTCGGGCGCGTTCGTCGCGCCGTAAGCGTCGATGTCGCTGCGGCGGCCGGCGTGCAGGCGCGCCGAGAGCTCCGCAAATTCGTCACCGAGCACGTGAGCCCAGGACGTATAGCGGGCCCGCGCGCCGAGCTCGGGCGTGCCGTCCATGGCGCCGTCCTCGCTGTCTAGCTGATGCGCGAACTCGTGCAGCACGACGTTTTGGCCGGCCTTTGGTTGGGCGGCGCTGGCTTGCACGTGATCCCAAGCCAGCACGACGATGCCGCGGGACCAAGATTCCCCGACGCGATCCTGTGAACCTTCGATCACGACCGCGCCGTCGCGTTCGCGCGTCGGCACGCGGTACGCGCTCGGGTAGACGAGGATCGCGTCGACGTTGGGATAGATGTCGGTCTCGCGGTGCAGCAGCAGCAGTGACGCGTGGGCGGCGATGGTGAGCCGGATCTCGTCCGTCAGCTCGAGCCCGCCGCAGCCTTCGAAGCTTTTCTCCGCCAAGAAGATCCGGATTAGCCCGGCGAGCTCCTGCTGATCCGCGGCGGAGAGCCGCGCGAAGTGCGGCATGTTCCGGGACACGATCGCGTGTTCCTCGGCCGTCAGCGGCTGTTTTCGCAGCTCGGCGCGGCGGCGGCTCTTGAACCAGGCGAACAGGGCCAATGACCCAGCCGTACACCGAGACCGCGCGCTCGCCAACGCTGCTGGTGCGCGCGCAAAGTCTCGCTTCGGCGAAGAGGCCGCCCGCGAGCGCCTCTGGGGGTGATAGCGCGGCTCGAGCGCGCCCGAATCCGAAGCCGTAGGCGGCGTGGGGCCGGCGCGGCCGCAAGGAAGGCACGGGCCTTCACTCGCTGCCTACCGCCGGTCATCACGGGCAGCGCGCCCGTTCCTTTGTGGTCCCCCAAAACCCAAATCACAGCGGGCCATCACGCAGCCTAGCCGGCGCTCGCGTCAAAGTTCGAAGGCCAGATCGAGCGACGCGGAGCCGAACACGCCGCCGTAGTGACCGACGTCGGTGGTGTCGGACAGCGCGACCACTCCGAGGGCATAACCGAGCTCGGCGGTGGCCGCGCAGCGCAGGCCTGGCACGAGCTGAAAGCCGAAATCTGCAAACGCGGCGCCGTCCAGGTACGGCTCGCGCACGGCCTGAGCTTCGACGTTCGGCGCCAGCGGTTGCGCGCTGACGCTGACCACGCCGATGCCCAGGCGCGGTCCGAAGGAGAGCGAGGTGCCGCGCGCATCGCCCAGCGTGAACAGGCGCAGCGCGCTCGTCGCCTGGACGATCAAGGCCGAGAGCTGCCCGGCGTCGACCGTGCTGTCGCGACCGAGCACGCTCAGGCCGAGCGCAAAACGATCCCAATCGAGGTGCGCGCGGACGCCGAGCAGTCGCGTGCCGCTGAAAAAATCGCGGAGCTCCGGTCCCGCTGCGAGCCGCGGCGGCAATATGAACGAGTGACCGTCAGCGCGCGCGGGCACAGGCGGCGAACGGCGAGTCGCGGGCGCTGGGCGTGGCTCGCGGCTCGGCTTTTCTGCCGTTTCTTCGCCCGCGCGGCGCGGCGTGTCGGCGCTGGGCGGCGCCTCCGTCGACCGCGTCGGGCCTGACGCGGGCGGCGCGTCGTTCTCGGCCAGCTCCGGCTCGGCAAACTCGGTCAAGAGCTCCGCTACCACGAGCGCGAGCGCGCGAGCGCGTGAGCTCGCCGGCAGCTCGTCGAACTCTACTCTGCGCGCGAACGTGATTCGATGAAAGCTCGCGCTGAGCTCAATCGCCAGCGGGGGCGCGCAGGGCAGGCGCACCGTCACGAGCACGTCGTTCTCGGCGTTGTTCTCGGTTACCGGAGCGAGCTCGAGCGCGCTGCCCGAGAGCTCGGACGATGTTGCGCGGCGCAGCTCGGTGTCTGCCAGGCCGTCGCTCGCGCAGCCTTCGCTCAGCAAGGCCACGCGTGAGAAAGGGTAAGTTTCAGCGTGCGCGGTGGACGACAAAAGAAGCCCGGCCAGGGCCACGCCGAGCTGCCAACGGTTCACCGCTTGGCCCAGCGCTTGATTTCTTCCGCGCGGCGCCCGTTCGGAAAGCGGCGCTCGTACTCATCGGCCAGGCGCGCCGCTTCGCCGACGTTACCGGCGCGGCCTTCGGCCTCGGCCCAGCGCACCCAGGCATCTTCTTGCAACGCGCGGGGCACCGCGGCAAACGAGCGGCGCAGCACGAGCGCAGCCTTGCTCGGCTGAGCCGGCAAGAGCAAGCGTGCCAGGCTCAGCGCGGCGATCCCCTGCCGCGGATCGGCCGGCGAGCTCTTCGCGATCGCGGCTTCGAGCGAGCGCACTGCCAGAGCGCGGTCACCGCCTTGCCGCGCGCGGTCCGCCGCCGACAGCGCTTGCTCGATTTCATCCGCGGCAAGCTCGCTGCTCGAACTTGCGGGCGGCTCGGGCGAGCTCGCCAGCGCGCCCGACGCGAGCGTGGACGGCGCGCGCCCGACCGGTCGCTGCTCGACTGGGAGCGCAGAGGGCTCGAGCGGCGGGGCCGCAGGCGGCGCGGACCAAGCGGACGACACGCCGGGACCGAGCTCGGCTTCGGGTACGGTGCCGTGCACATCGACCTGCTCGCCCGCACTGAGCCGGACGCTGCCGAGCGGCAGATTTTCTGCGCGCACCAGCACCACTCCGCGCTCGACCGCGACGTGCACGAGCGCGGACTTTCGTTCGACCGTAAAGCGCGTGCCGACCACCTCGACGCTGGCGACGCCCGCTTCGATGATCCAGTGCCGCGGTCCGCCCGGTTGCACGTCGAACGACGACTTGCCGCGCCGGAGCACGGTGACGAACGAGCGCGCGTCATTGCGCAGCACCTCGAGCCGCGCGTACGGACCGAGCTCGATGCGTGATCCATCCTGAAAACGTTGGGCACTGCCGCTCGCGTGGCTCTCGAGCAGCGTGGGCGCGCGGCTATCGCCGTCCGCGCGGAGCTCGCCTGCTCCGCGCCGCTGCCACAGCCAAGCGCCGAGTCCGAGCAGCAGGGCCGCAGCCAGAGCCAACCCGCGCAAGGCCAAAGCTCGACGGCGGCGCGAGGCTTCGCCCGAGAGCCGAAAATTGACGTTCCGCCACATGCGCGGCACGCGCTGTTCGTCGAGCTCGCCGGGCAAGACCAAAGCGAGTGGTGCGCGCGCCGGATCGGTCAGCGCACGCCGCACGGCGCTCGCTTCCGCGGGCGGCACGCCGGAGCGGCGACTCTGCTCAGTCATCGCTCGGACCTCCGAGCTGTGCTCGCACGCGAGCCGTCGCGCTCGCGACGCGTCGCTTGACGGTCGCGAGCGAACAACCGCACGCGCTGCCTACCTCCTCGAGCGTGTAGCCTTCGACGTGACGGAGCAACCAGGCGAAGCGCTCTTCCGGGCTGGCAGCGGCGAGCGCGCCCTCGATTTTGACGAGCTCGCTGCACAGCTCGGGAGACGCGCCCGGATGCACTAAGCTGGCGAGCGGTGCGTCGTCCACCGAGCGGTCGAGGCCGAGCCGGCGCAAGAGCGCGCGCCGCCGAAAGCGCCGGTGAGCTTGATGGACCGCGATGCGCAAGAGCCAAGGCCGGAGCGCGTCGAGCTCGCGCAGTTGCCGCAAATCGCGCAAGGCCTCGACGAACGTGTCTTGCACGATGTCCTCGGCATCACTCGCGTTTCGCGTCAAGCGTAGGGCCGTGCTCCAGACCAGCTTCACGTAGCGGCGGTACAGGGCCTCCTTGGCCCAGTGATCGCCGGAAGCGAGCCGCTCGATCAGCTCACGATCCAGAACTTTAGGCTCGATGCACTCTGCGCGCGGCGGCGGCAGGGCCGCTGACGGGGGCGAAGGGCGCGGAAGTGGACGCATGGTGCTACGGGCCGGGACGGATCTTGCCCGAGCTTCGGGCCACGAGCCTGCGCTTTCGGCTCAAGGCCGGCGATTTTTTGGTGATTTGAGCCGTTTCGCGGGCGTGACGGCCCAGCACTTGACCGGCGGGGACAAGCCGCAGATTACGGAAGTCGATGAGCGCGAGCTCCGTTCACACTGAGAAGCGGTGCTAGTGTCGGCAAACGCGGGCGAAAAGCGACGGGCGTGCCGTGCGAGACGCCGCCGAGCGCTGCGCTTCGGATTGCCCGCGCTGAGCGTGTGCGCGCTCAGCCTGTTGCAGTGTAGCCCCGAGCGCACCGTCTTGCTCTCCGTGGGGAGCAGCAGCAGCGCGGGCGGCGAGCAAGCCATCGCCGGAAGCTCCACCAACCCGGGCAGTGCGGCAGCCGATGCCGGAGGAGCCCAGCCGAGTGGCGGCGCATCCGCCGGCGCTGGCGCAACGCTCGCCAGCGGCGCGGTGGGCGGCGCGATGGTCGCGTCTGGCGGCAGCGCCAGCAGTTGCACCCGTCACGAAGATTGCGGCGCGAGCGAGGCGTGCATTTCCAACCTGTGCACGCCCTGCGCGGCGAGCGCCATGCAGTGCCCGGTTTGTAGCGGCGGGTTTTCTCCGGCCGTGGTGACGCGCAACGGCTGTCCGCTGTGCGAATGCGTTCCGCCGTCGAGCTGCACCAGCACGCGCGATTGCGCCAGCGATGAAGTGTGTTACCCGGGCGCGCAGTGCCAAGAAGGCTGCAATACGCCCGATTGCTGCTACGGCAACCGTTGCGCCAAAGCCGGCTGCGGCGCGACCGTTGGCCTGAATTGCGGCGCGGTCGGCTGCCCATCGGGCGGGCAGTGTTTCTCGGCCTGCGCTTCGCCAACGTGCACTTGCGACGGCGCAGCTTGGCAGTGCACGGGCGACGGCGCTGCGGGCGCGAGCAGCTCCTGTCCTTGGGTGTGCACGTCGCGCTGACGGCATGGCGCGCAGCGCGACGTGCACCCGTGATCCCGCGTGTCAGTTGGAGGAGGCGCCGGTCCCGTCGGCGGCCATCATGCCGCCAACGCCCTTGCACTCGGTCTCCATCGCCGCGCAAACGTCCACGATTTGCTCGCAGTTCGACCACGGCGAGTTCTCGAAACAGGCAGCCGCGGCATCGAAACAGCGCGCCACGTCGTGCGAGCAGGAATTGGGATCGACCGAGCCCCCAGCGCCGTAGCCACCCATTTCGACCGATTCGCCGCCCGCCGACATCGACGAGCTACCGGCGGCCGCGCCGTAGCCGCCCATGGGCAGGGACGAACTCCCCGCCGTACAGCCGCTGCTTTCCGCCCCGCCCATAGGCAGAGACGAACTACCAGCGGCGTTCATCGCACTGCCGCCGGCGCCCACCGGCATGCCCTCGCCGCTTGCGGCACCGTAGCTGCTACCGGCAACCGCGGTCGTGCCACCGACGGCCATCGGCCCTGCTCCCGTCGCCGAGCCACCGTCCACTCCCACGCCGCTGCAGCCCAGCGCAAACAAAGCACCACACCCCGAAACCACCAGCCATTTCATGATGCACTCGACTTCCGGGATGCCCGCGCGACCCCCGTGAGCGCTCGAAGAGCGGCCCCGCGATCCGCGAGAAGCATCCAGCTGCTTGCCGCCCACCGTGAGCGGTCACTAGCAGGGCCACGACCCCGACAAAGCGGCTCACACGCGCGGCGCGCTCACTCGCTGGAGGTCAGTGCTGCGCTTTGGTCGGTCAGCACCAGGTAGGCCTCGAGCGAGCCGCTGGGCAAAGGCGTACCGTCCGCAAGCACCCGCAGCGCAAACAGGCCTGGCTCCGCGCCGGGCGTCACCGCCACACGCGCGGCGCTCCGGCGGCCGGACCGCGGCTCCGCTTGCCGAGCGGTGCTCGCGGTCTCCTGCGCAATCGCCACGCTCGGCGACGCGCTCGCTCGCGATGCACTCGGGGTCTCGCTTTCCGCAGTTGCGCGCGGCGCGACCGAGCGACGCTCACTCGCCGGCCAGGGACGCGGCGCTTGCGAGCTGCGCGGCGCTTGCGAGCTGCGCGGCGCTTGCGAGCTGCGCGGCGCTACGCTTGGCGCCGCGCGCGGCCGCTCCGAGCGCAGCGTGGTCGGTGCACTCGCGCCGGACAGAGGTACGACGCTCGGAGCGGGGCGGCTCGACGGCGGAGCCGGTGGCCGCGCGGAGGCGCGCGCAAGCGAAACGCTGGCCGATGCCGGCACGCTCGACCGAACAGGTGGCTCGGGCAAGGAAAGTGCGGGAGCTGCGACGGACGGCGGAGTTGGTGTCAAGTCCGCCGCCGCGCGCGCGAGATCCAGCGCGCGCACGTCACACCCGCTCTCGCCTGCGGAAGTTGCGGCACTGCGCACCCAGCGCACGGCTTCGGTCGCGTCCCCGCGCGCACCGAACAGCGCTGCAGTCTCCAATGCAGTCACGACATCTTCCGGATCTTCGGCCATTGCTTCCGGGATCGGGATCGCAGGCGCTGCCATGGGCGGTCTCCTTCGTGAAAAATGCCACGCCGGCTGCGAATCTAGCCAGGTAGCCCGCTGGATCTTGAGTAGTAGCACGAGCCACACTCAACCAGGCAGCCAGCGCAGCGAAGCTTGCGCGAGCCAAGGAATGAGCTGTGTGACTGCGCGCAAAGAGCGCAGTCACACTTTCTCCACCCGACACCGCCTTACCCTGGAGAATGCAACGAGAGGCTTGCTCGAGCGCAACCCGTGCGAACGCGCGCAGTCCTCACTTCGGCTGGCAGAGTTCGTTGCGCTGCCGAGGTAAGTGCTCGGCAGAGCGCCTCGCTCAGCGTACGCGGTCGCCTAAATCCAGAAATGGATCGCCGAGCAGCATCTCGCTCGCTGTTTCGGAGACCGTGTAGCCGCAGTTCGCGTTGTTGGCGGCCACACATCGCTCGTAGCCGGCGTCAGCGTAGTTTTGCTGCATCTGCGCGCGGTGTGCTCTGCCCAAGTAGGCGCCCGGAGCCGTCTTCAGCGTGGCATAGACGACGGGGAAATTGCCCGCGTGACCCCGCTGGGTGGGATCGCCGAGTACCGCCAGAGCCTGCGATTTGCCATACAGATAAGCCACGCCCACCGAGCTCGAGGGAAACAGGGTTGGGATATCTACCGAGCTTGCCGCACGCGGCTCCGCAAACCCAACCACGCTCGAACCGCCGAGCGCAACGATCAACCCAGCACGGGTCAGCGCAGCGCTCGCGGCGGTGTCGAGCAACGCGAGCCCGGCATCGCTCGGCACGTTGACCTCCACCATGTCATACAGCGCAGCGTTCATGTGAGCGGTGAACAGGCTCGGCTCTTGCCAACCCTCACCGACGAACGGCTCGGCCTCGTACGCCTGGCGAAAAGCCGCGAAGGAATCGTAGCTCTCGAGCGGCCAGCGCACGTAGCAAAGGTTCTCAGCGCCCTCGATGCAATCGGCGCCCACTTGCCCTTGGGGCCCAGGCTTGCCGTAAAAGTCGAGCGCCGTGCGCGGCGCGCTGTCCCACAATAGCTCGAGCGTGTTCCACAAGGGGTCGTTCGAGACGAAGTAGTAGCGCCCGTTACTCTCGATTCGACCCGAGTAGTACGCGATGAGTTTGTCGAGATACGGGCTCAGCTGCGCGGCGAACGCCGCGTAGTCGTTCGGTCCGCCACTGATCCCGACCGGCCAATAGGCGCTCCACAGCTCCGGGCCAAGACTCGGGCCCGGAATCAGTCGATCGTAATCGTGTGGCGGCACGGTCGTGTCCGCGAGCACATTGCAATTCTGTTGCACCTGGCCGGGCTGATTGAGACACAGCGGATCGAGCGTGCCCGGATCTTGCGCGCGCAGCCAAGTGGCGTCGAGATCCTCGTAGAAGTACGGGTACAGCCGCGTCGCCAGGTTGTCGTTGCGCGGCTTGTAAAACGTGGGCACAGGCACGTTGCCGACGAACAGCACGCCCTCCAGCGCGGGGTTTAGCTGGTGCTCGCTGGTGAGCCAAGATTTGAGCTCGACGAAGCTGCGATCATCCAAGCCCGCTTCGACGCGCAGCTCGATGGCAAAGCCGCGCCGCAGCTCGGCGAGCGCTCGGTACTGCTCGAGCTTTTCGCCGATCAGCGCGTAGAGTCGCGAGTCGATCAAGAGCAAGGCTTTCGGCTCTAGCGCGACACCGCCGCCGGCACCGGCCTCACTCGCGCCCGCGCTCTCATTGCCCGCATCCGCCGCATTGCCCGGCACACCGCCGCCTCCCGCCGAAGGCATGGGCATTCCGCCTGCGCCCGATGCCGGCGAGCCCGAGCCGCCGCCCGCACTGAACTCACCCGCCCCCGCGCCGAGCCCGCCTGCAGCGCTCGCGGTCCCAGCAGCGCCGCCCGCGCCGCGCTCGTCCAAACGGCCAATCACACGTGAGCCGCAGGCGAGACACGCCAGAAGAAGCAACGAGTAACGAAGCTCGGCAGCCATGTTCACGGGGACTCGCCTTGCGCGGCGGCTTCGAGGCTCTGGAGTCGCGTTCTCGCTTCGGCTTCATGCCGTGCAGCCGGCCGCGCGAGATAAGCCTCGAAGGCCGCTTTGGCGCGCGCGCGCTCGCCCGCGCTCTGCAGGCTGACTGCCGCGAGAAAAGCCGCATCATCGCCGACCTTTCCGGCGCTCGCCGCGGCTTGGGTGTACTCGCGTGCCGCGCTTTGGGGATCGCCGAGCGCGTGCGCGTACACGTTGCCGCGCAAGAAATGAATTTCGAGCGCGCGCTCTTTACCCGACGCCGACGCCAGGAGCTCGTCGCTCGCGCCGAGCACCTCCGCCGATCGCCCCAACTTCACGAGCAACTCGAGGCGCGAAAAAAGCACCTCGCCGCTCAGGTAGCCGTGCGGAAAGCGCCGAGCATAGTCATCGAGCGCCGCGAGCGCCGCCGTCGGTTTGCCGAGCATGTCGCGCCGCAAGCGTGCAAGCTCGTACACGGCCACCTCCGCGGACAAATTCTGCCCGGCTGCCTGCGCCTCGAAGCAACGCTCGGCAGCGGGCGCATCCCCGCTGCGCGCAAAGCCCAGGCAATCGGCGGCGGCCTCTTTCGTGGGCTCGGGTGCGAGCGGCAAAGTCGCGCCCGCGTCGAGCTCGGACGTTCCCGCGCTGGGCGGCTCAGGCGCGAGTGGCTCGGCCTGCGAAGGTGACGCGCTCGCGGTGAGCGCGAGCTCAGGCCGCGTGCGGCTCGGCAGCGCGGCGCGCGCCGGCCCTGAGCGGACCCG
>Ga0068855_100003354_pt1 | contig 19610 bp, 16 predicted proteins | sample KBSCornC52_FD_66592 | JGI IMG/M metagenome (GOLD analysis project Ga0068855, IMG submission 66592) | Corn rhizosphere microbial communities from Kellogg Biological Station, Michigan, USA - KBS Corn C5-2 | ecosystem: Host-associated > Plants > Roots > Rhizosphere > Soil ...
GGATGAAGCACAGTGGTCGGCGTGTCGATGTCGGTCTGAACCTCTCTGCGCAAGGCGAGGAACAACTCTTGCGCCTCGTCATCGTTGCTGGTCTGGACCTCGTCGGCGCTCTCCTGCAGCATGTGGGCGATGCTCAGGCGGGTCCAGGGCCTCATCCCGAGGAACGCGGTGTTCAGGTAGCCCATGCCGTGGAGTCGATCCAGCGCCGGATAAATCCAGCTATCCATCGGAACATAGGTTGACCCCTGGGCTCCCATAATCATGGCCGGAGCGGCGGCTGCGGGGCCCTGGGCCGGCAAAGCTGCTGTGAACGACTGGGCTGCCATGCCAATGGATGCATAGGCGACGACGATCAGGGCCGCTCCAGACTGCACAAGAATCCTCACGGGCATACCTCAGCTCTTTAGATAGATAGCGATTTTCTCGCAACGTCTGTAGCAACGATACCTGAATCTAGCCTGAACCGGGGTGTCCGCAGTGTCAAGCGAGGCGCGTCACCGCGGAGGCATTGCCAGGCCGACGGGATGTGTGGAGGGGATAAGGCGTGGAACGGTGTTCCCGAATTGGGATGACGCCAATTTGGGCAGAGACGACAGAGCCACTGTGACGGACGTCACGTAGACGAAGAGCGTTTGGGGTAATAATTGGTCCAGTTTTGAGAAAGCCGAGGGGCCCCGACCATGTCGATAGCCACGTATGAAGCCAAGGATGAGTTCAGCGCGACGTGCATCCTTACTACCCGGGGGGCAAGGTCCGGGATGGACTGTCGGGAGGCTGTGGGTACTGCACCTGAGGATCTGACTGGCCTGGGCGTCCGGAGGAAGGGCTCCGGGTGCGCGGTGGGAATCCGATTTGCGATTCTCCTGGAAGTGGCCGCCAGCATCTTGATTTACGGGGCTTGGAGGCTCTTCCACCTCTTGTAGACAGGCGCCCTGTGAGCTGTCACAGATTGCAATTCCGGACTCCGAGATCTTCTCTATCGCCTCATCGGGGGCCGTTGAAGCGGGCAAAACAAGCCTTGTTGTGCCGCGCGCTCAAATCCTGATCTTTACTTACTGGATAGTTCCGACATCTGGCCGTCCCTGAGCTGTTTCGCAGGCGGCCATACCCGTGCTGCACTCATTTCGTTCTGGCTTAGAGAGCGAGTGCCGGGTGCGGAGCAGAAGAGGCATGGAATTGGCGAGACAGGCATTCTGTGTCCACCAGGGGTTAGTGATGTAAATAGCCTGAATTCAGAAAAATGTGTCCCGGGGGCTAACGATTTCTAATGCTCGGGCATCTATTGTCGATGAAGGTCTGTGGGAGGACTCATGGCATCCCATTCTGTCGCGAAGCTGAAAGTGGCAACGCCGCCGCTTACGGGCCATGGGGGCGAGTTCAGTGGGTGGATTTGCGCCGAAACGCCGCCGGATACCCATCGTTCTGCGCACGTGCTTGGCTGCATCCGGGGCGTTCGCTTTGCCCTGATCGCGGAGATCATCGCTGGTCTCTGCGCCTACGGAGTATGGAAACTTTTCCAAGGCTAGGTATACCAACCCCTAGGTGACGTGGCGACGCAACAGGCTCCGCAAGCTGTCCGGCCCTTCTTTCCCGATCGACAATTCCAAACGTATAGCGTCTGTGCCGAGTGCTCGACGCGGAGAATATCTGCAGGGCGGTGCACACTGCGCGCCATGGTTCTCCCAACGCGATGCGCTTCGATCACTTGATCTGATTGCGCCGCGCTGTGTTGCGAATCAGCCACAATCTTGATTTAATACTGTCAGACCAGCAGTTCGAAATAGACTCGGAGGCTGAGGGAAGTTGCAGGAGAGCCTCGACCGCTGTATCTCGCAATGTTTAGCTGCGGCAGAGGCAGGTTCATCCGGGTGTTCAGTCCTGCTAATATGAAGTCCCTCGACGGCTCCGCGCCGACAATTCTCAACGTATCTTGGAAAACTAGGAATACACGGCGCAGCTTAGACCAACCTGCCGCGATTTTGACTTGCACATCGGGGCATCGAAGCGCTCTTCCTGCAATGGACGTGCGATTTTCGATTGCAATGTGGAGTGGACTGTTTTCGACGCCCAGTCTTCTCGACCCCCAACCTGTGCGAAGTCATATATACCGCGGCATCGATCATTCGGCCTAAGGAGAATGCAAGAGCGATATGCAAGTTTTTGACTCGGTCATCCTGTTTGGCGGCACCGGCTTTATCGGCACTCATCTTACGCAGCATCTGTTGCGCAACAACCAGGCGCGGGAAATTACCCTGGTCGATATTCTTCCGCCGCGCCAGACGCCGTATGCGAGTTTGCTGCGCGAGGGCATGGAAAAGGGCGTGGTTCGGTTTGTGCAAATGGATGTGCGCAAGCCCATCCGCGACGAGGAGTTGCCCGCATCGGCCGACCTGATCGTAAACCTGGCGGCTATCCTGCGTGAGCCGGGGCACCGGCCCGAAGAGTATTACGAGACGAATGTAACGGGCGGCCAGAATGTGGTGGATTTTGCGTCTCGCATCGGGTGTAACCAGTTTGTCTTCACGAGCAGCATCTCCCCTTATGGTCCAACTGAGGAGATGAAGGATGAGACGTCCCTTCCTGTTCCGGAAACGAATTATGGATGCTCCAAATTGGTGGCGGAAAAGATCCATCTGGGATGGCTGGCGGGTGGCGCATCTCGCAAGCTCCTGATCCTTCGTCCCGGGGTGGTGTACGGGCCGGGAGAAGAAGGCAATCTGACGCGTCTTATCCGGAGCCTTGTCCACGGCTACTTCATTTATGTGGGTAATCGCAAGACTCGCAAGGCTGGCGGCTACGTGAAGGAGTTGTGTCATGTGTGCCTGTTCGGGTTGGAGCACATGGAGCAAACCGGCGAGCGATTTCTTCTTCTCAATTTTTCGATAAATCCGGTACCAACCATGGAGGAGTACGTGACCGCCATCCGCGAAGTGGGCGGAGTGCGGCGGATGAGGCCTTTCAATATCCCCCGTGCGGTTCTGCTTGGCATCTCGTACCCAATCGCCGCATTGGGCGGTGTTTTTGGGATCAAGACTCCCGTTCATCCGGTGCGAGTGCGGAAGTTGTTTCGCTCGACCTCCGTCGATCCGAAAGCGCTGCGCGATCTGCACTACACGTGGCGTTATACGCTGGCGAGTTCGTTCGAAGACTGGAAGCGGGAAGCTCCCGGCGATTTTTCGTAATGAGCGAGGCGGCTTGGCTGCTGAAGTTCGCGTGGATCGGCATATTGCGGGCGGCGGAGTTCGGGGCAGAAGCAGGCGCCGGCGCAGGGTACCTACGGGCGCGATACGAGCACTTTTAGATTGCGGGGGAGATTTGACGGCCAAGAAAGTGTTTGACAGCCGGGGAAAGAGTGTTAGATTAGGATTCATCTTAAGCAGTAGGCAGTGACCCGTGCCGACGTGCGGGTATTGTAATTTCTCAGACTGTGATTGAAATGTCGCAGCCGCTTGTACCGGTACTCGGGGGCGGAGGGTTTTGGCAAGCTGTGTTGCCTGCCTTTGTTAGAGTGCGGGTGGACCGCGTCGCGATTGTCCTGCGGACTGAATCAAACGATGTAGTTTAGCGTACTTTAACCGTCGTTCCATAATGTGTGAATACTGTGGGCCTACTGGGAGCTTGTCTGCTGTGACAATTCCAAGATGAGTCCTGGATTGCAGCTGCAAAAGGGGCCGAATTCCAGGCTCTAATTGGGCTTTGAAGGGATTTCGGCTGAGTTGGTCGCCATTTTACCAGCGCGAGATCGAGGTTTTCGCTCGCAAAGACAATTCAACTCTGACAGCGGTGGAATGCAGAAACTGCTGCAGCACATGATAATTAACGCGGCTTTCGCTCAAGGCATGCGGATATTTGCAAATATGTTTTGCAGGACGTTTTGTTGCCGTGGCATTTTTGACAGGCAGAGTGGGTCGGCGCACAAGACTCTGAGCTAGTCGGCTCGAGCCTGGAAGGCCAGTCGCCGACATTGAAGAAATGGGGCCCGCAGAGGCCACGCCGGTATCTCAATCGATCTGGAAGTCCGTCCTGGTCGCGCGGCTTCCTGGAAAGAGTAAAAGAATGAGCTCGCGTGCGGAACATCCCTATCCAAATGAAATTCGAACCCAGGTAAATGTTGCAACGTCCGTACACGCGGTTTCGCCGCGCGTTACAGCGGGTCCGAAGGGTTTTTCGTTTGAGCAGATCGTCACCGCAGTGGAGGTAATTGGCGACTTCGTCGCCGCGGCGCTCGGTCTCGTTCTGGCCTATCAACTGTATCGCTGGCTCGGCCTGGGCAAGGATGTTTCGTACTCGCAGACTGCTGTAGTAGCCGCGTCGGCGGTGTATGGATTCCTGTTCGTTCTGCTTCTCGATCGTGAGGGAGCGTACCGCAATGGCCCCGGACTGCTGCAGATCAGGAGCACGGAACGTCTCCTGAGGGTATCCGTCCAGTCCTTCCTGGTTCTACTGCCGGTGGTGGTGTTCACAGCCCACGCGGTTTCGCGCTGGGTGTTGATGATCGCCCTCTTGCTGGTTCCGCTCTTGGTATTTATTCATAAGCAGCTTTTCGAGTTCGGCGTGTCCCAATTGCATGCGCAGGGATGGGGAATCCGGAAGGCGATCATTTACGGCGCCGGTTATACGGGAAAGCGCATTTTCTCAGTCGTGTCGCGCGACCGGCGTCTCGGTATCCAGCCGATCATGGTGGTGGATGACGATTACCTTAGGGTCGGCCCGGAATTTTTCACCTGTGACTATCGTCGTGAGCGGGGGGCCCCAGTCATCGGCGGTCCAGTAGATGCGCGACTCATTCGTGACATGGGAGCGAAATTGGTGTTGATCGCCATCCCTTCGCTCGGCTCCGAGAAGTTTTCCGCAGTAGCGCATGCGGCCCGCGAAGCCGGGGCGACACTGGCGTACGTTGCGAGCAACCAATCCATCTCGTCGGATGAATGGATCGATCAGATGGATCTGGATGGAATCCTGCTGTCCAGCATCGGTGCGCCTCAGAGCAAGTTCTTCTATGAGCAGTTGAAACGCCTGCTCGACATTTCCATCAGCATTTTGATTATCGGCCTGATCTCCCCCATGCTGCTTGCAGTAGCCCTGGCTATCCGGTTCGATTCCAAAGGGCCGGTAATTTTCAGGCAGCGCCGGGTGGGCAAAGGCGGGCGCTTATTCAACATGTACAAGTTCCGCTCCATGCACGTGGACGCCCCCAAGTACGGTTATTCGCCCACCGAGGCAATGGATCCCAGGATCACGCGGGTGGGACGATTCATACGCAGAACGAGCATGGACGAGCTGCCACAGCTCTTCAACGTTCTCAGGGGTGACATGTCTCTGGTGGGACCGCGCCCGGAACAGCCTTTCATTGTCGAGGGGTATGGGGTGCGCGAACGACAGCGGCTGTGCGTTCTGCCCGGCATCACGGGACTTTGGCAGCTCAGCGCAGATCGGGCGTTCCTGATCCACGAAAATCTTCAGTACGATCTCTATTACATTCGCCACCGCGGCTTCTTTCTCGATCTGTCAATATTGGCGCACACGGCCCTGTTTGCCATGCGGGGGGTATAGGCCGGCGCCCAGCCGTTCGACTGCACTCAGCACATTGTCGGTTCCGCCATTCGGCGGCTGTGCGGCGCGTCCTGCGTACGGTCGCGGGTGCGGGGGTTGCTCTCGGACCAGGATGTTCTTAATCGAAGAAAACAGCCGGGCCCAGTGCGCTGCAATCCCATAAGTCTCGCGGGCCTTGGACGGGTGCCCCAGGATCACCGTGGAGCGCCCGCAAAGCCGTGGAACAGTCATTCATAGCTGGACTTCCAGGTCATCACAAAGGAACTTAGAATGCAGGATGCTATCTCCATTTGCGTCATCGGGTCGGGATATGTCGGACTCGTAGCCGCGGTGTGCTTCGCCGAAATCGGCCATCACGTCATTTGTGTCGATAATGACGAGCAAAAAGTGGCGATGCTGAATAAAGGCGAGGTCCCGATTTTCGAAGACAATCTTCCGGAACTGCTGAAGAAGCATCGCGGCAGGAACGTGCACTTCACCACGGAACTCAGGGCGGCGGTAGAACAAAGTGCGGCAATCTTCATCGCGGTAGGTACACCGCAGGGTGACAGCGGCGCAGCCGATCTGTCGTATGTGGAAGCAGTCGTTTCCGAGATCGCCCGGGCGATCTCCGACTACAAAGTAATCGTGGAGAAGAGCACGGTTCCGGTATACACGAACGAATGGATTCGCCGAATCCTGAACCGTCACGGGGTTCAACCCGGTTCCTTCGATGTGGTTTCCAATCCGGAGTTTCTACGGGAAGGCTCGGCTGTCTCGGATTTTCTCTTTCCCGATCGCATAGTGATTGGGACCTCGACCGGGCGCGCTGCCGATCTCATGCGGCGCATCTATGCTCCCCTTACCGACGGTGCGTATTACAGACAAGAAGACGCGCTTAAGGGCCCCCATAACCGCAGCGCCGCCGCCAAGCTGCTGGTTACGACGGCGCAAAGCGCGGAAATCATCAAGCACGCTTCCAACGCATTTCTCGCACTGAAGATCTCATTCATTAATGCCGTGGCAAACCTCGCGGAAAGCGTAAATGCTGATGTAGAGGATATCGCGGCGGGAATGGGAATGGATTCGCGAATCGGATCGAAGTTTCTGCGCGCCGGAGTGGGTTATGGCGGATCCTGCTTCCCCAAGGACGTGGCGGCGTTCCGCTGGGTGGCGCAACAGCAGGGGCTTGATTTCGGTCTGCTGGATGAAGTGCAACGCATTAACAACGCGCAGCGCGACGTGTTCTTCAACAAGATTCGCTCGGCTTTGTGGACTCTCCGCGGGAAGCGCATTGCCGTGCTGGGGCTTGCGTTCAAGGGGAATACCGACGATATCCGCGAATCTCCCGCGCTGGATATCCTTCGCCGTCTTCTCGACGCGGGGGCCTGCATCGCTGCGTACGATCCCGCGGCCATTGAAAAGGCCGAGGCATTGCTTCCGCCATCGGCGCAGTTGCGCTACGTCGAGGATGCGTACGAGGCGGCTCAAGATGCCGACGCGCTCCTCATCCTGACCGATTGGAACGAATTTGCCACGCTCGACCTGGCGAGACTCAATCGCGCGTTGCGTTATCCCATCGTGATTGACGGGCGGAACCTCTATCGCCCCGAAACGATGAGCAGTCACGGCTTCAATTACATCAGTATCGGGCGCCAACCCGTGTGGAACGATGGCGCCAGGCCCATCTCGCAACGCCCGATTTAATTGCGAATCGGGTTTCGATCGCGGCGGGGGCTCGGCAATGGGCGCGACTATAGGATCCGAGGCCCGTGCCGGCGTTCAGGGGCAGGGCCTTTCTGATTTTTCGCTGGGGGAATGGACTTTGAAATCTCGTGTCCTCGTTACCGGCGCCGCCGGCTTTCTTGGTTCTCATCTTACGGATCGGTTGCTGGCCGAAGGTTTCGCCGTGATTGGGGTGGACAACTTCTCCACGGGCAATCTCGACAATCTTTCGCATCTGAAGAACGAGTCTGCATTTTCCTTCGAGCAGTGCGACATCTGCGAGCCGTTCGATCCTGGCCGGGTTGACTACGTCTTCAATTTCGCATCGCCTGCCAGCCCGCCGGGGTATCTGCGTCTTGGGATCGAGACCCTGCGGGTGGGTTCGCGGGGGACGGAGAACGTCCTGGAGATCGCGCAACGCTGGAAGGCCGGGTTTCTCCATGCTTCCACGTCTGAATGTTACGGTGACCCGCTTGAGCATCCGCAATCGGAGAGCTACTGGGGCAACGTCAATCCGATTGGCCCGCGCTCCGTCTACGACGAGTCGAAGCGTTATGCAGAGGCCGTGGTGATGGCTTATCACCGCTATCGCGGGGTGAACACGCACATGGTTCGGATCTTCAACACCTATGGCCCACGGCTGGATCCGGCGGACGGCCGCGTGATCTCGAACTTCCTGATGCAGGCGCTGCGCGGCGAGCCCCTGACGGTGTACGGCGATGGACGGCAGACGCGCAGCTTCTGCTACGTCAGCGACCTGATCGAGGGCATTTACCGTCTGTCGCGCAGCGCCGAGCACCTACCCGTCAACATTGGGAATCCCGGCGAGTTCACCGTGCTCGAATGCGCTCAGGTGGTTATCGAACTCACCGGCTCGCGCGGAGGCATTCGTCACGCGCCGCCCGTTCAGGATGATCCAACGCGGCGCCGGCCCGACATTTCGAAGGCGGGCGCGCTCTTCGGTTGGGAACCCATGATCAGCCTTCGTCAAGGCCTCGAACTGTCTCTTCCGTATTTTCGTTCGAAGCTCTGAGGCCTCTGCGGGTCCGTTTCCGGAGACTCGCCGCAGCCAAACCAGGCGGCGAGGAGCGGCAGCCCGGCAAACGCAATCGGAGCGATCGCGAAGACTCTCGAGATGGTGGTGCTTGCGGTGGCCCGGCGTTGAGCCGGGCCACACGTTTCTCAGAACTGCAGTTTCGCACCAAACTGGATCTGCCGCGAGGTGGTGGAGGTGCCCGTAATCACCCCCGCGGTGGGCGATATTTCCGCCGTCGCAGAGGAATACACCACCGGGTTGGGTGTGGTGAAGTTGGTACGGTTCAGGATGTTGAAGAACTCGGCACGAAATTGCATTCCCAGCCGCTCAGTGATGTGGGCGGTTTTCACTGCAGAGAAGTCCAGTTCCTTGCTTCCCGGCCCCACCAGCGGATTTCGCGATACGTTGCCGTACGTTCCGGTTGCCGGGCTGAGGAAGGCGTTCGGATCAAACCAAAGCTGGGGGGTGCGCGGGTAAAGCTTGCCGTGGAAATCCGGATTCCAGTTGGGCCGTACGGGATTGCGTGTGTCGCCGTTGCCGGTCGGGTTATAGCCCAGCTGCGGCGTAAACGGGAAGCCGCTCTGCAGGTTCAGGATTCCGCTTAATGTCCATCCCGCGGCCGCCAGATTCACTGCTCGTGAGGACGACTTCAGGAAGCGCTGCTTCTCACCGAAGGGGAGTTCCCAACTGCCGTTGATTGCCACGGCGTGCCGCAGGTCGGTTGCCGCGGGCCCCCAATCCAGTTTGGGTTGCAGCGGAAACATCACGAAGGCCGGCGTGTTCACGCTCACGCTCGTGTTCCAGGCGCTTCCATCGTCAAGGTTTTTCGACCAGGTGTAATTCGCCCGAAGCTGAAATCCTTTCGAAAAAGACTTCTTCAGATCCGCCACAAACGCGTTGTACATGCCCACGCCCTGCGAAACCCACGACGTGGTGTTGGCCAGGTCAGGGTTAACGTTCGGCGAGTCCGGCGCGTAATACGGGCTGCCGTCCGGCAGATAGGAGGGGACGGGCTCGTTCAAATCCTCCGACAGGATCTGGTGATAACTGTGCGATCCGAGATACCCGACTGTCAGCGCAGTGGTGGGGGCGATTTGCTGCTCCACTCGCAGGCTCCACTCGATGACCGTGGGGGTGTCAATATTTGGCTGAACATTGCTCGGCGAGACGAGCGAGCCAGAAGGAAGCGGCTGGCCCGGGGTGATCTGCAGGTCGGAAACTTTAACCGATTTCAGGGTATGCGCGGTGTTGTATGGGGCTGTCTGGTCCACGCGATAGTCCAGCGTGTCCAGAAGGCTGCGGAAAACTCCGGCTCCGCCCCGCACCGCCGTCTTGCCGTTACCCCATACGTCCCAGGCGAAACCCAGCCGAGGCGACGGGAGGAATTTGGCCTTGTTCTCTGTCAGGGCGGAGTGGCCGACGAAAGGATCGGTCTGAATTACGCCGTTCACGATGGCATAGTTCGCGGCGTGCCCATGGGCTTCATTCCAGCCCGTCGTGGATTCCGACCGGAAGCCGGCGCGGAGTTCAAAGCGAGGGGTCACCTTGATTACGTCCTCGACAAACCCAGCCATTTCCCACGTGCGCCAGCCCAACTCGGTTGGCGAGGGGACCACCGTGAATGTCTTGACGTTGCCCTGCAGGAACGATTGCAGTGTGCTGAACGACGCCTGGCCATACTGGTACTGCGCCAGCATGCTGTTCGACTGCACCCGCTGCACCCATGCCCCAAGTTCAACCTGATTTTTGCCGTGCGACCAGTAGAGGTGATCATCCAGCGTGTAGAGGTTCCGCGTGTCCTTGTTGTTGCTGCCAACATTTGTGCCCGCCTGAGAGATCTGGGAGGCTCCGTTGGAAGCCGTGCTGCCGCTCACGATCAGCGTCCCGATGGGATTTCCGGAAACCCATCCCGGCAGATTCAGGGTCGAATATCCGGTAAAGAAGAAGCTGGCCCGCGAAAACCCGAAGCGTGCCGTGTTGAGCAGGGAACTGGAAAACACATGCTGTTCCTGAATGCTAGCCACCTGCTCGCGCAGGCTCTCGTTGATGCGGCTGAAGGGATTCGACGAAGGCGTGTCGGCAGTGCTGTCATCGATGGTATAGACCGCGAAGAGCAGATCCTTGTCGCTGATGTTGTGATCCACACGAGTGGTCCCAAAGTCCTCCCGGATATGCTGCTTGGGATTGCTGAAGGCCTCGGCGATGCCGGCTCCAAGCTCCGGTCCGTTTTGCAACGGCCAAAGATCCAGGAGCGGTTTCACGGCCGCATCCACACCCACGTACTTTTCATTGCCGTTCGAGTCCGGCAAATAGCCCTGCCGCGCGCGGCTATCGGGTACCAGGGTGACGTCACTGAGGCCCCAGGCCTGGCGGAACCCTTCGTAGTTGCCAAACAGCATAAGCTTGTTCTTGATCAGGGGGCCGCCCAGGGAGGCGCCGAACTGGTTGCGCTGAAATGGCGGAATCGAGCCGTGATCGAAGTAGTTCCGCGCATCGAGCGCGCTGTTCCGTAAGAACTCGAACATCGTCCCATGCAACTGGTTCGTGCCCGATGTGGTCACAATACTGATCTGCCCGCCACTGCGCTTGCCGTAACCGGCGCCGTAGGTGTCGGTCACCACGTTGAACTCGCGCACCGCATCCACACCCAGCAACTGCCCGCTGGTTCCGCCCGGAGTCACGTTGGTCAGCGATGCGCCAGTGTACTCAATCCCATTCAGAAGGAACAGGTTGTCCTGCGGTCGATGTCCGCTCACGGCAAACATGTTGCCCACCGAGGAATTGGAGGTGCCCACTCCGCCGCCCCGCTGGCTGGTGTAATTCACCGTTCCCGGGTTTAACGTAATCAGCCCGTCGTAGCTGCGCCCGTTTAAGGGAAGCTCCTTAACCTGCCGTTCGTCTACCAAGCCGGAGATCGGCTGCGTGCTGGTATTCACCGATACCGGGTTGGCCTCGACCTCGATGCTCTGCTGCACGTGCTCGATGCCCAGCACGAAATTGAGCGGCAGGCTCTGGCCCACGGTCAGTTCAATGCCGGTTCGCTCCTGCTTCTCAAACGCGGTCATGCTCACTGTGACCGAATACCGCCCGACAGGAACGGATGGTGCGTAGAACCGTCCCGACGCGTCCGTCGTCAGCGTACGAGTCGCGCCTGTCTCCGTCTGCCGCACCAGCACGGTGGCCCCGGCCAGCGCTCCTCCGTTTGCATCCTGCACAGTCCCGCTGATCGTGCCGCCCACAATCTGCGTCCATGCGAGGGAACTCACAAATAGGATCGAAAATACGAACACCATTAACTTTCGAATTGACATCATCTGGTCCTCCAGCGGTTGGCCTGCCGTTATCGATATGGACACACGTGTAGCGGACCGGTTCAGAGCACACGTCTCCCCGGCGCTGGCGCGCGTCAATTTACATCAATGGAATGGCCGGAACAGGGTCAGCAAAGATCGGCGAGGCAGGTATGATCCAGAATGCGCGCGGTGGCGTCCCGAACCTCCAGCAGGACGCGGAATAGGGAACGGTGTTTCTCGTCCATTTTCACGCGATCCCGCAGCGATTCGGCATCTTCGAACGGAGCAAGCGGTCCATCGATCCGGCGAATTACGTCACCGAGAAGAATCTCTTTGGGAGATCGCTTCAACTGGTATCCGCCGTTCGCGCCCCGAACGCTTGTGACAAAACGCGCACGCTTAAGGTCCCGCAAAATAGCCTCAAGGAACTTCTCTGGCAACTGTTCCTCCTGGGCGATGTCTCGAATTTTCACCACATCGCCGGGGTAATGCCGCGCAAGCACAACCAGAGCTTGCAGAGCATATAGGCCTTTCTGGGAGATCCTCATTCCAGCAGTGTACCAAGCGACGGAAGTGCAGGAGTGTGGGTACCCCAGAGCCATGTATAGTAACTATACTATATCGGTAGGGTTTGTCAACACGTTATAGATGACGAAGGTTTTCCTTCCCTTCAGCCTGGCCTCACTTCTGCAGCAATTCATGGGAGTGTGTGGCGGCGACCGTGGATTTGGAGTTTCTGACAGCGCGGGACGGGAACCTGCAACACCGGCGGAGAATGCGGCGTGATGCGGGTCTGCGGGTAACGGACAATGGGCCGCTCGGCTGAGCCGGGCGGCCCTTCAGGCAGGTTGCGCTTTTTTTAGAGAGCAGCGGCGCGAATGCAGAAGTCGGCACCGATAAACAGGAGCCAGCAGGAGAGCGCAAACCGAAGCTGCTTGTTGGGAAGCATCGGTGCAATGGCGGACCCCGCAACAGCTCCTACAATGCCGCCCGCTATCAACTTCAGAAGCAGGGCGCCGCTATATGCGCCAAAGGCAAAGTGAATGCCGCTGCCGATAGCTGCGATCACCAGTCCGAACAGCACATCGGTACCGACTACATCTTTGGCGGCTAGGGAGGTGAAACTGAGCAGGCAGAGGCTGCCCAACGCTCCCGCGCCGGATGAAGACAACCCCACCTCCGCCCCGATCGGCAGCATGAGCATGGAAAGCAGAGGAAGCCGGTTTTTACGGTTTCCTTCCGAGCGCTTCTTGAGGAACGGGCCGAGAATCTGCATCAGGGAAGAGAACACGATTATGGTCCCCAAGACCCAGTAGAGTACCGCTTGATTCAACGCGAAGCGCTTGAACAGCAGCGATCCGATGAGCACTCCAGGCGCGCCGCCCAGCAACATGAACCCAAACACCTTGTAATTTACCTGCCGGCGAAATATCTGCACTGGCGCGATAATCAGCTTCACAATCGTGGCGTAGCCCAGGGCAGTTCCGACAGCAATTCCACCCGGCACGTGGAGCATAAGAATAAGGATGGGCGCGGTAATGGTGCCCGCTCCGACACCGGTGAGAGCGATGACGACGGCGATGAAAAATCCAATGAGATATTCCATTGATTTAAGATCCTCAATTGGTCCGCCCGGCAGGTAGCCGCCAAACGGACCGAGGCCAGCAGATAACTATTCTGGCTATGTATACCATAATGGTAGACAACCTTGCAATTGAGATGCTCTGGTTTAACCTGATGGTTGTTCCTGTACTGACTGAGCCCCCAGAACGGGATTGGGTTTCGCAGCCTGGCATTTTGGATGCAGGCACTTGCTCACATTCCTTACCTTCGTAATGCTGCGAAACGGTTACTCTCAGGTAAATGTTTGAAAAATAAGAAGAACTTGATTTGCGGAACTTGCGGAGGCAAATATTTGCCTTGCAAAGATGGCAGTGATCGCTTACATTCATTCTCACGCAAAGCTATTTAGGCAAAGCGAGTCGAACGCCCCGGATCAGGTCCCACTCGGACAACTTCATCGTCGGTTCTGCCACCGGCGGAACGACGGCGACGTTGCCGATCGGAGCGCCTTTGTTCTCCGTGGATGTTCACAAATCTATTAGAAATCGGGCTTACGGGGATCGGCCCTGCTAAGTCACCATGGCGAAGCCATGTTTTACACATCCCGCTGGATGGGGAATAGTCCGCAGGAGGCATAAATGAATCCGGGTTTCAATAACAGTATTCCTCCCCGTTCGGCGCCGCTTACCGTCGATTCCTCACTAGCCGGAGAGCCTGAACAAAAAAACTGGTTTGGCGTCTATACCTTTCCCCAGCACGAAAAATCCTGTGTCCGCCACCTCAAGCAAAGGTGCCTCGATGCCTTTCTCCCCACCTACATACAGGAGAAACAGTGGAAGAACCGTCAACGGGTGAAGGTTCAGCGCCCTCTTTTTCCCTCGTATTTGTTTGTGCAGATGAGCGAGCGGGAACGATCCAGGGTTCTGGGGGTCCCCGGCATTCTGCGCGTCCTGGGCAATTCCCAGGGGCCCCAGCCTATTCCCAGCAGCGTGATCGATCTTCTGCGTGCCGACGGGTTCAGGGACCGATTGCAGCCGCAGCCGGAAGTGGTTGTCGGACAAAAAGTCCGCATCCGGAGGGGCGCCATGCAAGGGGTTGAAGGCACTTTGATGCGAAAGAAGAGTTGCCTGTGGTTTGTGCTGTCTGTGGACCTGATTAATCAGCGCGCGATGGTTGAAGTGAACGCAGAAGATATCGAATCCGTTCCGGAGTGATTCCCGATCTTCTATGCGTCCTGCCAATCCTGATGCCTGCCCGGCTCTGATCGATGGGTATGACCGGAGCCTTTCAGGACTCGATCTTGAAAGCTGTCCCTTAATAGCACCTTGCGGCAATCGCAACTACAAGTTCTTTTCCTGACATAGAGAGGGATGAAGCATGAGTACAATTCCCCGCGGTTCTGAGCGATCTGACCAGGTGTTGCAGGTGGCAGCACGGCTTTTCGCCCGTCATGGGTATCACGCCACCAGCACGCGGGAAATAGCGCGCATGGCTGACATTTCGGAGAACACGCTGTTCCGGCAATTCGAAAGCAAGGAGCAGATTTTCTGGGGAGCCCTCCGCTATCGGTTTTCCTCGCTGAAGCTGCGACGCGAGCTCATTGAATCCATCGCCGGCTCGCACAGTCCGGAAATTGTTCTGCCCCAGTTGCTGGCGCAACTGGTGGACACGGCCTATCTCAACCCCGACACTCTCCGTCTCATAGCAGTCGCGTTTCTAGAGTTCCGATGGGAGGCAGGAAATGTTTGCGCAGACTTTCTGGTACCAATTTTCTCCACGGTCAAGGCGTACCTGAAAAAAAACATTGAAACGGGATCACTAAGGAATGTAGACCCTGCCATGCTCACTGGAGCGTTGGGTGTAAGTGTTATTGCATATCCTGAGATTGCCCGCATACTCGACGGTACACCTCGATATCTCGAAGATCGAGGCGGGATGGAGGCATTTTCCCGATTCTGGCTCAACGTTTTGCTTCCAGACCGCGGCGAAGCACAGGAATCGTCGACGCCCAGAGTGGCACCCCCGGTCGCCGCCCATTGAGCGCCCGATCATCAAGTATAGTTCGCGGAGCCGTTGGACCAAACGGCCGCTACATCTTCTGCCTGTCCTCGAGTTATGACACTTGTCGGTCCATCGTAAGGAGCGGCATCGGAATCGATCGCGGTCCATGGAATGCATCGATGATTCAAGCCTAGAGAAGGGAAGCCAATGAAGCCCAATCCAGAAAATATTCCAGTATTCATCTTGTGCGGCGGCCTGGGAACGCGCTTGCGCGAACAGACCGAGTTCCGTCCGAAGCCCATGATTCCCGTGGGCACACACCCCATCATCTGGCACATCATGCGCACCTATAACGCATATGGTTTCCGACGGTTCATTCTGTGCACTGGGTATCGAAGCGACGTGGTGAAGTCGTACTTTTTGAGCTATTCTTCGATGAACTCCGATTTCACCGTGAATCTCAGATCTAACGATCTGAAGATCCACTCTGTGGATCATGAAGACGACTGGGAGGTCACCCTGGCTTATACGGGTGAAGAAACCATGACCGGTGCACGAATTGCGCGGGCTGCCAAGTATCTAGGTAATGCCGAGCATTTCGCGGTCACATACGGAGATGGTTTGACGAATGCCGATCTCGGGCGAGAACTCGACTTTCATCTCTCTCACGAGTGCCTCGGCACGGTGCTGGGCGTGAATCCGCCATCACGTTTTGGCGAATTCAAACTTGATGGCGATCAGGTGATGGAGTTCGCCGAAAAGCCGGAATTCAAGGCTAACTGGATCAATGGCGGCTATTTCCTTTTCCGCCGCGGATTTACGGATTATCTTTCCAAGGACCCCGGCTGCGTACTTGAGCAGGATCCGCTCACGCGTCTCGCCCAGGATCATCAGCTGTGCGTCTATCGTCACGAGGGATTCTGGCAGTGCATGGACACGCAGCGCGATTGCGATTATCTGAACGATTTGTGGAAGACCAATAAGGCCCCTTGGAAGTGCCCATCGCTGGTGGGCAGCGCGGTCTGACGGATTTCACTCACTCTTTCGTATCCACCAACCTGTGACCAGGAGGAAAAACATGCGCATACTTGTAACCGGCAGCCGCGGCTATATCGGAACTCATCTAGTAGATATTCTGAAAGCTGAGGGGCATTCTGTAACGGGTGTAGATCTGGATCTTTTCGAGGGCTGTGAGTTCGACCCATCTGTGGCCGCGGATAAGGAACTGAAGCAGGATTTCCGCACTCTGACCGCGCAGCAACTGGAGGGCCACGACTGCGTGATGCATCTGGCCGCCATTTCGAACGATCCGATGGGGGACCTCGATCCCTCGATCACCTACTCGATCAATCGCGATGGGTCCATCGCACTCGCGGCGCTGGCGAAAAAGGCTGGAGTTTCTCGTTTTCTTTTCGCGAGTTCCTGCTCGATCTACGGCAAGGGAGAGAAGTTAGATCTGACAGAGCAGGATTCACTCAATCCGGTCTCAGCGTACGCGGAGTCGAAAATTGCCGCGGAGAAGGGCATCGGAGAGATGGGCGACAACAATTTCACCGTGGGCTTCCTGCGGAATGCGACGGCGTACGGATATTCGCCCATGCTACGCATCGACCTGGTGGTGAATAACCTGCTGGGCTGCGCTCTTTCGCGCGGCGATATCCGGATCATGAGCGACGGCAGCCCGTGGCGCCCGCTCATTCACTGCCGCGACATTGCGCGCGCGTTCGTGGCATTCAGCAAGGCGCCGGCGGAGAAAATCCAGAACCGGCCGATGAACGTGGGTGGAAACGCCGAGAACTATCAGGTGCGGCAGGTGGGGGATTTCGTGCAGAAGCTGGTGCCGAACGCATCCGTGGTCTATACGGGCGAGGTGGGCAACGATCCGCGCAACTACCGTGTGTCGTTCGATCTGCTCGGGGCGCAGCTTCCCGAGTTCTCGCTGCAGTACACCCTGGAAAAGGGAATGGAGGAGCTGCACCGAAAGATGGTGGAGCACAAATTCTCCCTTGAGGACTTCACTGGCGACCGCTACGTTCGCCTGCGCACGCTGAAACACCGAATGAACCGTCTCAGCCAGGAACCGGTCACCGCCTAGAATCAGTGGCCGGCGGGCGAGCCGCCGGCCACCCCCAAGAAGTGGATGCAATTCGAGGAAGAAGATGAAATTCACGGAGACGCCTCTCAAGGGCGCATATCTGATCGATCTGGAAAAGCGGGGCGATGAGCGCGGCTTCTTCGCGCGTTTTTACTGCGAGCGCGAGTTCGGCGAGCACGGCCTGGTTACGAAGTTCGTGCAAGTCAACAACTCGCTCAGTGCGCAGCGCGGTACGTTGCGCGGCATGCATTATCAGCTGCCTCCGTCGGGCGAAGTGAAGGTCGTGCGCTGCATTCGCGGCTCGTTGTTCGACGCGATTGTGGATCTCCGGCCCAAGTCACCGACCTATCTGAAATGGTTTGGCGCGGAATTGACCGCCGAAAACCGCACTATGATGTATGTCCCGGTTGGCTTCGCGCACGGATTTCTGACCACATCGGACGATGCCGAAGCGCTCTACCTGGTCAGTTCGTTCTACGCTCCCGCGGAAGAGCGTGGGCTGCGCTGGAATGACCCGCGGATTGGGATTCAGTGGCCTCTGGAGCCTGCCGTGGTATCGCCGAAGGATGCTGCCCATCCGGATTTCTCAGAAGAGCAACATCTGAATGCGGCGCTGAAGGATTTAGCGGTATGAGGATCCTCTTCACAGGAGCCAGTTCGTTCACCGGGTTCTGGTTTGCAAAGACTCTGGCCGAGCGGGGGCATGAAGTTCATGCCACATTTCAGGCTAGTGCCGCGTCGTACGAGCTGGGGCGTCGGCGGCGTATCGACGCGCTACCTGCTTCGGTGGTGCGGCACTGGGAAACGCCGACTCAATCGCCCCGGCTGCTGGAAGTAGTAGAGAGCCAAAGCGGATGGGACCTGCTTTGCCTTCATGCAGCCTATGTGACCAATTACCGCAGCCCCGACTTCGACGTGGTACAGGCGCTGAAGAACAACACCGAAGGACTTTCGGCACTGCTGGAGAAGCTCGCGACGCGGGGACTGGGACGCGCGGTGGCAACCGGCAGCGTGTTCGAGGCCGACGAGGGAGCGGGGGAAGAGCCACGGCGGGCATTTTCGCCGTATGGACTGTCGAAGACCGTGACCTGGAAGGTTCAGCAGTATCGCGCGCAGATCGCCGGCGTGTCGCTGGGCAAGTTCCTCATCCCGAATCCCTTCGGACCTTTCGAAGAGCCGCGCTTTACGGCTTACCTGATGAAGACCTGGTACGCCGGCAAGTCGGCCGAGGTCCGCACTCCTGACTATATCCGCGATAACATCCATGTTTCGCGCCTGGCGGCTCACTATGCTGACTTCGCCGAGAAGGGCACTGCCGTCAAATGCGCACCGATGGGCTATGTCGAGTCCCAAGGCGCTTTCACCCTCCGCTTTGCGGCGGAGATGCGCAAGCGCCTCGGGCTCGCCTGCGATGTGACGCTGGGCAAGCAAACCGATTTCAGCGAACCTCTCATGCGCGTCAACACGCAGTCTCTTCCGCTACCAGAAGGCGAGTGGAGCGAGACGGCGGCCTGGGATGAGCTGGCCCGCTGGTACGCAACCGAATTTGGCGGCGGTGCAAGATGAAGGTAGCTGTTATTGGCGGCGGGATTGTAGGTTTGGCAACCGGGTACCGTATGCTGCAGCGGTATCCCTCAGCCAGCCTGCTTCTGCTGGAGAAAGAGCCCGGGCCGGGCCGTCACCAGAGTGGAAACAACAGCGGTGTTCTCCATTGCGGACTTTACTACAAACCAGGCTCCTCAAAGGCGCGATTGGCGGTATCGGGCATTCGCCAGATGGTGGAGTTCTGCGAGCAGCACAACGTTCCCTTCGAGCGCTGCGGCAAGATCGTCGTTGCCACGGAATCCGAGGAAATTCCGCGCCTGCACGATCTGCTGGAGCGCGGCACCGCTAACGGGCTAAAGGGGCTGCAACTGCTCAAGGGCGAACAGATCCGCGAAGTCGAGCCCTACGCCGCCGGGCTGGAAGCGATTCGCGTGCCCGAGGAGGGTATCGTCGACTATCTCGAGGTGTGCCGTACGATGGCCAGCGAGATCACGGCAAAGGGTGGAGAGGTGCGATTCTCCTCCGAGGTGACCAATCTACAGAATGGATCCGGCTGGAACATTGAGACCCGCGGGGGCGACTTCAAAGCCGACTTCATCATCAACTGTGCGGGCCTGCACTGCGATCGCGTGAGCCGGATGGGCGGCAATCACAACACGGCGAAGATTGTGCCTTTCCGTGGTGAATATTACAAGCTGCGCCCGGAACGCCACCATCTGGTTAACCACCTGATCTATCCGGTGCCCGATGCCAAGTTTCCATTCCTCGGCGTGCACTTTACGCGCATGATCCACGGCGGCGTGGAGTGCGGCCCCAACGC
>Ga0068855_100003356_pt1 | contig 19601 bp, 17 predicted proteins | sample KBSCornC52_FD_66592 | JGI IMG/M metagenome (GOLD analysis project Ga0068855, IMG submission 66592) | Corn rhizosphere microbial communities from Kellogg Biological Station, Michigan, USA - KBS Corn C5-2 | ecosystem: Host-associated > Plants > Roots > Rhizosphere > Soil ...
GCAAACGGCTGTGGACTAGGCGCCGCGCGGAGCGAGGCTCGATGCCTCGCGAGCACGGCAACGACGGCCACGGCCGTTTTCGAGGGGATTCTTCAACGAACTTCCCTATCACGACACTAGCGTGCGATCCCGGAAGGTCGCGCACAGGCGCGACGCGTCAGTGCACCATCAGCACCAGCAGCGGGGCCGAGCGCAGCATGGTGGCCGTCGCGCCACCCCACACCTGCTCCTGCAGGCGCCCGTGGCCGTAGCCGCCCATGACGATCATTCCCGCGCCGACCTCCTCGGCCAGGCGGGCCAGGCGCAGGCCGGCATCGTCGCCGGGCGCATCGCCCGGATCGCGATGTGTCGCGGCGTCGATGCCATGGCGGGCCAGGGCACCGCGGATCTCCAGGCCGTCGGCCTCGGACGCTTCGCCCGCATGGCGCGAGACCAGCACATGGACATGCCGCGCCGCCTGCATCCAGGGCAACGCCGCCGCCACGGCACGCGCCGAGTGCGACGAGCCGTTCCATCCGACGACGACGACCTGCGCAGCGGCATCCCAGCCCTGCACCTGCGCAGGCATCAGCAGCAGCGGCCTGCCGCTGCGCAGCAGCACCGCCTCGGTCAGGCCGGACGGGCTCATCGAGCCGACGGTCGCGGCCGCCTCGAGCGTGCCCATCACCACCAGGTCGGCGCAGCGCGCCTGGCGCACGAAGGCCTCGGCCGGATCCGCGCCGGTCGGCTCCAGCCACGTGCCGGCGCCGTCGCCGGCCGCGGGTTCGTCGAACCAGCGCCGCGCCTGCTCCAGCGCCACCGCGGCGCGCGTCTCGAACAGGGCGGCGGGCGACTCCGCGATCGCCAGGCGCATCGACTCGAGCGACGGCTCGATGCACAGCTGCGCGAAGACCTCCGCGCCGAACCGGCGCGCGACGGTGCGCGCGGCTCGCAGTCGCGTGGCGGCGCAGTCGGCGGCATCCAGGTGGACCAGGATGTTCCTGATCGAGCCACCGGTCGAGGCCCGGGTCACTGGATGGCCACCAGGGTCTGCTTGCCGGAGGCGCGCTTCGGGCAGATCAGGCTGAGGATGCCGTTCTCCAGCTTGGCATGCACCTTCTTCTCCTCGATCTCGTGCGACAGGCGCACGGCGCGCGAGAATTCCCCGTGGCGCAATTCGCTCACGAGGCTGCGCTGGCCATCGCCTCCCTTGGCATCGTGCCGGGCACCCGGGGCGTGGGCGCGGATTGCCAGCAGCGTGCCATCCACGGTCACCTGGATGTCTTCCTTGCGCACGCCGGGCATCTCGGCCTTGACGTGGTACTCGCGGTCGTTCTCCTCGATGTCCAGGCGCATGTCTTCCGCAAGGAAGGCGGGCAGGTCGGCCATGCGGGCGAAGCGGCGGAACAGCTCGAGGGTATCGGGCAGGCGGTCGCGATCACGGCTCGGGGCGGCATGTTGGGTCATGGTGCATCTCCTGGAAGTTGGGGCGTCGCCAGACACGGCGTCGCCATCGAATCACTCTAGGCTTCGCCCATCCCGCACCATTGAGCATGCTCAAAGGCGGGACGATCGATCCGCGGCGCGACGCGCGTTGCGCCGCGTCAACCCCGGGCCGGCCGTGATGCGGCACAAACGGCAGATCCGAGAGCGCCCATGACCGCACGCACCGCCGACCCCAGCCCGACCGCCCCGTTCCGCCTGCTGGCGTTGTCGGGCGGCGGCTTCCTCGGCCTGTATACCGCGCAGGTGCTCGCCGGGCTGGAAGCCCGTGCCGGCCAGCCGTTCGGACGCCGCTTCGACCTCCTGGCCGGCACCTCCATCGGTGCCATCCTCGCGCTGGCGCTCGCCTTCGAGGTGCCCATGGCGCGCATCGCCCAGCTGTTCGTCGAGCGCGGCGGCGCCGTCTTCTCCGAGCACGACCTGCCCGCGGGCGCGGTGCGGCGCCTGCTCGACCTGACGCGCTCGGTGCTCGGTCCGAAATATTCCGGCGATGCGCTGCGCACGCTGCTGGACCAGGAGTTCGGCGACGCTCGCCTCGGCCAGGCCAGGCACCCGGTCATCGTGCCCGCGGTCGACGTCGGCCGCAGCCGGACCAAGGTCTTCAAGTCGCCGCGTCCCGGCACGCCGGAGCGCGACAGCGACTGCCGCGTCGTCGATGTCGCGATGGCCGCGTGTGCGGCGCCGGCCTACTTCCCGTCGGTCGCCATCGCGGGCCACCTCTATGCGGACGGCGGGCTGTTCGCCGTCGCGCCCGACCAGGTGGCGCTGCACGAGGCCGAGCACTTCCGCGGCGTCGACCCGGCGCGCATGCGCATGCTGTCGATCGGCACCGCCACGGCACAGTACCGCCCCGCCCAGGCCGTCGAGCCCGACGCGGGCGCCGTCGGCTGGCTGTCCGATGGCCGCCTGCTGCTGACCCTGATCTCGTCGCAGCAGCAGCACGTGTGCGCCATGATGGAAGACCGCCTCGGCGATCGCTTCCTGAGGCTGGACGCCGCGTGGGATTCCAACGCAGGGCTGGGCATCGACGTCGCGACGCCGCAAGCCTGCCGGCACCTGGTCGCGGCCGCGGCGAAGACGCTGGAAGGCGCGCGGCGGCAGCGCATCGACCGTCTCCTGGAGCTTGCATGACACCGCACCCACTCGATCCTGTCGACGCCGCCTGGTTCCACATGGACGGCCCGGTCAACACGGCCGTCGTCACGGCGCTGGCCACGTCGCGGGGGCGCTTCGATGTCGCCGCGGTCCGCGCGGTCTTCGACGACCGGCTCGCGGCCATCGAGCGCTTCCGCTGCCGCGTCGTCGAGCGCGGCCTGTCGTACGACAGCCCCTGCTGGGAGCCGATGGACGACTTCGACATCGACCAGCATGTCCACCACCGCGCCCTGCCCGCGCTGGCCGACGAGGCCGACCTGCTCGAGCTCGTGTCGGACCTCGCCAGCCAGCCCCTGCCGTCGACGCTCCCGCTCTGGCAGGCCCACGTCATCGACGGGCCCGGCGAACGCGGCGCGCTGGTCCTGCGCTACCACCACTGCATCGGCGACGGTGCCGCGATGATGGACGTCGTGCGGCGGGTCTTCGACGTCTCCGGCGGCGCGCATGCAGGCCGGCCGGCGGGAGGAACGCCGCATCCGCACGATGATGATTTCTCCTTGCTGGATTTCGCGCGAACGGGCGTCGAGGCCCTCGGCTCGCTCGCGGCGGACCTGCTCAAGTGGCCCGATCCCGTGTCGCCGTTCAAGGGCCATTTCGTCGCCCGCCAACGCGTGGCCTGCTCGGCCGGCATCCCGCTCGTTCGACTGCGCGAGATCGGCGCGGCGTTCGATGCCAGGATCAACGCCGTGGCCGTCGCGGCCGTGAGCGGCGCGCTGCGCCACTACCTCATGGAGACGGGCGACTTGCCAGCCGGCGCGAGCCTGCGGGCCATGATGCCCGTGAACCTGCGCCCGCCCGGGCACGTGCACGATGGCGGCAACGAGTTCGGGCTCGCGATCCTCGACCTGCCGGTCGAGCTGGACAAGCCGGAGGCCCGCATGCACGCCGCGCGGCGTCGGCTCAGCGAAGTCAAGCGGTCGTCGGAAGCCATCGCCATGCGCTGGCTGTTCGACGTCTTCGGTCGCGGCCCGAAGACGATGCAGCAGGTGGCGCAACGGCTGTTCGGCAGCAAGGCCAGCCTCGTGCTGACCAACGTCGCGGGGCCGACGCAGCCGCTGTCGCTGGCGGGCACGCGCATCGACCGGATCATGTTCTGGGTGCCGCATCCCGGCGAGGACCTCGGGCTGGGCATCAGCGTCTTCAGCTATCGCGGCAAGCTCTCGCTCGGCGTGATCGCCGACGCAGCGCGCGTGCCCGATCCCGAGCGCATCGCGCACCTGTTCGAGCAGGAGGTCACGGCCCTGCATCGGCGGGCCCGTGCCATGGCCGACCGCGACAGCGCGGTCGCCAAGGAGTCTGCGCGGCAGGAGCCGCGCTGACTCCTGGCGGTCGAATGCACGGCTCCCTCGAGCCACCCTCCGCGAGGGAGGCTCCAGCGAGTCTGACGAAGGCGCTCCACCTTGCTTGGCTGCCGCTCAGCCTCGGGGCATTGCGCTGACGCAATGCCGCTGGCAAGCGTCGCGGCGATAAACAAGCCTCGTACCACGCCCTCCGACAGCACCATGAGCGCCGACGCCACGCCGCCCGCAGCAAGATCCTCCGCACGTCCGACACCCCGCCGCTGCCTCGTCACGGGCGGATCGGGCTTCCTGGGCATCAACCTGGTCAGGCGTCTCCTGGCGGACGGCTGGGAGGTCTGCTCGCTCGACCTGGTGCCGTTCGACTATCCCGAGCGCGGCCGCATCGAGGCGATCGAGGGCGACATCCGCGACCCGACTGCCGTCGAACTGGCCATGCGCGGCGTCGACAGCGTCGTGCACTGCGCCGCCGCATTGCCGCTGGCGCCCGCCGCGCAGATCCTGTCCACCGGCGTCGCGGGCACCAACGTCCTGCTGCAGCAGGCGCGCGCGCGCGGCGTGGACCGCTTCGTCTTCATCTCGTCGACCGCGGTCTACGGGATCCCCGACCAGCGCCCGATCCTGGAATCGCATCGACGGGTGGGCGTGGGCCCGTACGGGCGGTCGAAGATCGAGGCCGAGGACCTGTGCGCGGAAGGTCGGGCCCTCGGTCAATGCGTGTCGATCCTGCGACCCAAGACCTTCGTCGGTCCCGAGCGGCTGGGGGTGTTCGAGCTGCTGTACGACTGGGCAAGCCAGGGCCGCGCGTTCCCCGTCCTCGGAACCGGCGCCAATCGCTACCAGCTGCTCGACGTGCGCGACCTGTGCGAAGTGATCGTGCGCTGCCTCGTGCTGGAGCGCTCGCGGGTGGACGACACCTTCAACGTGGGCGCCGCCCGCTTCGGCAGCATGGCCGACAACGTGCAGTGCGTCCTGGATCGCGCCGGAGCCGGCCGGCGCGTGGCGCACCTGCCCCGCTGGCCCACGGTCGCGGCGCTGCGCGTGTTCGCGGCGCTCGGCCTGTCACCGCTGTATCCGTGGATCTACGAGACGGCCGACCACGACAGCGAGGTGTCGATCGACAAGCTGCGGAGCCAGCTGGGCTACGTCCCCGAACACTCCAACGAGCAGGCCTTGCGCGCCAACTACGACTGGTACCTCGCCAACCGCGGCCGCTTCGAGGGACGCCAGGGAATCACGCATCGCCTTCCGTGGCGACGAGGAGTCCTGGAATGGGCGAAGTACCTGTATTGATGCCGAACGTGGCGCAGCGGCCGGCGATGGCCATGGGCGAGCCCGCGGCGCGAACGCCGCTGCCGGCACTCGTCGTCGATCTCGACCAGACGCTGCTGCGCACGGACGTGACGGCCGAATCGGTCTTCGTGCTCGCCAAGCGCGATCCTGCCGCCCTGCTGTCCCTTCCTGGCGCCCTGCTGCATGGACGGGCCGCGTTCAAGCGGGCGCTTGCCGAACGCGCGCAGCCGGACATCGACACGCTGCCGCTGAACGAGCCGCTGCTCGAGTTCCTGCGCCAGGAGAAGCGCCGCGGACGCACGCTCGTCCTGGCGACCGGCGCCGACCAGCTGGTGGCCCATCGCATCGCGGCCAGGCTGGGCCTGTTCGACCATGTGTTCGCCAGCAACGGCCGCGTCAACATGACGGGTGACATCAAGCGGGGACGCCTGGTCGCGGCATTCGGCGCGCGCGGCTTCGACTATGCGGGCGACTCCCGGCGCGACCGGCCGGTCTGGGCGGCGGCGCGGCGGGCGATCGTGGCCGGCGGCGCGGTCGCCCATCTCGATGCAGTGCGCCGCCTGGCCCCGGTCGACCGCGTCTTCGAGGGCAGGCCGGCTGCGGCCGGCACGCAGTTCGCGACCTGGGTCGAGCAACTGCGTTGGCGGCACTGGATCAAGAACGCCCTGGTGCTGGTGCCGCTCGTGCTGGCCCATCGCCTCGGCGACCTGGCGGCCGTCGCCTCCGCCCTGCTGGCGACCCTGGCCTTCTGCGCGGCCGCATCGTCGATCTACCTGGTCAACGACCTGATCGACCTGCCGTCGGATCGCCGGCATCCGCGCAAGCGCGAGCGTCCGCTGGCGAGCGGCCGCCTGCCGATCCTGCACGCCATCGGCGCGCTTCCGCTCCTCTGGGGCGCCGCCGCGGCGGCCGCCCTGCTCCTGCCGGCCGGATGCGGTGCGCTGATCGCGCTGTACGTCGCCACGATGCTGGCGTACTCGCTGCGGCTGAAGGACTTGCGCTACGTCGACGCCGCGGTGCTCGCGGGCGGCTACACGCTGCGGGCGCTGGTGGGCACCTGGGCCATCGGCCTGGCCGTCAATCCCTGGCTGGGCGCATGGTGCCTGCCGACGTTCTTCGGCCTCGCGCTGCTCAAGCGCCGCGCCGAACTGGCAGCCTTGGCCACGCATCCGGGCGCGGCGCATGGCCGCGCCTATCGCCCCGCCGACATCCGCCCGCTGGGCATGATCGGACGCTTCGCGACCAGCCTGGGGGCGGCGGCCCTGGCGATGCTTCCGATCGTGCGCGGCGACGGCCTGGTCGCAGCAGCGGGGCTCTGGCTCGCCGGCCTGCTGTCCGCGCTGTGGGCCGACCGGCTCTGGCAATGCGCGGAAGACGGGCTCATCGATGACGATCCTGTCGCGTTCGCGCTGCGCGACGCGGTCAGCCGCGGCCTCGGGCTCTGGGCGGCGGCGCTGCTCGTGGTATTGGCATGAGCGGCGCACGGCCGCCCGAAGGCGCTCGCACCGCAGCACGCAGTGCGGCGGTTGCCTCATGAGGCGGCCGCGCCTGGCGCGTGTGCTGACCTGGTGCTGCGCCGCGTCGGCGTGCCTGTGCGTCGCGGCGACCTCGGGGACGCGGACGGTGCTCGACCTGCAGCCCCGGATCGCCACGTCGTCGATCACGCTCGCCGGCGGACGCACCGAACGCCTCGTCGAACCCGCGCCTGCCATCGGCCCGTGGTACCTGCTGACGCTCGACGACGGGACGGCCCGCGAAACGACCTACCACCTGGAGGCGGCAGAGCCCCTGGCGGAGCCGCCACGCCTGGATTCCGCGGCCGCCGGCACGCTGGTGCTGCGCTACCAGCGCGGCGACAGCTGCAGCGTCACGCGCGAGGCCCTGGCGGCCGCGCGACGCCGGGCGGGCCCGTTCGAGCCCTTGTGCGATGGCCGCCTGTTCCTGCGCAATGCCGTCCGCGGCCGCCGGACGGCGCTGGAGGCGACCACCGAGTTTCTGCGCGACCACGTCTGGGGCGGCGAACGCATCATCGGCTTCGTTCGACGGCAGTTCTACCAGGACGCCTTCGCGTTGCATGGCGGCCCGGGGCCGGCGCAGGCCACGGCAGCGCCATCGACCTTGCCGCCGCCTCGGCTGCAGCCCGGCATGGCGGAGCGCGTCGTCGTGCCGACCGACCTGGGCATCGATGTCGGCGACGCGGCGCACGGCATGCGCATGGGCCAGTGGGTGCCCGCGCGAGGTCACGTGGGCGTCTTCGTCAGTGTGCTGCAGCCTTCCGCGATCGCGGGCGGCGCCCGGGTCGCCGGCCATCCCGCCTGGGCGCCCGACACCAGCGAGGCGGACGCACTCGACTTGTTCGTCGCCTTCGACCTGTCGCGCCTGGACGTCGGCTTCGCGCTCGGCACCGAACACCCGCGGCTCGGCTGGTCCGACCACGCCGCCCCCGCGATGGTCGATCCCGCCCTGCCGGGTCCGGACGGCATCGCGTCGGCGGCGCCCCTGGTGCGCACGGGCATGCTCAGTCCCGCCGACGTGCCGCGCGCCATCGCCACCTTCACGGGGGGCTTCAAGCGCGAGCATGCGGCCTTTCGCCAAGGGCCGCTGGCCACGGTGAACCACGCCAGCCACTACGGCTTCATCGAGCAGGGCGTCGTCTTCAACGCGTTGCAGCCCGGGCTGTCGACGCTGACCGTGACGCGCGACGGACGGGTCGACATCCGCACCTGGCACGCCGGCGACGCGGGGCGCGTGCCGGCACTGCGCTTCGCGCGCCAGAACGGCGTGCCGCTGGTGGAGTCGGGCGCCGGCGGCTCTGCGGCGCTGGGCGTCTACGTCGACCAATGGGGCGCCGGGAACTGGTCGGGCTCGGCCGACGAACATCTGCGCACGCTACGCGCGGGTGCCTGCATCCTGGAAAGCGGCGCGGACCGCTACCTCGTCTACGGCTACTTCTCGACCGCCACGCCGGGCACCATGGCGCGCGTCTTCCTGGCGCTCGGCTGCCGCGACGCGATGCACCTGGACATGAACGCGCTCGAGCACACCTATCTCGCCCTCTACCAGCACGCCGGCAATCGCCTCGAGGTCCAGCACCTGGTGGAAGGCATGGCCGTGCTCGACCAGGAGGTCGGCGGTCGACTGGCGCCGCGCTTCCTGGCCTTCCCGGACGACCGGGACTTCTTCTACCTGCTCGACAAGACGCCCGCAGCCGGGCCGCATTGAGCCAGTCGCTGCGGCGCAGGCCGGGACGCCGCCGTCCAGGTTCGCTGGATCGCAATCAGCCGGCTCGCCCGCGTGCGGGCGCGGGCGCCCACCTCGGCGGCTTGATCTGGATCAAAGGCGGCCCGCTTCGCGCTCAAGCGCCACGACCGCGTACCGAATTGGTCTCGTTGGCCGCAGTCGTCCGATGCATCCGCCTCGCGATTCCCGCGGCCCGAGGACCGCCATGCTTCCCATCGAAACCACCTACGACAACAGCCTTCCGGGCCTGCGCCGCACCGGCGACGCCTACATGCTCGCCGCCACGACGCTCGGCGCGGGCGGACTTGCCTGGCTGGGCCTGCGCTTCGGCCAGTTCGAGCTCGGGGCGACGCTCGCCGCCGGCCTGCTGCTCGCCGCGATCGTCCTGTTCGTCGCTGCACGCGGCAGCTGGTTCAACTCCGTGGCGTATCCGATCCTGCTCGCGGGCGTGGTGGCGGCACAGATCCACATCACGAGCGGCCGTGCGCAGTACCACTTCGGCGCCTTCGTCGTGCTGGCCTACGCACTGGTGTATCGCCACTGGCTGCCGCTGCTGGCGACCGCCGGCGCCATCGCGCTGCACCACATCGTGTTCGACCGCCTGCAGGCGCTCGGCTACCCCGTCTGGTGCCAGACCCGGCCCGACATCCTGGGGGTGCTGGAGCAATTGAGCTACCTCGCGTCGCAAGCCGGCTTCAGCATCCTGATCGCCCGCCAGATGCGCAAGGAATCGCACCTGGCCGCGGAGCTGGACAGCATCACGGCCGGCCTGTCGGCCACGCCCGGCAGCGTCGACTTCTCGCGCCTGACGGCGTCGCCCCGTACCGAGGCCGGCGCGCGCCTGCTGTCGGTGCTGCACACCGTGCGCGATGCGACCGCCGTGGCGCGGCGCACCGCCGCGACGGTCAGCATCGCGTCCTCGGAGATCGCCTGCGGCAACCAGGACCTGTCGCAACGCACCGAGCGGGCCGCCGCCGACCTGCAGCGCACCGCGGCGGCGCTGGAGCAGCTCACGGCGACGGTCGAGGGCTCCTCGGTCACGGTGCGCGAAGCCTCGCAGCGGGCCAGTGAAGCCGCGCGTCGCGCCGCCGAGGGCGAGACCGCCGCCGATCAACTCGCCGGCAGCATGCGCGCGATCACGGAGTCCTCCCGGCGGGTCTCGGAGATCACGTCCGTGATCGACGGCATCGCGTTCCAGACCAACATCCTGGCGCTCAACGCCTCCGTCGAGGCCGCACGCGCCGGCGAGTCGGGACGCGGCTTCGCCGTGGTCGCCAGCGAGGTGCGGCGCCTGGCCAAGCGCAGCGCGGAGGCGTCCAAGGAGATCACCACGTTGATCGGCCAATCCTCCGAGCAGGTCGATCGCGGCGTCGCCGTCGGCGTCCAGACACGCGCGGCCCTGGCCGGGATCATCGAGGAGGTGCGCCAGGTGCACGCGCTGCTGACGCAGGTCACGACCGCCGCGGACGAGCAGACGGCCGGCATCGCGGAGGTCAACCGGTCGGTCGGTGCGCTGGACCAGGCCACGCAGCGGAACGCTGCGCTGGTCGAGCAGTCCGCGGCCGCGGCGGACGGCTTGCGCGACCAGGCCGCGTCGTTGACGCAGGCCATGGGGTCGTTCCGTACGGACGCGGCAGCCTGAGGTCGAAGCTGCGCGTCCTGGACCCGTCCCGCGACGACGCGTCGCCGCGGCTCGCCGGTTGGCGACGCGAAGGCCGCGCACGCGCCGGGCCCCCGGGGTCGAGGCGGCCGCCGGGCGCGCAGGCGCAGTCTCAGGCAACGACCAGGTCGTCGACGACGAGCGCCACGCCTGGCGAGGACCAGGCCGCGCCGCAGACCGCGTCGCGTTCCGCCAGCGAGTGCACGTGTCCGGAAAGGATGACCTTGGAGCCGTCCACACGCACGCCCACATGCTTCGCATCGCGCTCGGCATGGCGCGCCAGCGCGCCCTGGATGCGCTGCTCGACCTGGCCGCTGGTGACGATCGGCTTGACATGCACCTGGTTGGCGACGCCGCGCACGCCGATGAGGTTGCGCACCGCCCGCTCGGCGGCCTTGCGCTGGTAGGCCCACGCCACTTGGCCGGTGAGCGTGACATGGCCCTTCTCCACCGAGGCCAGCACCGTGTTCGCCGGCACCTGGGCGCTCCATTCGAGCGCCTGGCGCGCCGCCATCGCGATGTCCGCATCGCTGCGCTCGTGCTCGGGAAGCAGCCTCACGTCCAGCTCCACGGCGATGCCCTTGACACCGGCGACGCGCCGCACGGCGTCCTCGACCGCATGCTTCTCGGCCATCGTCGGCAACGTCCCCGTCAACGTCACCACGCCATCGCGCACGATGACGCCGATGTCGGTATGGCTGATCGCGGGATCCCAGGCCAGCTCGTCGCTGACGTCGACCTGGAGGGTCGAATCGGTCTTCATGATGATTCCTTTGGCTGTCGTCGCAATGGGCGTGTCGATGTCCGGGTGACATGCGGTGCACGCCAATCCACTCTAGGAAGAACGACGGCGGCGTCATTGAGCCGGCGCAATCGCGAGCACGGCCGCCGCTCGATCGGGCCGCAGGCGTCGCGCCGTTGCGCTACCGCAATCGCACCCGCGCTGGCCGGCGCTATGGTGTCGGCCACCCTGGACAACAAAGGTCGACCTCCCATGGATCGCAAGACCCTGCGGAACCTCGCCTGGCCACTCGCAGTGCTGGGCTTGTGGCTGGCGATGCGCGCGCTCTCGCAGGCCGTGCCCGCCCCGCGCGAGGTCTCCTACGACGCGTTCGAGCAGGCCCTGGCGCACGGCCGCATCGCCAAGGTGCATGTGCTGGACACGCGGCTGGTCGGGGAATTGAAGGTGCCCGAAGACGGCCATCCCGCGCTGTCCGCCGTGCGGGTCGAACCCGAGCTGGCCATGCGCCTGGACCGATTCGGCGTGCCCTACGAGCGCGTCGTCGAAGGCACCTGGATCCGCGACATGCTCTCCTGGATCATGCCCACGGCCATCTTCTTTGGCATCTGGTATCTCGTGATGCGGCGCAGCGCGGGCGGTTCGGGCCTGGGCGGCCTGATGGGCGCCGGCCGCAGCGGGGCGAAAGTGCATGTCGAGAGCGACACCGGGGTCACCTTCGCCGACGTCGCCGGCATCGACGAAGCCAAGGCCGAGCTCGAGGAAATCGTCCAGTTCCTGCAGCAGCCGCAGGCGTTCGGACGGCTCGGCGCCCGGGTGCCCCGCGGCGTGCTGCTGGTCGGACCGCCCGGCACGGGCAAGACGATGCTGGCCAAGGCCGTGGCCGGACAGGCGCACGTGCCGTTCTTTTCCATCTCCGGCAGCGAATTCGTCGAGATGTTCGTCGGCGTCGGCGCCGCGCGGGTGCGCGACCTGTTCGCCCAGGCCCGCCAGGCCGCGCCGTCCATCATCTTCATCGACGAGCTGGACGCGCTCGGCCGCGCGCGCGGCCTGGGCAACGGCCTGGGCGGCAGCGACGAGAAGGAGCAGACGCTCAACCAGCTGCTGACGGAGATGGACGGCTTCGACACCTCGGCAGGCGTGGTGATGCTGGCCGCCACGAACCGGCCCGAGATCCTCGATCCGGCCCTGCTCCGCGCGGGGCGCTTCGACCGGCAGGTGCTCGTCGACCTGCCGGACCGGATCGGACGCCTGGCGATCCTGCAGGTCCATGCGCGCAAGATCCAGGTCGACCCGGCACTGCGGCTGGAGGACGTGGCGGCGCTCACGGCGGGTTTCAGCGGTGCCGACCTGGCCAACCTGGCCAACGAAGCGGCCCTCGCGGCGACCCGCCGGGAGGGCAAGGACGTCACGCGCGACGACTTCGTGGCGGCCATCGAGCGCATCGTCGCCGGTCTCGAGAAGCGCAGCCGGGTGCTCACCCCCCAGGAACGCGACCGGGTCGCCTGGCACGAGATGGGACATGCCGTGGTGGCCATCGCGCAGCGCGGCACCGAGCAGGTGCGCAAGGTGTCCATCGTGCCGCACGGCATGGGCGCGCTCGGCTACACGCTGCAGAGCCCGCTGGAGGATCGGCACCTGATGTCGCGCGGCGAACTGGAGGCGCGGTTGTCCGTCCTGCTGGCCGGGCGTGCCGCCGAGTGCCTGGTGTTCGGGGAGACGTCGACCGGGGCGGCGGACGACCTCGCCAAGGCCACCGACATCGCCACGGACATGGTGGCGCGCCAGGGCATGGACGAAGCGCTCGGGCACGTCGCCTATGAGACCGGCGCCGCGTCGCCGTCCTTCGTGCCGGGCCACGGCTGGCAGGACCGGCATGCCGTCTCGGAAGACACGCGCCGACGCATCGACGAGGCCGTCCGGGCGCTGGTCAACCAGGCCTTCGAGCGTGCGACGCGCATGCTGCGCGAACACCGCGCTTCGCTGGACCGCTGCGCCCGCGCGCTGCTGGATCGCGAGACGCTCGACGTCGACGCGATCCTCGCGCTGGCGCCCGAACTGGGCCCCAAGGCGCTCGCCCAAGCCGCGTGACGCATTGTTGACGGGGCACAAGCCCCGATGCGAGCGGCGGCGCCATGCTGCGTGCACAAGCAAAGGAGAACACCATGCAAACGAACGTCGGAACCATCGACCGCGCCGCGCGAGTGGTCGTCGGACTCGGGCTCGTCGCCGCCGCCTATGCCGACGCGCTGGGTCCCTGGGCCTGGATCGGCATCGTGCCGCTCGTCACCGGGATCATCGGCACCTGTCCGCTGTATCGCGTCCTGGGCATCGATACCTGCGGCCTGCACCGCACCTGAGGCTGCGAACGCACCCGCGCCGCCGGGGCGGCGAATAGCCGACTTGGCCGCTCAAGTTCTCGATCGGCTACAACAGTGGCATGAGGAGCCTTGTTCCCCGGGCCATCGTGGCCGCTGCCTTAGCCGCCTGGGCATTGCCCGCGCTGGCGCTGCCGCGGCCCGATTGCGCGACGGCCGCGTCGTCGCTGCCCCCGCGCGCGGCCTCGGCGGCCACGGGCAGCGAGTTCGCACGCCGGATCGCGGCTGCCAGCGGCCTGGAGCGCGACGCGCTGATCATGCAGGAGATCCGCGCCGGCAACCTGCCGCCGCACCTGCGGCACGCCCGGGCCGTCACGCTGGTGCCGCCGCGCGCCGGCGTGCCGCGCGTGACGCTCTGCGTGCTGCCAGACTACCTGGCCGTCGGCAGCGACGACGACTACCTGCTCGTGCCCCTGGGCCTGGGCGCCGCCCTGTCGCTCGCGGGTGAGTTCGGCTTCGAGCTGCCCACCCGCCGCATGGTCGACGCGATCTACCGCCAGGCCGCGCTGCAGCTGGCGCCGCGCCCGCTGCCTGCCGGCGACCAGATGCGCTCGACGGCGTTCGTCGAACGGCACAACGAGCTCGTGCGCGCGCAGCGCGCAAGCGCGCTGGCGCCGCTCGACGTCCTGACGGCCGGCCACAAGAAGGATCTCGTCCTGACGCCCCGCCTGGAGGCCATGCCCGGTCGCGTGGCGATCTACGGCTGGCACCGGGCGGATGGCCAGCCGATCCAGCCACTGAGCCTGGTGCACGGGGCGCGCTATGCGGACTACAGCCACGGCGTGCGCTTCGTCTCGACGACAGCGTGGGTGGACGGCGTGCCCCGATCCCTGGGCGAGCTTCTTGCGAACGAACGCCAGGCATCGACGGTGAGCGACGAGGGGCCGATCCGCCCGTCCACCGCCCTGGACGCGATCGCGTCGGCATCGTCCGCCCCTTGAGCACGCGTTCAGAGCGTCTTGCAGCAGCGGAAACCGAGGTGGTAGTTCGCATGGCTGTGCGGATCCATCACCCGGCTGCCGTGCCAGTACGGGGCACGCCAGCGGCACCAGTCCTCGTGTGCATGGACCTGGTCGAACACGAACCAGCTGCCCTTCATCTCCGTGACGCCGAGCTCGGCGCTGCCCGCGCTGGCCATCTGCGACGGATCGAGCGGCAGGTTCATGTGCTCCGCGGCGTTGCCTTCGAGGTCGAACACGTCCAGGGCGCTGCGGCAGCCCGGGAAGGCCCCTGCCGGGAACGTGTTGGAGCCGCAACCCGTCCAGCTGCCGCCATTGCAGCCAGGGGTCTTGCTGCTGCCCGTCCCGCAGATGCCCGGCCGCTCCGTCGCACCGTAGCCCCACGTCTTGCGCGCAGCCTCGGTGCGGTTGTGCGCGGCACGCATGCCGGCGACGGCGTCGCCGTCGCTGCGCCCGCGGGCCAGGTCGAACCGGTAGTCGGGCGCTTCGAGGCGGCCCTCGCAGGCCCCCTCCCATTCGTGCGCGTCGCACAGGCGCCTGCCCTCGGCCGCGCAGATCTGCGCGGCCTCGCGCGCCTTGACCCAGACGACCGGGTATTCGCACGGAATGTCCGGAAACTCGAACTGGTCGATGCAGGCCCGGGCCTCCTCCGGCCGCTGGCGCGTCGGGTCGTAGAGCGGCGCCATGTGCCTGGCGTGGCAGATGCGCTCGAACAGCGGGTTGTCGTCGGCCACGCCGGCCCGCGCACGCGATTCGCGACACTGCGCGGGCGACTGCGGATGGACGGTGATCGCCGGATTGCCCTGACCGATGGTGCCCGAGCGCTGGAAGATCGCCTTGATCCGGTCGACCTGGGCATCGTCCAGGCCCTGGACGTCGCGCAGTCTGGAAAGCAGGCGCTCGTTGCGCGAGGCGAGGTTGTCGGATGCCGGGCCGGCGGCCAAGGCCCACGGCAGCAGGCCCAGGAGGAGCAGTCGGCCGGCGAGTCGCCGCAACCCGCTCATTGCGCCAGGTATCCGCCGTCGACGCCGTAGCAGGCGCCGGTCACGAACGATGCGCGCGGACAGGCGAGCCAGGCGACGAGTTCGGCCACTTCCTCGGGCTGGCCCAGACGGCCCATCGGATGCAGCGCCGTGATCGCATCGCACGCCGACACGTCCTGTTCGAAGCGCGCGATCATCGGCGTGTGGATGAACGCCGGTGCGACGGCGTTGATACGGACGCCGTGCGTCGCATATTCCAGCGCCGCCGCGCGGGTCAGGCCGATGACGCCATGCTTGGCGGCCACGTAAGCCGGCGCGTTCGCGAACCCGACCTGCCCGAGGATGGACGAGATGTTGACGATGGCGCCGCCGCCCGTGCGCAGCATCGCCGCGATCTGGTGCTTCATGCCGAAGAACACGCCGGTCAGGTTCACGCCGAGCACGCGCTGCCACTCGTCGTCCGCGTAGTCGGCGGTGGGCGCGGACTCGCCGCCGATGCCGGCGTTGTTGCATGCCACGTCCAGGTGGCCCCAGGTCCTGGTGACACGCTCGACGAGCTGCCGGGCATCGTCGGCTCGCGCCACGTCGGCCCAGGCGAAGAACGCCACGCCGCCGGCGCGGCGAACCATCGCCACCGTCTCCTCGCCGCCGGCGCTGTTCATGTCCGAGACGGCGACGCGCGCGCCCTCGCGCGCGAACGCGAGCGACACGGCACGCCCGATGCCGGAGCCGGCACCGGTCACCAGCGCGGTCTTGTCCTGCAGCAGCATGGCGGGGTCCTCCTGGGTGGTGACGCCATGTCACTGCAGATCGCGGCGAGGCGGATTGATCCGGATCAGGGCCGCCGCACGACCCTGAGGCGTTCGAGCCCGGGCGCCCGCCTCCCCGGTGTCGCCAGCGTGCGCAATTGCGTTGGCGCAAGCGCGACGCGGCGCGCGCAAAGCACAGTCGGGCCATCCAATCGACTCGCCGAGACCGACATGATTGCGCTGGACCTCGCTTTCCACGACACCCCGATCGCGCTGCCCGAGCCGTCGCTGCCGACCTGCATGTTGCGCGACGCGCTGCAGATGCGCCGATCGACGCGGGACTTCCGTCCCGACGCGCTCACCGCGAGCCAGGTCGGGGCGCTGCTCTGGGCCGCCGCCGGCGTGAACCGCCAGGCCAATGGCGGCCGCACCGCGCCAACGGCGCACGACAACCGGGAGATCGACGTGTTCGCCGTGACGCCGCAGGGCGCCTGGCTCTATGACGCACCGGGCCACGCCCTGTTGCCCGTGACGGCCGGCGACCTGCGCGCCAGCACGGGCGAGCAGGCCTTCGTCGCGGACGCGCCGCTCGACCTGGTCTACGTCGCGGACTTCAACCGCGTGCCCGAGGCGACACCGCAGCAACGCGAGTTCCTCAGCGCCGTGGGCGCCGGCGCCATGGCGCAGAACGTCTTTCTTGCGGCGGCGGCGATGAAGCTGGGATGCGTGGTGCGGGCCCTGATCGACCGCCGCCATCTCTCGGCGGCGTTGTCCCTGGCGCCCAGCCAGCGCATCCTCGTCGCCCAGACGATCGGGCATCCGCGCACGGCCTGATCGTGCGAGCGACCGGCCGTCGCGGGTGAACCGCTGTCTCGCCGACGCCGCCACTTGCCGGGCGGCCAGGCGAACGGCACGGCCACGGCGCTGGCACCGGGCAGGCGCCGCCTCATGGCGACTGCGAGCCGCAGGCTCAATGCGCGTACGAGCCGGTCGCCGAATGGCGTGGCGATCGCGGCGCCGCGAGGGTGGCGGCACCCGCCTCCCCGCCATGCCCGCGGGTACTGCTTGCAAGAAGGCGCAGGCCCTCCATGTCGATGATCTGCACCTCGCGGCCCAGCACCTTGAGCAGGCCCGCCGCGGCGAGCGCGGTCATCGACCGGCTGACGCTCTCGTGCGCGAGGCCGAGGTAGGACGCGATGTCGCGCCGGCGCATGGTCAGGTGAAGGCGGCTGGCCGACATGCCGCGCTCGGCCATGCGCCGCGCCATCAGGAGCAGGAACCGCGCCGTCCGCCGGTCGGAGCCCACGGCGCCAGTGAGCCACGCGAGGTCGCGCATGCGGCCCCATTGGGCGCTGAGCGATTGCTGCAGTCGCTCGTCGAACAGCGGGTTGGCCGCGCGCAGCCCGCGCAGGTCGTGGATCGGGATCGCGTAGACCAGGGAATCCTGCAGCGCCTCGACCGTCGCGAGCGTGCGACCACCGGCCAGGCCTTCGAGCCCGAGCACTTCCCCGGCGACGGCGAAGTCCAGCACCTGCTCGTAGCCGTCCTCGGCCATGCGCGACACCTTGAAGTCGCCTGCCTGGACGACATAGACGTTGCGAGCGCACGCCCCTTCCCGCAGCAGGGCCGCCTGCCGTGCCACCCGGCACGCCACGGGCGCCGCCACCGACGCCGACCAGTGGGCACGTTCCCCCTGGCCGAACCAGCGCTCGAACGGGCTGGCATGGGGGCACTGCGCCGGCTGCACGTCCTGTGCAGCGGGGGGTGTCCGCAGGGTGGTGGGCAGGAAGATGGGGTCGATGGTGTCGAGCATGGCGGTGTCCCTGTTCATCGTGGTGAAGGCGATGCACGAAGGATCGCGCTGGACCCCGGATGGAGCCAATCGGCGCATGGCGCGCGGACGGACGCGCGACGTCCGCTTTTCAGGCGCGAAAGCGCCGAGGGCGGTTCGGAATATTCCGAACGCGCCGACGCCCGGATCGGCGCGCCCGTGACGACCGCGGGCCGGCGCCCGCAGCCGCCGCCGCAGGGGCCTGGAGCACGCGCTTGATCTTGCCGGACGACCCTGTTCGCAGGGCAGCCCGGTGGCAGCTGAGGACCTCGACGTCCTTCACGCCCTGCTGGCGCAACCACGCCTGTAGCACGTCGCGGGCGCGCGCCAGCGCGTGCCGGTCGTCCGCGCCGTGGTGGCGGCAGCGCAGCTCCAGCCGATCGCCGGCCTGCTGCACCAGTTGGAAATCGAACAGGCCCGCCTCGTCCTCCAGCACCGTGGTCAACGCCATCGGCGACAGCAACACGCCCGCGCGGCCGAGGCGCAGCAGGTCGTCGCTGCGGCCAAGCACCTCGAGCGCGGGCAGCGCGCTGCCGCAGCGGCACGCCCCCGGCAGGAGCGTCACGCGGTCGTCGAGCCGGTAGCGGATGAGCGGCTGCAGGTGGTTGGCCAGGTTCGTCAGCAGGCAGCAGGCGCCGCGCGTCCCGGCGGGCACGGGCCGCCCGCTCGCGTCCGCAGGTTCGAGGATCGCCCAGTCCGCGTTCAGGTGCAGCGCGCCAAACCGGCACTCCATCGCCAGCGGCAGGAACTCCGACGCGCCGTATTCGCTGCCGACGGGGCAGCCGAACGTGTCGGCCACGAACCGGCGCATGCCCGGCGTCAGCGTCTCGCCGCCGGTGACGATCTCGGCCGGACGCGCGGCCAGGCGTCCGCGCCGCGCTTCTTCCGCGAGGATCACCGCGGTCGACGGATACGTGAACACGACGCTGGGCCGGAACGCATCGAGCGCCGCGGCGAGCGCCTCGACCGGTTGCATGATCGACAGGGCGCGCAGCCGCGGCGCCAGCCAGGGGTTGAGCCGGCGCAGGCGCTCGAAGGAAGCGATGCCGGCGAAATGGCCCTCGACCGCGCCCACGAAGGCGATGCGTTCGCTGGCCATGAACGGGTCCAGCAGCCGCGCGGCCGGCCGCAGGCAGGGCCGCCGCACGCTCTCGAGCGCGTCGTAGACCGCCAGCGCCCGCGCATCGCTCACGAAGACGCCCGGTTCGCCGCTGCTGCCGGAGCTGTGCCAGAGGCTCAGGTGCTCGAGGAAGGGCGTGCCCGGCGGCAGTCGCTCCGACAGGAAGCGCTGCGTCGCCTGCCAGCGCACCCGGGGATCGGTGACGCTGTCGTCGAAATGCGCCATCAACTCGGCTTTCGTGAACGTCGGAAGCGCCTCGAGCCGCCAGCCGTCCCGGGGTCGCGGGCCCAGGCGGGCCGCGATGTAGGGTGCGCGCCCGGCGGCTTCCAGCAACGCCTCGAGCCGTTGTGCGCGGCACGATTCGAGACCGGCCGCCCCGCCGCGCACCACCGTCGCGGCATCGGCGGCCAGCGACCACCAGTGTCCCCAGTCGAACGGCGCCATGACGCCAGTGTCGCACCGCGGGCGTTCCGATCCAGGGTCGGCGATGCGACTGGGGTTGCGCCCGGTCAGGCGGCTTTCACGCACAGCGTCGGCAAGCGCGCGCGCTCGACGGCAGCGGGGCCTGGACGTGGCATGACCCGGCTTGCGGGCTGCGGATCATGCCGCGGCATGGGCCATGCGCGCCGACCTCGGCTTGTGCCGGCCGCCGGCGCGGGCCGTCACCTCGTCGGCGAAGGCCTGCAGGGACCCGAGCTGCCCGGCATCGACCTC
>Ga0068855_100003357_pt1 | contig 19600 bp, 10 predicted proteins | sample KBSCornC52_FD_66592 | JGI IMG/M metagenome (GOLD analysis project Ga0068855, IMG submission 66592) | Corn rhizosphere microbial communities from Kellogg Biological Station, Michigan, USA - KBS Corn C5-2 | ecosystem: Host-associated > Plants > Roots > Rhizosphere > Soil ...
ATACGAGGTCGAGGACTCTTTCGTTCAGCTCTCGAATGAGGACAGCTCCAGCCGCGAAGCCGAATCGCGTGCCGCAAAGCGCCACAGAGCGGCCTGGGCGGTCTGCGACAATGCAATACGGTCTGCGAGTTGAGTGAGCTAAACGTGCATCACAGTTGCCGCGCCATGACCGTTCGTACTGACCTCAACGGAGTTTGCGGAAATCTCGTTGTTTGCTGTACTGACCAGATTGAAGCTGCTGCTGGTCGGCAGGAATACCCGGAAGCAGGTGGTGCTTGCGTTCGCGGTACGATGGCTGCGGAAGGAGATGCGGCCGTCATATTTCTGGATGATCCCTTTACTGATCCAGAGCCCAAGGCCGGTGCCCTTGGTTGACTTCGTGCTGAAGAACGGCTCGAAGAGCCTCTTCGAATCTTGCGCTTTTACGCCAATCCCGGTGTCCACGATCGACACAGCAATGCCTCGTCTCCGCACTGTCCAGTCGTAAGTATCACGTACCGTGATCCCAAGGTTGCCCCCGTCCGGCATCGCCTGAATCGCGTTGCTGATCAGGTTCAGAAATACCTGTCGCAATTCCACGGGGAAGCCGTGCACCATCCCTGGCGCGAAGTAGCGCTTCCGCAATTTGATATGGCTGTTGAGCACTTGCCGCTCCTGCAGCCCGAGCACATCATCGAGCAGTTCCGTCAGCGTGACCGCAATTGGGGTCTTGGATTCGCGATAGAAGCTCAGCGTCTGCCGCGTGATGTGCGATACGCGCTGCAGTTCCTGTTCTGCAAGGGCTGCGCAGTGCCGTGCCTCCTCATCGAGTGACGGGTGATTCCGCAGAAGAAAGAAAATATTGGTAATTGCGGCCAGGGGATTATTGATCTCGTGCGCAATAATTCCTGCAACGCGACCCATAGCGGCCAGCTTCTCTGTTTCGCGCAGAGCTTCCTCGGCTTGCATTTGTGCGGTGATGTCGCGGATTACCTCGAGCACCGCATCTCCTTCGTGATTCATGGTCTTTCTGCACGCAACAATCACTTCGGAGCCATCTTTTCTGGTCTGGACGAGATTTCCTTGCCAGAGCTTGCGCTCATGCAGCGTAGTTTCGACAGTCTCGCGCGGAAGTGGGAACACGGTCTTGAGTAGTGAGTGCAAGTCTTTACCCAGCGCCTCTTCGCGTTTCCAACCATAGAGGCTCTCAGCCCCGGAGTTCCAGTAAAGTAAGCCGCCGTTCATATCGCGCATGACAATGGCTTCGGTTGCCAACTCAAGCAGCTGTGCTCGCGAACGGAATTGTTCTTCTCGCTGCCGCAGTTCTTCAGTACGCTTGGCAACGCGTTGTTCGAGCTCGTTGTTGAGCATCTCGAGCATGCGAGTTTTACGGTGAAGCTCTACAAAGACGCTGATCTTCGCGCGGAGAACTTCCGGCACTACCGGCACTGAGATGTAATCGACCGCGCCGCTGCGGTAACCCTGGATCTTGTCTGTGTCGGTAAGGTGCACTCCGGAGATGAAGATGATCGCTGTCTTCTGAAAGCGAGGATGCTGACGGATTACATCGGCAAGCTCAAACCCGTCCAGATCTGGCATGCTCACGTCCATCAACACCACAGCGATGTCGTTCTTCAACAGGATACTCAGCGCCTCGCTCGCAGAGGTGGCTTTGATTAGATTCTCGCCAAGGTCGGCGAGAATCACCTCATAGCTGAGCAGTTTGGCGGGCTGATCGTCCACCATCAGGATGTTGACTTTGGAATCTTGATTCATCAATTTGTCTCCACGCCAACTACGAAGCTCTTAGCGGTGCAACCACATACGCAGGGCGGAAAGCAATTGTTCGGTGTTGACTGGTTTTGCGAGATATTCCGAAGCACCTGCTTCGAGGCATCTCTCACGATCGCCCTTCATCGCCTTTGCGGTAAGCGCGATGATAGGCAGGCGACGCAGCGCCGGGTTCTGGCGAATTACCTGCATCGTTTCGTACCCGTCCATCTCCGGCATCATGATATCCATCAGCACTATTGCCAGATCCGGTGTGTTCTCGATGGTTTCGATTGCCTCCTTTCCGGTTCCCGCCGAGAGTACGGTCATGCCGCGCCTTTCGAGAACGCTGCTCAATGCAAAAATGTTACGCACGTCATCGTCGACGACCAACACCTTACGCCCGGCGAGGGCCTCGTCAGAGCGGTGCAGCCGGTCGATCATCTGCTGCTTGGGTGTAGGCAGTTCAGAAACGACCCGATGAAGGAACAAAGCTGTCTCATCGAGCAGTCGCTCCGGCGATTCTACATCCTTGACGACAACACTGCGAGCGAGGGTATGAAGCTGAGCGTCTTCCTCCGCTGAGAGTTCGCGGCCAGTGAAGACGACCACCGGCAGGTCCTTCAACTTGGGATCGGTGCCAACCTTTTCAAGCACCTCAAAGCCAGTCATGTCCGGCAGGCGAAGATCAAGGACGATACAGTCATACGCGTGCTCCCGGATGGCTTCGAGTGCGGCCTTGCCGGAGTCTGCAACATCGATGTCAATGTCCTCATGCCACAGCAATTCTCGAGTCGAGAGTTGCTCGGCAGGATTATCTTCGACGACCAGCAGCTTCTTTCGGCGTGGTTGCGCGTACTCTCGAATGCGGGAGAGCGCAGAGTTTAATTCATCTGTAGAAGTCGGCTTGGTGACGAAGGCGAATGCGCCGCGCGAAAGGCCGTGGTGACGGTCTTCGTCGAGCGTGAGCATCTGCACAGGGATATGCCGGGTCTTTGGATCCTGCTTGAGGTGATTGAGCACCGTCCACCCGAGCATGTCGGGCAGCATCACGTCGAGGGAGATCGCGGTGGGACGGTACTCGCGTGCGAGCGCGAGTGCTTCGGTCCCGGTCATCGCCACGAGTACTCGGAATCCCTTGTCGCGGGAAAGGTCGCAGAGAACTCGAGCATAGTGTGGATCATCTTCGACGATCAGGAGTACGGCATCGCCGTCTTGGAGAACATTGCGATCGTCTTCTATGCGTGATTCCTGTTCCGCAGCGGCAACGTTGGAGAGGAACATCGGAACGCTGCTTGTACCCCCGTCCTTCTCCTGCTTGACGACGGTAGGTACCGCAGGACCGACGTAGGTCTGCGGCAGGTAAAGGGTGAATGTGCTCCCTTTGCCCGGCTGGCTCTTCAGCTGGATTTCGCCGCCGAGCAGGTTGGCGAGCTCGCGGCTGATCGCGAGGCCGAGGCCGGTTCCGCCATATTTGCGACTCGTTCCGGCATCGGCTTGCTGGAAGGCCTCAAAGATGATGCGCTGCTTCTCCGGCGGGATGCCGATACCAGTGTCGGAAACCTGGAAAGCGATGACCGATCCGGCACCACTGAGAATCGGATGATCCGGTGTCCACCCGCTGGTTGCAGAGGAAACCGAAAGCTTGACGGTGCCTTGCTCTGTGAATTTGAACGCATTGGAAAGCAGGTTTTTGAGCACCTGCTGCAAACGTTTTGAGTCCGTGACGAGACTGCGTCCCATCTTCGGATCGTTCGATACATCGAATGCCAGCCTGCGGTTTTCTGCCTCGTGACGGAATGGACGAGCTACTGTATCGAGCAGGGCACCGAAAAAGACTTCTTCGGCTTCAACCGACACCGTGCCGGATTCGATCTTTGAAAGGTCGAGGATGTCGCTGATCAGGTTCAGCAGGTCAGTGCCGGCCCCGTGAATCGTACGAGCAAATTCAACCTGCTTGGGTGAGAGGCTGCCATCCGGGTTCTCAGCAAGCTGCTGGCCGAGCACGAGGATCGAGTTGAGCGGAGTACGCAGCTCGTGCGACATGTTGGCAAGGAACTCGGATTTGTATTTAGACGTGAGAGCCAATTCGCGCGCCTTTTCTTCCAGAGCGCGGCGGGCCTGCTCGATTTCCTGGTTCTTACGTTCCACCTCATAATTCTGTTCGGCAAGCTGCTGTGCTTTTTGCGCAAGCTGCTCGTTTGTCTGCTGCAGTTCCTTCTGCTGGGTCTGCAGTTCGGCAGCGAGCTGTTGCGACTGCTTGAGCAGCGCCTCGGTCTGCATTGTGGCTTCAATCGAGTTGAGCACGATTCCGATGGAAGAGGTGAGCTGTTCGAGGAAGGCCAGGTGAGAAGCGGTGAACGAACTCAGGCTTGCCAACTCAATAACGGCCTTCACCCGATCTTCGAAGAGCACCGGCAGGACAATGACGTTTTTGGGAACTGCTTTGAAGAGACCCGAACGGATTGGCGATGTCTTCTTCGGCAATTCGGTGATCAGCATACGGCGCTTTTCAGCAGCACATTGACCCACGAGCCCTTCGCCGACGCGTACTTCCTTGACATAACCCTCTGGAGTGTCTGCGAAGGTTGACAGCAGAACGAGATCGTTATCGTCCTGACCCATCTGATAAATGACGCCCTGTTGCGCGTTGATAAGCGGAGCAAGTTCAGAGAGCAGCATGCGTCCCACAGTCGCCAGATCGCGCTGACCTTGCAACATACCGGTGAAGCGAGCCAGGTTGGTCTTCAACCAATCCTGCTCGGTATTGCGATCGGTCGTAAGGCGAAGGTTATCAATCATCGTATTGATGTTGTCCTTCAGCTCAGCGACTTCGCCGCGAGCTTCCACCTGGATCGAACGGGTAAGATCGCCCTTGGTTACGGCCGTTGCAACTTCTGCGATGGCGCGAACCTGGTTGGTGAGGTTGTCGGCCAGCAGGTTCACGTTGCCGGTGAGATCTTTCCAGGTACCAGCGGCGCCAGGCACGTTGGCCTGTCCGCCGAGGCGGCCTTCTACGCCCACCTCGCGAGCCACGGTGGTCACCTGATCCGCGAAGGTGGCCAGTGTGTCCGTCATGTTGTTGATGGTTTCGGCAAGTGCAGCGACTTCGCCCTTGGCGTTCACCGTGAGCTTCTGGTTGAGAGCACCGTTTGCCACGGCCGTAACGACCTTCACGATACCGCGGACCTGCTCAGTAAGGTTCGCGGCCATGACGTTGACGTTGTCGGTGAGATCCTTCCATGTACCGGCGACACCGGGCACCATTGCCTGACCGCCAAGTTTGCCGTCGGTTCCGACTTCGCGGGCCACGCGGGTCACTTCGGCTGCGAATGCGTTGAGCTGGTCCACCATCGTGTTGATGGTGTCTTTCAGCTCGAGAATTTCGCCCTTCACGTCGACGGTGATCTTGCGGGAAAGATCGCCGCGGGCCACGGCTGTCGTGACTTCGGCGATGTTTCGGACCTGAGCCGTGAGGTTGCCGGCCATGGCGTTCACAGAGTCGGTCAGATCCTTCCATGTTCCAGCAACACCGGGAACGTTTGCCTGACCACCGAGGCGACCTTCGGAACCGACTTCGCGCGCAACGCGTGTCACTTCGGCAGCGAACGAGCGGAGCTGCTCGACCATCGTGTTCAGGGTTTCTTTGAGCTGGAGGATCTCTCCGCGTACGTCTACCGTAATCTTCCGGCTCAAATCTCCGTTCGCGATAGCCGTCGCCACCTCTGCGATGTTTCTCACCTGCGCCGTGAGGTTGCCCGCCATGAAGTTCACGGAGTCGGTAAGGTCCTTCCAGGTTCCCGCGACACCGGGCACCTGCGCCTGGCCGCCGAGTTTGCCATCGGTTCCAACCTCGCGGGCCACGCGCGTCACTTCGCCGGCGAATGCGTTCAGCTGGTCCACCATCGTGTTGATGGTGTTCTTCAACTCGAGAATTTCGCCCTTCACGTCGACGGTGATTTTGCGGGACAAGTCGCCGCGAGCCACTGCCGTTGTCACTTCAGCAATGTTTCTCACTTGCGCCGTGAGGTTGCCGGCCATCGAGTTGACCGAATCGGTAAGATCCTTCCACGTACCGGCGACACCGGGTACGTTTGCCTGGCCGCCCAGGCGTCCTTCCGTACCGACTTCGCGAGCCACGCGCGTCACTTCGCCGGCGAACCGGTTCAGCTGATCCACCATGGTGTTGATGGTTTCTTTCAGCAGCAGAATTTCGCCGCTGACGTTCACGGTGATTTTCTTGGAAAGGTCACCGTTCGCGATCGCTGTCGACACTTCCGCGATGTTTCTCACCTGGCCTGTAAGATTCGAGGCCATCGAGTTCACCGAGTCTGTGAGATCTTTCCAGGTACCGGCCACGCCAGTTACGACGGCCTGCCCACCGAGCTTGCCGTCGGTTCCGACTTCGCGAGCCACACGCGTCACCTCGCCGGCGAACGCGTTCAGCTGATCCACCATGGTGTTGAGCGTGTCTTTGAGCTCGAGGATTTCGCCCTTCACGTCCACGGTGATCTTGCGGGACAAGTCGCCGCGAGCCACGGCCGTTGCCACTTCAGCAATGTTTCGTACCTGTCCAGTGAGGTTCGATGCCATGAAGTTGACATTGTCCGTAAGGTCCTTCCAAGTACCGGCGACTCCCGGCACCTGCGCCTGACCGCCGAGTTTCCCGTCGGTTCCCACTTCGCGCGCCACGCGGGTCACTTCGCCGGCGAACGCGTTGAGCTGGTCCACCATCGTGTTGATCGTGTTCTTCAGCTCCAGAATCTCGCCCTTCACGTCCACCGTGATTTTGCGGGACAAGTCACCGCGGGCCACGGCTGTCGTGACTTCCGCGATGTTTCGAACTTGAGCGGTGAGGTTGCCGGCCATTGAATTGACCGAGTCAGTAAGATCCTTCCACGTACCCGCGACACCGGGCACGTTGGCCTGGCCGCCCAGACGTCCTTCAGTACCCACTTCGCGGGCCACGCGCGTCACTTCGCCGGCGAACCGGTTCAGCTGGTCCACCATGGTGTTGAGCGTTTCTTTGAGCTGAAGGATTTCGCCGCGAACGTCGACGGTGATTTTGCGGGAGAGGTCGCCGTTGGCAATGGCGGTTGCCACTTCGGCGATGTTTCTGACCTGGCCGGTGAGGTTGCCGGCCATGAAGTTTACGTTATCGGTAAGGTCCTTCCATGTTCCGGCTACACCGGGCACGTTTGCCTGGCCGCCGAGCTTGCCTTCTGTTCCCACTTCGCGGGCCACGCGCGTCACTTCGCCGGCGAATGCGTTAAGCTGGTCCACCATCGTGTTGATGGTGTCTTTCAGTTCGAGGATTTCGCCCTTCACGTCGACGGTGATTTTGCGGGAGAGGTCGCCGCGGGCCACGGCGGTGGTTACTTCGGCGATGTTACGCACCTGTGCCGTCAAGTTCCCGGCCATGGCATTTACAGAGTCGGTAAGATCCTTCCAGGTTCCGGCCACGCCCGGCACTACCGCCTGACCACCGAGCTTTCCGTCCGTACCCACTTCGCGTGCTACACGGGTCACCTCCGATGCGAATGACCGGAGTTGATCCACCATCGTGTTGATAGCTTCTTTGAGCTGCAGAATTTCGCCGCGGACGTCCACAGTGATTTTGCGGGAGAGATCGCCGCTGGCAACGGCTGTCGCCACTTCGGCAATATTGCGGACCTGGCCCGTAAGATTCGAGGCCATGGAGTTCACCGAGTCCGTCAGATCCTTCCACGTACCGGCCACGCCAGGCACCACTGCCTGTCCGCCGAGCTTTCCGTCAGTACCCACTTCGCGGGCCACGCGCGTCACTTCGGCCGTGAAAACACCTAGCTGCTGAATCATCGTATTCACGATGTTGGCGGAGCGGAGAAACTCGCCTTCCAGTGGCCGTCCGTCCACGTCCAGGCGGACCGTCTGTGTTAGATTGCCCTGGGCTACCGCAGCGATCGCGCGGGTTACTTCCGTTGTTGGACGGAGGAGATCCTCAACAAGGGTGTTGACGGAAGTCTCCATGTCGTCCCAGGCGCCTCGCCTGTGTTCCACCCGAATACGTTCGCGGGTCTTGCCTTCTTTCCCGACGGCTTGGCCTACACGCTTCAATTCGAACGCCATCTGTTCGTTGGCGGTCACGATCTCATTGAAGTTGTCGGCGATCTTGCCGGGGAGCCCTGTCCAGGCGACGGGCAGGCGCACACTGAAATCACCGTTCTTCATGGTCTCGAGGCTTTGAAGAATGGTGGTTAGACATTCTGCCATAGAGGGCTCGAGTGAGCTGACCGGATAGCGATTATCCCCATCTGGCCCGCTGACGGGCTTTTCAATGGTCGTGGACATTCGTTTGTGCTCCTGGTGGGATCTGCATTCCCTTCTTCGCCTTGCGTGCGCGATTTCCCCTGGATTTCGATCCCCCGGGCGCAGGAATGGCGGATTGCAGCGAGTTAGTAGATGCGGCTTCTCCGGGTTGGGTTGCCCAGATCTCTGAAATGTGCTTCCTGGCATCGGCGGAGACGTCCAATATAGGAAAAGGCGGTCGACGCCCCCAAACGATCCTCCGCCGGTTTTCGTCGGATTCGCAAACCCCACCGAGGGAGTGCCAGGGAAGAGAAAATGCCGAAAGTTCTCGGAGTTAACGTATCGGCATCTACCTACGCCGACGTAGTCCGCCTATGCACCGAGTGGGCAAGGAATCGTGAATCGCGGGCGGTGCTCTTCGTGGGCATGCACGGACTGATGGAGGCGCATGATGACCCCCACTTCCGGGCGGCCATGAACACTGCTGACCTCGCCAATTCCGATGGGATGCCGGTTGTATGGGCGCTGCGGTCATTCGGCTACTCTCATGCCACCCGGATCTACGGGCCAGACGCGACGGTCGAGTTACTGCGGGCAGCAAAGGAATCCGAGATTCCGGTTGGGTTTTACGGCGGCGATGAACCAACCTTGAAAAGGCTCATTGACGAAGTGAAGCACCGGAACCCGGGGATCAAGGTTGCTTTTAGCATGTCGCCCCCATTTCGAGCGTTGACGCCCGAGGAAGACGAGGCGATAATCCGTGAAATTTCAGATTCGGGTGTGCAGTGGTTGTTTGTTGGGCTGGGATGCCCTAAGCAGGAGAAATGGGTCCTGGCCCACAGAAATCGAATACCGGCTGTCATGCTGGCGGTAGGGGCAGCCTTTGATTTTCTCGCTGGTACGAAGCCTCAGGCCCCACGATGGATGATGCGCAGCGGTCTGGAATGGGCATTCCGTCTCCTGACAGAGCCGCGTCGGCTGGCGGGTCGTTATCTCAGGAATATTCCGCGGTTCATTGTCCTCCTCGGGTATCAGTTTCTCCTGCGCAATCGCCGTGAAACAGCGAAATCGAAGTAAGCAGGCTTTCCCGACTGCGCGTCAAGCTCAGACCTTCGCATCCAGAAGCTCGTTCACTTTCGCGATCACTTTGAACGCATCCGCAATGTAGACTACGTCCGCTTTGCCACGCGCCCATCCGCAATTCGGGTCAAGGGAGATGGCACGGCGCTCGCCGATAAAGCGCCAGCCCACAACGTGTGGCTCCTCCCCGTGACAGCAGGTTGCCAGGCCGCGCGGATGCCGTGGTGTCGATCCCGTCTGGCCCACCTGGTTCATATGCGTGAGGAAGGGAAGTACTGGCTGGCCGTCTCCTCCCTGGTCGACGAGAGATTTCGAACTGCCCAGAGAGGCTCCGGTCTTCCGCAGAAAGGCGACGATCAGTTCGCCGGCATCTGTGGCATGCACCTGGCCATCGGGCTGCTTCTTTGTCCAACCTGCGCCGGCTACAAAGAGCAATCTCGCATCGGGCCGGATCGTCTGCTCGTCCTCGGCTGGCGCGCGTGTTCCTGTCACCTGGGTGCGAACTTCAGGTAACTGCACAGTAACCTGCTCCACGGTGACGGTAGAATCATTTCCCACAAATGCTGGAAACACCCCGCCCTCGACCAAAAGGATCCACGGACGGGCCGGGCGACTCAGCACGGCCTCAACGCGCTGGCGATAGTACCAGCGTGAAACCTCAAGACCGGCATCGCCCCGAATGGAGGTGATGTGTGTATCGATGCTGCCCCCGATTCGATGCGCCACGCCCGCTGCAACACGGGCCAGTCGTGAGCTTTGCGGAGCGAGGATGACGGCGGCCTGCGCCGCTTTGCAAAGAGCCTCGCATGCAGCGGCATCCGTCACGTATCGCGCCTGTGCGAATGCTCCCCCTGATACTCCGAGCACGCGAGCATCGGCGCCTGCAATTGCGCGGGCTGGGGACGCGGAGTCGGCTGCCAGGACCCCAATTGTCAGTTGAGCGCTCAACCTGGTAGCCAACTCTTTGCCGGCGGTGACGATTTCCAGAGAGCTTTTTGTAAGCGAGCCACTTTCGTCGGCGTGCGTCAATACAAGAATCGATTCCGGCATCACTCCGCACCAATCCATTCCGCAAGTTCCTCTGCGATTGCGTCGGGCGCCATGTCCTTGACGACCCGTGTTTGCCGCTGCTGGCCTGGCAGGGTGGCGGAAATATACTGCAGTCCGCAATCAGCGAATACTGCCGTTTTTGCATTCTGTAACGAAGGCATGACCGTTCGCATATTTGCCATGCCGATCTGGGGGTTATTGCGTGGTTCGGGTAAGTTCCCAGTCGCCCATCCCAGAACAGCGGGAGGCGCGGCGCAGACAGAAACCTGGTGTTTCCCACCTTCTACTCGCTCCAGGACTTCGAACGTACCGTCCTCGTGCATTTCGATCTGGTCAACGCCCATGAACTGGTTGATGATGCCGAGGGACTCGCCAACGACTTGCAGAGTAACTCCTGCTCCGCGCGATGCCGATTCCCAGCCGCCGAAGAGTAGAAGCTTGTCGCGCTCAAGACCCGGAATTGCGCTGATCGCGCCGGCCAGCACGGCTGCTGTCGATTGCGCGTCGGCGAAACCGCCCGTTGGCGAATCGATCGCGACCAATTCGAAGCTGACCTTCTGCGCAATGGTCATCATGACCTGTTGGAGCTTGGTCTTGGGGCCGAGCGAAACGAGCCATAGCTTGCTCCCTGAATTCTTCGCAACGAGGTTTGCCGCTTCGTAGAGAGCGCTGGCAGCCCACGGGTCGAGAACACCGGGCAGCATTATCTCGTTTTTCAGCGCAGGCCCTTTCGGTCCAACTATTGGTTCCAGAGTCTGCAAAGGATCGGGCACGATCCCAGCGCAGACGACGATGTGGAGTGACATAGTTTCCAGCTCCTGGTTGTTTGACTAATTCTCAGCGGAATGAAAGCCTCCGGCTCCCGCCCGAAAATCGATATTGGTAAGTCCCTCAGCAACGGTTTGGGTGCAGTTCCAGAGGCAACCGCCGCAGTGGACACATTTCTCGCGTTCGAAGAGAGGAATGCCTTCGTTGCCCAGCGTCAATGCCTGTCCGGAGCACATTGCAATGCAGGTCTTGTCGTCGCAGTATATGCAAAGGCCGGCATCGCGAAAGATAACGTGATCGGCGAACCCAGGCATGGCTTGCACTTTTCCACCCATCAGCAAAGCGTCTTGTTGTGAGATGAGGAGCTTTCCATCGAACTCAATCTCTGGCCATCCTCGCGCCGACATCAAAGCCTCATGCAGAGGCCTGCCGTCTTCCACGGCAACCATGGCGGCTTCATGCCGCTTCAATTCCTTCGGAGTCTTAGCACGCCTTTTCTTGATCTGCTCGTGCGTTCGTGGAGTCTTCGCGCCCAAGGAGAAGGTTCCCTCCGTCATTCCAGCAAGAGCCATTCCGATCAGGCCTGGGACAAATCCAATATGAAAACCATTGCGCGCGTTGATCGCATTTCGAGCATTGCGTTCCACCCAGCTTGCGCGACGACGTGCTTCGTAGGTTGCAGCGAGATTCTCTTGAGTGAAACTGCGCTTCTTACGCAGAAGTTCGATAACACCTTCAGCCAGTTGCACACCCGTAGTCCATGCCTCATCGACTCCAGAGCCAGCCAGCATGTTGGTCGATCCAGAGCCTTCACCGATGCGGGCATAGCCGTCACCAACGAGGAAGGGCTCGCCGTGCTGCCCTGATTCGTCGAGCGACTTAGCACCCCACGAACGCAGTGTGCCGGCTTTAAGATGCCTCCACAAGGCTGGGTGCTGAATGAAGTGTTGCAGGTAGCGGTAGACGGTGCGGTTGGGATCGCCGAGCCACGATGGGATAAAGATGCCGACGGACGCGAGGCGATCGGGGTGTACGTAGAGAAAGCCGAAGATCTCCGGCTCGGGATACCCGAAGGTGTGCCAGACTGTCCCGGTCTCGAGTGTCGTTTCAGCAGGCAGTTCGATTACGAATTTCATTCCGAGGGCCCACTCACGTTTGTCGCGGCCTGATGGCATTCCCATGCGCTTGTCGATCGCCTGTCCAACCGGTCCGAACGGCCCATCACCGACGACGGTGAGGCTGGCGCGCACGTCCATTCCGGCGACGAACCCCGGGCTGGCCGCACCGAGCTTGTCTACTCCCTGATCTGTGAGACGAATGCCCACGACCTGGTCGCCCGTGCGATTGGCGTTCTCGGCGAACAGAGGCTGGCTCACGGGCATCGCCGGCCATATCTGTACCATCCCCGAGGCCATGATCTGCGTGCCGACCCACTGGTTGAATTGCCCGATCGACATCACAAGACCGCCCGTTTTGTGAAGAAATCGCGGAGCCCAGGGCAGATCGTAAGCGTGGTTCCGGACGCCTAGCGTGCCGTTGAGCGCGTGCAGAACACGATCTGCAATGCGTAGTGACAACGGACGCCGGCTCGCGCCGATAGGATCAAGCAAGTAAAGGATGCGTTCCGACGTTACCGGCGCAGCCATCGGAATATCGGCTGGATTCAGATCCGGAAAACTCGCGCGGATGCCTCGCGCAGCCGTCACCACGCCGCTGACACCAGCGGCAATATCGTCGGCGCGTTCGTAGCAGAGCACCTGAAGCGGAAGTCCCGGCGCCACCTTGCTTTCGAACGCAGGATCCGCCGGATTCTCTATCCAGGCGCGGTTGAGCGCAGTCAGAAAGCCGCCCATGGCCGGACCGAAACCGACACAGGCGATATCAGCCTCAATCGATTGGCGCTCGATCTCAGGCGCACCGCTCCCGGATATCTCATCGATTTGGCTCATGCAGGATAGTCCAATGCTTCGGGAATCATCACTTTGCTTACCGTTTCAGCGGCGCGATCCTTCGCAAGACGCGAGCCGCTGAGGCAACTGCATAACTTGTTTTGGAGCTGCAGGAAATCGCTCGCGTCGGCGCATCCAGCACACGGGCCTGCCTTGGGCGGATGGCTCCCGTTCGGCTTCAAAACATCAACTGCCATGGCCGCAATACCCGGCATGGTCTCTTCCAGTTCACCCAGCTCATCGCTGGAGAAACAGCAGCTCGCGCACGCCTGGTCGTTCCACGAAGGATGCTCGTTATAGCCAAACACAAGCTCCGCGCAAATGCGCGAAACCTCGCCCGCAGCGCGGGCGCTCTGTACGTGGCAGAGATCGCTTAGGAATTGGACCGTTCCTGCTAGACCATCGGCGACCGACGGATCAGTTGCTCCTCGCTGTTCCAATTCAAGTACATCGAGAATCTGGTACCGCGAGGCGAGCAGCCAGCACAGCGCATCTGCTAGCGGGAAGGTCACACCCTGGCGCTGTCCGTGATAAAGGTTGTTGCCCGAGGCGTCGGTGGCTTTCTGCAGGTGTTCAAGCGTCCAGAGCCACATTCGCATCGCACTCGCCAGAGTGCAGGCTCCAGTACCGGGATGAGAGGACGCAATTCTGCGCATGTCGGAGGTCCAGGCACGGAACAGCGCGAGAAACACCTCTGACGTCATCGTTACGGTGAGCTGACGACGCTGTACCGCTTCAGGGCCTTCATACGTCGCTTCGAGCTGTGCATCCATCCACTTGCTGGCGAGGAATCCGGGGCAGTCTTCCGTTATGCCGTAACCACCCATCAGGCTGACGGCTTCGCGCATCATGTTCGCGCCGTTTCCGGTGTTCCAGAGCTTGGTTGCGGGACAGAGCACATTCGCCTCTGCGTCCTTCAGGACAAACTGCACAAGAGGCTCCGCGGCAATTTGGTCGCGCCGGATACCCGCTCCCATCTTCAGCAGTTCCATTGCACTCTGCTCACTGTCGCGAAGTGCCTTCACCTCTGCACGCCCCTTTGCGACACCACGCTGAGCCAGGATGGCTGTTTTCTGCTTCTCGATGGGGTCGAGCTCATCGAACAGTCGCGCTGCCGCAAAGCCCAGCGAAGCTGCCGCTTCACCCGTCGCCCATACGTCGATCAGCCTGTGGAGCGCGTCTTCGCGCTGCTGAATGCCTTGCTCGTAGCGCACCGTGCCGGGCCTCGCGCCTTCTGCTCCGCGGAACCGGCCGCGCTGGTACCGAATCACCGGCTCGACGGCCGACAATAGCTTAGCCGCTGTCATCAGCCCCACGGTGACGCGGGTGCGGCGAAAGACGGCTTCGATGACTTCGCCGTGGTTGAAGTTGGGGACGAGCGCTCCGTCTTTGATCGTGTACCCACCAACGATGCGGCTCGCCGGAACCTTGAGGTTGAAAATTGGATCGCCTGTGGACGAGAGCTGATGCACAAGCTTTTTGGTCGGCGTGCCGTGGTCGAAGGTTCCCTCGTCCGTCTCTTCGAGAATGACAACACAACTGCCCTTGATCCGTGGATCGTCCGATGCAACCACCGCAGTGACGAAATTTGCAAATGCAATGTTGGTGATAAAGCGCCCGCGCTTTTCAACCTGCAGCCATGGCTCCTCGCCTTCGCCCCACTCTTCGACCCGCATCTTGCCGCTCAGCATTCCGGTATCGACGCCGACGTAGGGAATTGGCTCTGTCAGCACGAATGCGCCGCGCCATGGCCTACGATCTTCTCCGGGCAGGGGTGGTGCGGATAATGCCTTGTAGTGCCGCGACTGCTCCGGCGTGCCGCGCTCGTGAATCGGAGCAAGTGCAAGAAAGCCTGCAAGACTTGCTGTCGCTGCTCCGCCATCGACCCAGGCTAGCTCGAAAGCGGCCAACGCAAGTGCCAGGTTCTTGGGCCCGGAGATGAAACCGCCTTCGTCGGGCTCCATGAATGCAGCGGTGATCCCCGCGCGATCGAACGCCTCGAGCATCTCGTTCTTCGCTGGAGTCCACTCATGACTATTGCGCTCGCCTGCGGCGACCATATGGGCAACTGTGCCGCGAGCCACTCCGCGAGCCGACTGCAAAAGCATCTGCAGGTCGTAGCGGTCAGCGAAGCGCCACTGTATCTGTCGCACGGGATCGGTAGGAAGAGTGAGCATGTTTGAACTTGAAACTGTTGCAGATGTTGCCATGGAGCACACCTCAATGGGCGGCAACAATTGTCTTGAAAATCATGCACGCTGGCATGTGACTCGCATCACGACTAGCAGCACCCTGTCCCGGTCGTGCAGAACTAGTGCGGTTTGTGACGAAGGATCAGTCTTGAGCCCGATGTTCGCCCCTTTCGAAGCGTGTGAAGTGGCTCGCGTCACAGGAAGAGAGCAACTCAGCTTCCTTGAGTTGATTGCACTTGTGACCACTATCACTGCCGCTGAAGTCACAAAGGGAGTCTTCTCGAAAGTGCAATCCCCGCAAGAGATGTGAATGAAAGCGGTTTAGCCGCTGCGGGGAAGCCATGTGCACGTGAACAGTTGTTCACGCGTTGTGGAGGAAAGATCAAAGCATGACCAGAGCTGCGCGTATCGCTGCTTTCTTCCTGGCAGTCGTGATCGCACCCGCCGTGTGGCTGTCAGACATGTTCCGTACGCTCCGTCATCACCGCGTTGCCACGTTGTGCCTCGTCTTCGCAGCGCTGTGTGTACCGTCTGTCCGGACTGAGGCTCAGTCGGAGTGTCTCGCCTGTCATGCCGACAAGACCATGCAGGATTCGTCGGGCCACAGTATCTCGGTGGATGGAGACAAGTTCAGCGCCAGCATTCACGGCAGCCTGCAGTGCAACAACTGCCACGCCGACATCAAGGAATATCCTCATCCCGATCACATTGCCAAGGTTGATTGCAGGACATGCCACGCCGATGAAGCATCGAAGCTCTCTTCCAGTGTCCACTCGTCATCGAAAGAGCATCCCTGCACGAGTTGTCATGGCAATGCGCATGAGATCTTCCCGAAGACGGACGCACGATCAGCTGTGTATCCACTCAACATTCCCAAGACCTGCGGGCAATGCCACAGTGATGGAGCTATGGCGACGAAGAAGGGACTGCCGAGCGTCTATCCGCACTACATGGATTCGATCCACGGTTTCGCGCTGAGCAAAGAGGGTCTCCTGGTGGCCGCCAATTGTCAGAGCTGCCATGGATCACACGGGATCCTCAGCCATAAAGATCCGAAAAGTCCCACGTTTAAGGCAAATATTCCGAAGACATGCGGCACATGTCACGCCAAAATCAATGACGACTACCAGGCAGGCGCGCACGGCCACGGCATCGCGAAGGGTGATTTGAAAGCGCCGGTCTGCACAGACTGCCATACTGCACATGCGATTCTGCAGCCTACGGAATCTGCATTTCGCATGCAGTCAACCCCGATCTGCGGATCGTGCCATAAGGACAAGCTCTCCACGTATCACGACACGTTCCATTCGCAGCTCGGGCTGCTGGGCGGATATGTTGAGACAGCGAGATGCTGGGACTGCCATGGCGCACACGAAATTTATCCGGCATCGGACCCGCGCTCGCCCATCAACAAGGCAAATCTTGTTGTGACCTGCGGCAAGTGCCACAGAGGCGCGAACAAGAGCTTCGTGCAATACCAGCCGCATGCAAACGCGCACGATCGCAAGCTGAATCCGGCACTTTATTACATCCGGCTCTTCATGAATCTGCTGCTGATCAGCGTCCTTACGTTCTTTGTGGTTCACACCGTCTTGTGGCTGGTTCGTTCTCGATTTGACCAGGTCAAGCGGAACTCGGGAAATGGAGGCAAGAATGCCTGAGCTGGCACAAGTATCGACTGAGACGGAACTGCAAGCGCCGGGAACGGAACGCTTCTTCATTCGTTTCACTCGTCAGCAGCGCTATATGCACGCCGTTCTGTTCACGACCTTCCTGGGACTCGCGGGAACTGGACTACCCCTGCGGTTCAGCGATAGTGTGTGGGCGCGCCGCATGGCGAGCGCTGTGGGAGGCTTTGGCGCAATTCTCTTCTTCCACAAGTTCTGCGCATTGGCACTTAGCGTTGCATTTCTGATTCACGTGAAGGAGATTGTTACTCGCGGGATCTATCGACGCGAGAAGGGGATCTTCTGGGGCGCCACCTCGATGATCGCGAATTGGAAGGATGTGAAAGACCTCTTCGCTCACATGCGGTGGTTCCTGGGGCTTGGGCCTAAGCCGCAATTCGAACGCTATGCCTACTGGGAGAAGTTCGACTATTGGGCAGTGTTCTGGGGAATGATCGTGATCGGGTTCTCCGGCTACGCGATGTGGTTTGCGCCCTTCTTCGCGCGGTTCCTGCCGGGCTGGGCTCTCAACGCCGCATTGGTGATCCATAGCGAAGAAGGCCTGCTGGCGATTCTCTTTATCTTCTCAATTCACTTTGTCAATACGCACCTTCGGCCCGACAGCTTTCCGATGGACATGGTGATCTTTACCGGCGTCGAGAGCGAAAAGGAATTCGAACACAAGCGCCCGCAGGAGTACGTGCGCATGGTACGCGAAGGGAAGCTTGAAGAGCGGCTGGGCGAAGCGCCGGCGACGTGGTTCGTCCGCTTCGCACGCGTTGTTGGGTTTACCGCAATCTTCGTTGGAGTCACGCTACTGATCCTTACCCTGACAGCGTACTTCGATTGAGGAAGGATGCGCGGCGGCGGCAGCATAATGTTCAGCCGCCGCGTGTCGCAGCCAGTTCATCGATTGCCGTGATGCGTTTCCTATCTCGTTGTGATTACTGTCACGGCGTTCCAGGCGGATCAGGCGTTTCCTCGTAAGCGTGAAAGTTTCCAGCAGGATCCTGTTCTGTACGGGTTTGTTCTTTCTGCTGGGCTCGTCCCTCCCCACTCGCGCCCAACATAAGCTGAAAGACGAAGATTGCCTCACTTGCCACGGCGATGCATCGCTGACCAAGGACGTCAACGGCAAACCAGTCTCGCTGTTTGTGGATGGCAAGAAACTCCAGCATTCGATCCACGGCTCCATGAAGCTCTCCTGCGTCGACTGCCACAAGGATGTGAAGAGTCTCGGGCATGAGGCGCCTCCGCAGAAGGTTCTGTGCTCCAGCTGCCATGCCGGCGCCAAGGATGCATACGCACACAGCACTCACGCCAGGCTGACGTCTGCAGGTGGGATCGCCGCTGATTGCCTGGATTGCCACGGCGATGCACATGAGGTGCTTGCCGGCGGTCATCCCGATTCGCCGGTGAATCGCGCACATATTCCATCAACTTGCGGCCGATGCCACGGACAGAAGTTTTTGATGGAATCGAACGGCGTAAGCACGCAGCCTTTCGTCTCGTACCAGGAGAGCGTGCATGGGCGTGCAGTTGAAAGTGGATCGATGAAGGCGGCCGTCTGCACCGATTGCCACAGTGCGCATGCCATCCTTCCCGCAAACGACCCGAAATCACCTATCTACAAATTCAGCGTACCCGCCACCTGCGGTCAGTGCCACACCGATATTCAGAACACCTTCAACGCTAGCATTCATGGGCAGGCGATTGCGCGCGGCAACCTGCTCTCGCCTGTCTGCACCGACTGTCATGGGATTCACTCCATCAAATCGCATAAGGATCCCAACTCGCCGATTGCTGAACAGAATCTCTCGCGGGACACTTGCGCGCGATGCCATGAAGGCGTTCGCCTCTCCAGCGAGTTCGGAGTGCCCGGGAACCGAGTCTCTACATATCTGGACAGCTATCACGGACTGGCCGCGGAGGGCGGCTCCGTGGTTGCAGCGAACTGCTCAAGCTGTCACGGAGTACACAACATTCTGCCATCGAGCGATTCACGTTCGACTATTAATCGCGCTAACCTCGACGCGACCTGCGGCAAGTGCCACAAGGGCGTGACGCAGAGATTCACGCTGACGCCCGTGCATCTTGCAGACGGAGTGCATCCGCGCGACATCGGATCGAAGATTACGCGTGGGGTGCGCATCATCTATACGGTTCTGATTCTCGGCATCATCGGCAGCATGTTCCTTCACAACTTCATCATCTGGCGCAGTAAGGCAATCGCACGCCGCCAGATGCAGAATCCGATGATGCAGCGGATGTCTGTCAATCAGCGTTGGCAGCACCTGGTTCTGCTCACCAGCTTCATTATTCTGGTGCTCACCGGGTTTGCGCTGAAGTTCCCGGATTGGTGGTTCGCCAATCTGCTGGGAATGAGCGAGTCCGTGCGCAGCGTCATTCACAGGATTGCGGGTGTGGTGCTGATCGTCGCCGGTTTCTATCACGTCTTTTATATTGCGATCGCAGATGAAGGACGGCGGATGCTGCGTGACATCGCACCGCTGCCAAAAGACCTTAGGGATGTGTTCCAGGCGATGCGTTATTACCTGGGCCTGGGGGGCGCAAAGCCGAAGTTCGGCCGGTTCGCCTACGGGGAGAAGGCCGAATATTGGGCGCTCGTCTGGGGAACGGCGTTGATGGGCGTCACAGGCGTCATGATGTGGGCGAAGGTCTGGGTGGGCAATCTGCTGGCGCGCTGGTGGGTTGATGTAGCCACCGCGGTTCATTTCTATGAGGCGATCCTGGCAACGCTCGCAATTATCGTGTGGCACTTCTACCAGGTCTTCGGTGACCCCGATATTTATCCGATGAATTGGGCTTGGTTCGATGGCAAGATGCCTGTCGAGCA
>Ga0068855_100003358_pt1 | contig 19597 bp, 16 predicted proteins | sample KBSCornC52_FD_66592 | JGI IMG/M metagenome (GOLD analysis project Ga0068855, IMG submission 66592) | Corn rhizosphere microbial communities from Kellogg Biological Station, Michigan, USA - KBS Corn C5-2 | ecosystem: Host-associated > Plants > Roots > Rhizosphere > Soil ...
GGTGATGGATCACCATGCCATCAACCCGGCCGCTGGCGCGGTACAGCTCCACGGCACGCGTGAGCGGCGCGACCGCGGCGACCAGGATCAGCCACGCCCACCAGTTGTGGAATTCGAAAAAGTCGAAACCGATGCCGAGATTGCGCAGCAGGAACAACACGCCGAGCGCGATCACGAACAGCGCCGGGAACAAGCGGTAGTCGTAGCTGCGTGCCGGTTTGGTGTCATCGGACATGGCGGTTCTCCCTCGGGATGTGTCAACGATAGCAAGCGCGCGCCGCAACACCAGTGACGGATGTCAGGTCGCCCGTCGGATCGTGCGGCGGCACCGCGGCTTTGCTAACATCACCGATCTTTTTCGCAAGACCACGGCCATGCTCGAGACCAATCCGATCCACGCGCAGATCGCGGACCTGCAGGCCCGCACCGAATCCCTACGGGGGTATCTTTGACTACCCGGCCCGGCGCGAACGTCTCGAGGAAGTAAGCCGCGAGCTGGAAAATCCGAACGTCTGGGACGACCCGCAGCGCGCGCAGGAGCTGGGCCGCGAGCGCGCGCGCCTGCAGCAGATTGTCGAAGGACTGGATGCGCTTGCTTCGGGCCTGAGCGACGCCGACGAGCTGCTGGAACTCGCCGCTGCCGAAAGCGACGAAGCGTCTATACGGACCATCGCGCGCGACGTGGATGCGCTGGCCGTGCGCATCGGCAAGCTGGAATTCCAGCGCATGTTCTCCGGCGAGATGGACGCGAACAATGCGTTCGTGGACATCCAGGCCGGTGCCGGCGGCACCGAGGCGCAGGACTGGGCGGAGATGCTGCTGCGCATGTACCTGCGCTGGTGCGAGAACAAGGGCTGGAAAACCGAACTGCTGGAAGCCAGCGCGGGCGAAGTCGCGGGCATCAAGTCGGCGACATTCCGCGTCGAGGGCGACTACGCCTACGGCTGGCTGAAGACCGAGATCGGCGTGCATCGCCTGGTGCGCAAGTCGCCGTTCGATTCCGACAATCGCCGTCATACCTCGTTTTCGTCCGTGTTCGTCTCGCCCGAGGTGGACGACGACATTGATATCGAAATCAATCCGGCCGACCTGAAGACCGACGTGTATCGCTCATCCGGCGCCGGCGGCCAGCACGTCAACAAGACCGAATCGGCGGTGCGCATCACGCACATGCCGAGCGGGATCGTGGTCGCCTGCCAGACCGAGCGCAGCCAGCACGCCAACCGCGATCGCGCGATGAAGATGCTGAAAGCCAAGTTGTACGAAATGGAGCTCCAGAAGCGCAACGCGGAAAAAGCGGCGCTGGAAGCGACCAAGTCCGACGTCGGCTGGGGCAGCCAGATCCGCAATTACGTACTCGACCAGTCCCGCATCAAGGACCTGCGCACCGGCGTCGAACGCTCCGACACCCAGCGCGTGCTGGACGGCGATCTGGATGAATTCGTCGAAGCCAGTTTGAAGATGGGATTGGAAGCGGGCGCCAAGCGCGCCGATGCGTCGTGAGTGCTCGCGTGATCTCTCCACTACTATTCCAGCCATGAACGACCAGCCCGCCAGTGCTCCCGCCCAGGACGAAAACAAACTGATCGCCGAGCGGCGCGACAAGTTGCGCGCGGTCCGCGATCAGGGCATCGCCTTTCCGAACGATTTCAGGCCCGATGCTTTCGCGGGTGATCTGCAGAATGAAACCGATGGCATAGATGCGGCGGCGCTGGCGGCGCAAGCACGCCGCGTGCGCGTGGCCGGGCGGTTGCTCGGCAAGCGGGTGATGGGCAAGGCCAGCTTCGCACGCGTGCAGGACATGACCGGCTCGATCCAGTTGTTCCTGCAGGCCGGCGCGCTGGGCGACGCTTACGAAGCCTTCAAGGGCTGGGATATCGGCGACATCCTCGGCGCCGAAGGCACGCTCATGCGCACCAAGACCGGCGAGCTGTCGGTGGCGGTGGAGTCCGTTCGCCTCCTGACCAAGTCGCTGCGCCCGCTGCCGGACAAGTGGCACGGGCTGGCCGATGTGGAGCAGCGCTATCGCCAGCGCTACGTGGACCTGATCGTGACGCCGGAAGCGCGGCGCGTATTCGCACTGCGCTCCAAGGTGATCGGTTTCATCCGCAAGTGGCTGGAAGCCGAGCCGCGGCGCTTCATGGAAGTCGAAACCCCGATGATGCACGTGATCCCCGGCGGCGCCACCGCACGCCCGTTCGTCACGCACCACAACGCGCTCGACATTGACCTGTACCTGCGCGTGGCGCCGGAGCTGTATCTGAAGCGGCTGGTAGTCGGCGGCTTCGAGCGCGTGTACGAGATCAATCGCAATTTCCGCAACGAGGGCGTGTCCACGCGGCACAATCCCGAGTTCACGATGCTGGAGCTGTACCAGGCCTACGCAACCTACAACGAAGTCATGGACCTCACCGAGGCCATGGTCCGCGAGACCGCGAAGGCCGTGCTGGGCCGCACCGCGCTGACCTGGGAGGGCCGTGACATAGACGTCGGTCCGGCGTTCCGGCGCTGGTCGCTGGCCGATGCGGTGCGCGAGCACAATCCGGAAATCGGCGAAAGCGATCTGCGCGACGTCGCCGCGCTGCGCGCGCATTGCGCGCGGCTGAAGGTACAGGCGAAGAACGAATACGGCTGGGGCAAGCTGCTGCTGGAAATCTTCGAGAAGACGGTCGAGCACACGCTGGTGCAGCCGACTTTCATCACCCAGTATCCGACCGAAGTCTCGCCCTTGGCGCGCGCTTCGGATTCCGACCCGGAAGTCACCGACCGCTTCGAACTGTTCATCGGGGGCAAGGAACTGGCGAACGGTTTCTCCGAATTGAACGATCCGGAAGACCAGGCCGCGCGTTTCCGCGCGCAGGTCGAGGCGCTTGCACACGGCGATGACGAGGCGATGCACTTCGACGCCGATTACATCCGCGCGCTGGAATACGGCCTGCCGCCGACCGGCGGCCTGGGCGTGGGCATTGACCGCCTGGTGATGCTGCTGGCGGACGTGCCGTCCATCCGCGACGTGCTTTTGTTCCCTTACATGAGACCCGAAACGTGATGCTTCACCCGCAAAGAACCGTCCCTGGCGCGGCGGCTCGCCCGTTTATGCGGCTGGAAACATAAACCTTCAATCTCGTCATTCCGGCGCAAGCCGGAACCCAGCCTCTTTGGAAAGTCGCTGGGCCCCGGCTTTCGCCGGGGTGACGGTGAAATAGCTGTTCACATTTTCTGGGCACTTTCCCATGTGGTACGCAATCCTCGGCTTCGACAACGAAAACTCCCTCGCCGCGCGCCAGAGTGCGCGCCCGGCGCACCTCGCGCGCCTGAAGCAATTGCTGGATGAGGGACGGCTGTTGCTGGCTGGTCCGTTTCCCGCGATTGATGCGGAGGATCCGGGTCCGGCCGGATTCGAGGGCAGCCTGATCATCGCCGAGTTCGAAGACCTCGATGCCGCGCGCGCCTGGGCGCAGGCCGATCCGTACATCGCCGCAGGCGTGTACCGTGAAGTGAGCGTGCGGCCGTTCCGCCAGACCCTGCCATGACCGCGGCACGCATCGAGGACATCCGCGCGAAGCTCACCGCCGCGCTCAATCCCCAATCGCTGGAAGTCATTGACGAAGGCCATCTGCACATCGGCCACGCGGGCGAGGGCAGCGGGCACTTCCGCGTCCGCATCGTCAGTGCGGCGTTCGCGGGCAAGAATCCGATCCAGCGGCATCGGCTCGTGTATGCGGCGGTAAACGACCTGATCGGACACGGCATCCACGCGCTGGCAATCGAGGCGCGGACACCCGAGGAGCGAGCTGCTTCGCTTTGAGTAGCGTGCACTCCGTGCACGACCGTGCGCGCAGCGCACGCTACGCGGGATTACGGCGAGCGTGCTTTTGCTCCTTCCCTTTCAAGGGGAAGGCCGGGATGGGGATGGTGTGTGTAATCAGAACCACTCCCACCCAACCCTCCCCTTGAAGGGGAGGGCTTGGAAGCTCACCACGATCAGGCCTCGCCGCGGTGCACCATGCCTTGCAAGAACTTTAGGTTTACGGTGTAAGCAGCTGATCATAAAACAATCTACAAGTTTCCATTGCGCCACGCCCCCGGCCTTGGCACAGTGGCGCATTCGTGCGGCGGGGATGCCGCGTCTCGCCTCCAACCAAGCGGTAGAACATGCGCCTGACCACCATCAAGCTGGCCGGTTTCAAATCCTTCGTTGACCCGACCACGCTGCACCTGCCTACCAACCTCACCGGCATCGTCGGCCCCAACGGCTGCGGCAAGTCCAACATCATTGATGCGATCCGCTGGGTCATGGGCGAGAGCGCGGCCAGTCGCTTGCGCGGTGAAGCGCTGACCGACGTGATCTTCTCCGGCTCGTCAGGGCGCAAGCCGGTCGGCCAGGCCGCGGTCGAGCTGGTGTTCGACAACTCCGACGGTGCGATCGGCGGCGAGTACGCGAGCTACAACGAGATTTCGGTGAAGCGCGTCGTCGGGCGCGATTCGCAATCGGACTACTTCCTCAACGGCGTGCGCTGCCGGCGCCGCGACATCACCGATCTGTTCCTCGGCACAGGCCTGGGCGCGCGCAGCTATTCGATCATCGAGCAGGGCGTCATTTCCGACATCGTCGAGGCGCACCCCGAGCAGTTGCGCATGCATCTGGAAGAGGCCGCCGGCATCTCGCGTTACAAGGAGCGCCGCAAGGAAACCGAAAGCCGCATCAAGGCCACGCGCGAGAACCTGGATCGCGTGCGCGACGTGCGCGAGGAAGTCGAGAAGCAACTTGAGCACCTCAACCGGCAGGCGCGCGCGGCCGAACGCTGGAAGAAACTGAAGGAAGAGCACACCCACCGCGAGGCGGAACTGCGCGCGTTGAGTTATCGCGCGATCGCGCAGGAACTCAATTCCCATCGGGAAGCGCTGCGCGAAGCCGAGACCGGAATCGAGAAGCAGCTTGCGGAGCAGCGCCATCTCGAGGCCGCGATCGAGGCCGGCCGCGCCCAGCATCAGGAGCACGCCGATGCACTGAATGCGGTGCAGGCCGAGGTCTACCAGGTCGGCGCGGAGCTGGCGCGTGTCGAGCAGCAGATCCGCCATCACCGTGAATTGGGTGAGCGCCTGCGCCAGGCCCGCGAGGAAGCCGAGCGCGCCTGGAATGAATTGAACGAACACATCGCCGCCGATCGCGCGCAGCATGAGTCCGCGCGCGCCGCCCTGGCCGAAGGCGAACCGGAGCTGGAACGCCTGCGCGAAGTCGAAGCACGCGCCGCTGCGGCGCTGCGCGAAGCCGAAGCCGCGCACGCGGCCTGGCAGGAGCGCTGGGAGGCCCATGGCGGCGATTCGGCGACCACGTCGCGCGAGGCCGATGTTGAGCGCACCAACATAGACCATCTCGATCGTCAGGGGCTGGAACTGGCGCGACGCCGTGAAACGCTGCAATCCGAACGCGCGGCTTACGATCTCGATGCGTTGCATCAGGCCGCAGAAGCCCTGCAGGCAGAACACACCGCCCAGCGCGGCAGGATCGAATCGCATACCGAGCAGATGGAAGCGCAGAAGGCCGACGCCGAGCGTCTGCTGGGGGAAGAACGCCAGGCACAGGCCTGGTTGGCGGAAGCGCGCGCGCAGGAACAGTCGCTGCGCGGCCGCATCGCCTCACTCGAAGCCCTGCAACACGCCGCGCTCGGTCAGGATCGCGACCACGCGCGCGAGTGGCTGCAAAAGTTCGGTCTCGCCGATGGCGCGCGCCTTGGCGCGCAAATGAAAGTGGAGGCAGGCTGGGAGCGTGCGGTGGAAACCGTGCTGGCCGGTTTGCTGGAAGGCGTGCTGGTGAGCGACCCATTGCACCTCGCCTCCGACATGGCCGCGATCGAGCGCGCGGATATCAGCCTGATCGGTTCGGACGGCGCCGCGGTTGCGAACATTGAAGGCACGCTTGCCGCCCAGGCGCGCGGGCCGTCGGCCGCGCTCGCGTTGCTGGCGCAGGTACGCACGGCAGAGACCCTCGAGCAGGCGCGTTCGATTGCCGGCACGCTGTCGGCACCGCACTCGGTGATCACGCGCGAAGGCGTGTGGCTGGGCGCTGGCTTTGCGCGTGTGCGTCGCGAGGAAGGCGGACAGGTCGGTGTGCTCGCGCGCGGCCGCGAGCTGCAAACGTTGCACAATGAATTTGAACAGTTGCAGACGCGGCTGCGCGAGCTGGCGCATCGCGCCGAGGAGGTTCGCGCCCAGCGGCTCGCCGCCGAGCAGGCCCGCGACGATCTGCAACGCGAATTGTATGGTGCACACCGGCGTTTGTCGGAACTGGCCGGTGAACTGCAAGGCAAGCGCGGCCGCATAGACAGCGCGCAGGCGCGACTGCAGGCGCTGGATGGCGAGCTGGCCGAGATCGCCGCGCGCATTGCCGAAAACGAGGAGCAGGCGCGCGCGGCGCGCGGGCGCATGGAGGCTGCGATCGCGCGCATGGGTGAACACGAACGCGTGCGCGTGGAACTGGAAGGCGAGCGCCGGCAATTGCTGCAGAATCGCGAAGCGGCCCGCGCGGACGCGCAGGACGCGTCCGACGCCGCACACCGGCACGCGCTGACGCTGGAATCCAGGCGGTCCGCGCTGGCCTCGCTGGAACAATCGCTGGCGCGGATGGAAACCCAGCAGGCGCAACTGGAAGCGCGCCGGGCCGAACTGGATACGCAGATCAACGCCGGTGACGATCCGATCGCGGCGCTGGAGAACGAACGTCAGGTCTTTCTCGATCAGCGCCTGCAGATAGATCGCAAGCTGGTGGAGGCACGCCGCGCGGTGGAAGAGGTGGATGCCGAGTTGCGCCGGCTGGAACAAGAGCGCCATGGTGCGGAAGCAGCCATCGCCGGGCAGCGCGAGGCGCTCACCGAGCGGCGTCTGGCCGAGCAGGCGCTGCGCATGCGCGCCGATCAGCTGATCGAGGCGATCAATGCCGCGGGCCTGCAGGTCGAGCCGTTGCTGGCAGAACTCGCCGAGGATGCGCAGCCGGAGCAATGGCAGGAACGCATCACCGATCTTGAAGGCAAGATCGCGCGGCTGGAGCCGGTGAACCTGGCCGCAATCGCCGAGCACGCAGAGAGCCAGCAGCGCAAGGAATACCTGGATGCGCAGCTCACCGACCTGACCTCTGCGCTCGAGACACTGGAGAACGCAATCAAGAAAATTGATCGCGAAACACGCCAGCGCTTCAAGGATACGTTCGACCGGGTCAATGCCGGTGTGCAGGAACTGTTCCCGAAGCTGTTCGGTGGCGGCCACGCGCATCTGGAGCTGACCGGCGAGGATCTGCTCGATACCGGCGTGACCATCATGGCGCGGCCGCCGGGCAAGCGCGTCAGCCACATCTCGCTGCTGTCCGGCGGCGAGAAGGCGATGACCGCGGTGGCGCTGGTGTTCTCGATCTTCAACCTCAATCCCGCGCCGTTCTGCCTGCTGGACGAGGTGGACGCGCCGCTGGACGAAGGCAACGTCGGCCGTTTCGGGCAACTGGTGCGCGACATGTCCGAAAAGGTGCAGTTCATCGTGGTGAGCCACAACAAGTCCACGATGGAAATCACCCACCAGCTGTGCGGTGTCACCATGCGCGAGCCGGGCGTCTCGAGGCTGGTGCAGGTGGATCTGGCTGAGGCGGCCAAAATGGCGGGTGCAGCTTAAGGGTCCGCAAGGCGTTATGGGCGAAGGCGATCACGGCGACTTGCGGCGATTCTTTCCCGACCGCGTGCGGTTGTGATCTGCGCTTTGCTAAAGTCCGCACATGGACTCCGGTATTTCCGCAACCACCTTGCGCATCATCATCGCGGTCATTGGCGCGCTGATCCTGCTGGCGATCTATTTCTTCGGCCGGCCGGGCCAGCAGGGGCAGGGTCGGCGCATCCTGTTCAGGCGCGGTCGCGATTCGCGCGTCGAGCCGGTGATCGGCGACACCGGCGAGGTGATCGCCGATCCTGCCGATCCGGCCACGGAGGTTCCCGAACCGCGGCAGGGTGAATTGGATGTCGGCTTGCGCGAGGAGCTGGATCGCCTGGGCGAGACGGTCGCTTCGGCGCGTACGCGTGGGCGTGTGGCCCCGCAGCGTCCGCTGCCCGGCAAGCGGCCCGCCGAACTGCCGGTCGAGCGCATCGTCACCCTTTTCGTGGTGGCGCGTGGCGAGGGCCGGTTTTCCGGAAGCGATGTGGCCGTGGCTGCGGAGAAGGTCGGGCTGGAATTCGGCGATATGCAGATCTTCCATCGGCCGCTGGACGGCAAGCCGGAAGCGGGGCCGATCTTCTCGATGGCCAACATGGTCAAGCCCGGCACGTTCGACATGAGCCGGATTGACGAACAGCGTACGCCGGGCCTGACGTTCTTCATGACGCTGCCCGGTCCGCTGAGCGCGCTGGATGCCTGGGACGCGATGCTGCCCGCCACCCAGCGCATGGCCGAGTTGCTGGGCGGCAATGTGCTGGACGAGGAACGCAATGCGCTCGGTCGCCAGCGCATCGCAGTGCTGCGCGATGAGTTGCGCGCGTGGGACAGGAAACATGAAGGGCCGGAAGTGAGGTTCGATTCGCGGCGCTGATCATGAGTGCCGGTTACCTTGAGCATAGGCCCGGCGTCGAGACGGGGCCGGAGCCGGAGGGCGGGCGTTTCGACTTCGCTCGCTGCGCGGGCGAAGCCTGTCCTGGGCCTGGTCGAAGGGCTCAACGCGAACGGATTTGATTACCTAGCCATGGCTTACCCGCATCCCTATTTCCGCGAAGATCGCATCGAGACGCTGCACGAGGCGGTCCGCTCGATTTCCTTCGGTACCCTGCTGACGCACGCGAACGGCGAGTTCGTCGTCACGCATCTTCCGTTCGAAGTGAACACACAGCCGGCGCCCCACGGCACCCTGCTCGGGCACATCGCGCGCGGCAATCCGCAGTGGCGCGAGGTCGGTGAAGGCATTCCGGCGCTGGTGATCTTCCAGGGGCCGCACGCCTATGTGTCGCCGTCCTGGTATCCGGGCAAGCGCGAGGACCCGCGGCAGGTTCCGACCTGGGACTACGTCGCGGTGCACGCGCACGGCACGCTGCGGACCTTCGATGATCCGGATCGCCTGCACGATTTGTTGTCGCGGCTGACGCTGCGCAACGAAGGCGGGCGCCCGAAGCCGTGGAAGATCACGGACGCTCCGGCGGATTACCTGCGCGAGCAGATGCGCTACATCGTCGGGCTGGAATTGCGCATCGAGAAGCTGGAAGGCCGCTACAAGCTCAGCCAGAACCGCGATGCCGCCGACCGGGAAGGCGCGCGCGCCGGGCTGGCCTCAGGCAACGAACGCGAGCGCGCGGTGGCAGAGGCGATCGGTCAGTGCCAACCCAGAATACTGTCCGCCAATAAACGCGAATAACCGCGCGCGGGGTGCTCCCGCTAGAGCGGTGATGCCACGTGCGCGAAGCGCACGCTACTTGGCGCCCGCTTCCAGCTTGCGCACCAGCTCGATGTACCGGTGCTGTGCTTCTTCGCAAGACATGCCGCGCAACTGCGTCCATGCCTCGTACTTTGCGGTGCCGACGAAATCGAAGAAGCCCGGCTTCGGGCCGCATACGTCTCCCTGCGCGCCTTGCTTGTAGAGCGCGTAGAGCTTCAGCAGCGTGTCGTTATCGGGACGCTGCGGCAGTTGCTTGACGTCGGATGCGGCCTGCTCGAACTCTGTGGACAGATCGGCTGACATCTGGCGGCCTTCGAGGACGACTCCCTTGATTCTCGGCCCTGCACACGATCGGCGTCAATGCGGAGCGGAGCGGTCACTCCGATGCCGGCGGCTTGACGCCCGCCGATCTGCGCGTCGTGCGCTTGCCGGCGCGCACCTCGCGTGCGAGTTCTTCCACGCGCGCCGAGAGATTCTCGAAGTCCGCACGCGTCGGCATCTGCATGCGCTCCATGGCCCGCGCCAGGCGCTGGTCGAACATCTGCTCGAACTTGCCGAATGCATCTGCAGTGCGCTTGCGAGCCTCGCTCACCCATGGTTCGGCGCTGCGCTGGGCCTGCTCGAACTGGCCCTGGGTGTATTGGCGCGTACGCTCCTGCATTTGCGCGCCTTCCTCCACCAGCGTCTCGAAGAATTTCCCGCCTTCCTGCTGGGCCTTGGAAAGCGCGCCCAGGCCGGCGAGCCAGATCTGCTGCGCGGATTCCATGATCCCGCGTCCGAGTACTTTCGCCTGTTCGGCGCTGCTGCGGCTGGCGTTTTGATTCTCGTCGGTCATCCTTGTGTCCTTGCGTGGTCCCTGTTCAATTTACGCCAATTCGGCGGCGCGCGTGAACGGCAGCCGCCATGCCGCCGGTCCGGGTTGTGCGACCAGGCCGCGCAGGCAAGGCAGATAGTCCTCGCGGGGCAGGGTGATCGCGCCCATGCGTTCGAGGTGCGGATTGGGCACCTGCGCGTCCAGCAGCGGGAAATCCCAGCCATGCAGGGTGCGGCACAGCGCGAGCAGCGCGCACTTCGAGGCGTTGGTCGCACGCGAGAACATGGATTCGGCGCTGAACGCGCGCCCGATCGTCACGCCGTAGATGCCGCCGACCAGCACCTCGCCGCTCCAGACTTCCACCGAATGCGCATGTCCGAGTTCATGCAGGCGCGTGTAGGCGGCGTGCATGTCTTCGGTGATCCAGGTTCCCGGCTCGCCTGCGCGCGGGGCCGCGCACTCGCGCATGACTTCTGCGAACGCGCGGTCCATGCTCAGCGTCCATTCCGAATGTTTCAGCGAGCGTCTGAATCGCCGTGAGACGTGCACGTCCCCGGTATCGAACACGCAACGCGGGTCCGGCGACCACCACAGCAGTGGATCGCCTTGCGAATACCAGGGAAAGATGCCTTGCGAGTAGGCGGCGAGCAGCCGCTGCGGCGAGAGATCGCCGCCGAAGGCGAGCAGGCCATTGGGGTCGCGCAGGGCGCGTGCCGGGTCGGGAAAATTCTCCGGATCATCAGCGCGCAAGGCTGTCAGCCGGATCATGCGACGGTTCGTTGTGCGAACGGAGAATGTTCCAGCAGCTCGCGCCCGTACGCGTCCAGCATTGCCGCTTCGCGCTTCAGCGCGCCCCGTACCGCATCGCGGAAACTCGCATGGGCGAGATAGTGCCGCGAATGCGTGCGCACCGGCAGGAAGCCGCGCGCCAGTTTGTGCTCGCCCTGCGCCCCCGGCTCGAACCGGGTCAGGCCCGCGCGCAGGCAGTGCTCGATGCCCTGGTAGTAGCACAGCTCGAAGTGCAGGCCGGGCACGGATTCGTGCGTGCCCCAGTAGCGGCCGTACAGCGTGTCGCGGGCGGACAGATACAGCGCCCCCGCGACGATCTCGCCATCGCGGCGCGCGAAAGCCACGTGCGAGCGCGTCGGGAACGCACGGCCGAGGTGGCGGAAGAAATCACGGGTGAGCGTGGCCGTGTTGCCTTTCATGTCGAAGGTGGACAGATACAGCGCGTGCATCGCATCCCATTCGGCCTCGTCCAGCGCGCCACCATCGCGGAATTCGCAAACCAGGCCGGCCCTGGCGACCTGTTCGCGTTCATGGCGGATTGCCTTGCGGCGCTTGTGCGTCAACGCGTCCAGGAAATCCTGGAAATCGCGCCAGCCGTCGTTGCGCCAGTGGTACTGCCAGTCATAGCGAGGCAGCCATTGCTCATGATCAAAGGCGTTCAGCTCGTCCTCGCGCAGGAAATTCACATGTGCGGACGACAGGCCCAGTTCGTGCGTCAGTTCCAGCAGCGCCTGCGCGAGCGTCGCGCGGCATCTCGTCAACGCCGGATTGGTGGCCGCCAGCAGCCGCGGCCCCGTGACGGGCGAGTAGGGCACCGCGCAAAGCAACTTCGGATAATACTCACCGCCGGCACGCTCCCAGGCGTGCGCCCATGACCAGTCGAATACGTACTCGCCGTGCGAGTTGCCCTTGAGATACAGCGGCAGCGCGCCGACCAGCGCGTCGCCTTCGTGCAGCGTCAGGTGCTGCGCGCGCCAGCCGAGCGTGTCGGCAATGCAGCCGGTGCGCTCCAACCCCGAGAGAAACGCGTGCGAAACAAAGGGATTGCCCTCGCCGGCCAGCGCATCCCAGGCCGCGGGGTTGATTTCATCCAGGGAGGCGTGGGTGCGCAGCGAGAGCATCACTCGATTATAGGGAGAGCTTGCCAACCATCAGTGCAGGCGGGCTCGACCGTCATGCCCGGCGCCAATGGCTTTGGTTACTTTCCCCGAACGGAAAGTAACCCGCGTCGCGGGACGGCGCGGAAAAGACATGGATGTCGGGCGGCAACGTGCAGACAGTGACTGGATTACAAGGTCCGTCCATGCGCCGGAATGACGAGGATTAAAGATTGCCGCAAGCGAAGCGGCACACCGGCGTCAGCCCGTCAGCCCGACGCTGTCCAGATACTTCTCCGCATCCAGCGCGGCCATGCAACCGAAGCCAGCGGAGGTGACAGCCTGGCGGTAAACCTGATCGGCCACGTCGCCGGCGGCGAATACGCCGCGCACCGATGTCGCAGTCGCGCCGCCGTCGAGCCCGGTGCGGATCCTGATATAGCCGTTGCTCATGTCGAGCTGGCCTTCGAAGATGCTGGTGTTCGGCGTGTGACCGATCGCCACGAACATGCCGCTGACCGCGATCTCGCGCGTGCCCTTGCCGTCGGTGCTGCCGAGACGGACGCCGGTCACGCCGGAATCGTCGCCCAGCACCTCGTCCACGACGTGGTTCCAGACCAGTTCGATCTTGCCTGCGCGTGCCTTTTCGAACAGCTTGTCCTGCATGATCTTTTCGGCGCGCAACTTGTCGCGCCGGTGCACCAGCGTGACCTTGCGGCAGATGTTGGCCAGATACAGGGCCTCCTCCACGGCGGTATTGCCGCCGCCGATCACGGCGACGTCCTGATCGCGGAAGAAGAAGCCGTCGCAGGTCGCACAGGCGGAAACACCGCGGCCCTTGAACTTCTCCTCGGAAGGGATGCCCAGATATTTGGCGTTGGCGCCGGTGGCGATGATCAGCGCGTCGCAACTGTATTCGCCATTGTCGCCCTTCAATCGGAACGGACGCTGGGTCACGTCCACGCTGTGGATGTGATCGAACACGATCTCGGTGTCGAAGCGCTCGGCATGCCGCAGCAGCCGCGCCATCAGGTCCGGTCCCTGCACCCCGGCGTCGTCACCCGGCCAGTTGTCCACGTCGGTGGTGGTCATCAATTGGCCGCCCTGTGCCAGGCCCGTGATCAGCATCGGCTTCAGGTTCGCGCGTGCGGCATACACCGCGGCGGTGTAGCCGGCCGGGCCCGAGCCGAGGATCAAGAGGCGGCTGTGTTTGGGGGTGCTCATGTATAATCCTTCGGATTTTTTCGGTGGTTCGCCCGATCCGCGCCACGCGCGTTTTTCTGATCAACCGGCCGGTGCGTCGCTCCTGGAGCAACGCAGGCTGGCTGTGCAGGATGGGGAGAGGCGAGCCTGAATTCAAGCACGCGATTCTCGCACGAGGAAGTAATCAATGCGCATCGGTATCCCTTCCGAAACCAAGACGCTCGAGGGCCGCGTGGCCCTGGTGCCGGCAGCCTGTGCCGATCTGGTTCGGCACGGCCATGAGGTGTTCCTGCAGGCCGGCGCCGGCATCAAGAGCGGTTTCTCCGATGAGAGTTTCTCGCGCGTCGGCGTGAAGATCGTTCCGGACGCCGCCGCGCTGTACGAAAAGGGCGAACTGATCGTCAAGGTGAAGGAGCCGATCGCCGGCGACCTCGCGTTGCTGAAGAAGCATCACCTGCTGTTCTGCTACCTGCACCTGGCGCCCGAGCCGGAGCTGACGAAGCGCCTGCTGGAAATCGGTCTGACCGGTGTGGCGTTCGAATCGGTGGAAGACGAGCAGGGCAACCTGCCGCTGCTGGCACCGATGTCGGTGATCGCCGGACGCCTCGCCACGCAGTGCGGCACGACGTTGCTGCACCAGCCGGAAGGTGGCAAAGGCAAGCTGCTGGGCGGCATGCCGACCACCGAGCGCGGCAAGGTCGTGGTGCTGGGCGCCGGCGCGGCCGGCGGCAATTCCGCGGCGCTGGCGGCAGCAGCCGGCGCGAACGTCGTGGTGTTCGACAAGCGCCCGGATCGCCTCGCGCAGATGATGGCGCTGGGCTCCAACGTCACCGCGCTGTATGCGTACGACTCGGTCATCGCCGAGGAAGTGGCGTCCGCCGATCTGGTGATCGGCGCGGTGTTGATTCCGAGCGCCAAGGCGCCGCACGTGGTCTCCGCCGCGATGGTGAAATCCATGGAGAAGGGCACCGTGATGGTGGACATCTCCATTGACCAGGGCGGCTGCTTCGAAACTTCCAAGCCGACGACCTGGAAGGATCCGACCTACGTGGTGGACGGCGTGACGCATTTCTGCGTCACCAACATGCCCGGTGCGGTGCCGCAGACGTCCTCGCAGGCGATTTCCGCCGCGCTGTTGCCGTACGTGCAGCGACTGGCCGCAAGCGGCGAGTGGCGTGGCTATGCGCCGCTGGCGAAGGGCATCAATGTCGCCAATGGCGAGATCGTGCATCCGGCGCTGAAGGGCATGAAGCTGTAGGAGCCTGCCTGCGGGCGACCGGCGTCACGTTCCGTCCAACGCCGGTCGCGAGCAAGCTCGCTGCTACGGAAAGAGGCATTGGCTTGCGCGCCGTTAGCGTTATAGTCGGCGCCACGATGATGCAAGTTTGAGGTCGCAACACGTGGCGCGCGCCAAAGCCCTTGCCGCAACCGGCAGTGAATCCAATGAACGCACCCGCCGCATCCTCCGCGAAGCGGCGGTGCTGCTGCTGCTGCCGCTGGCGTTGTACCTGTTCATCTGCCTGATCAGTCACAGCCCGTCGGATCCGGGCTGGTCGCACACGGCCGAAACCACGACGCTGCACAATTTCGGCGGTACCATCGGTGCATACCTCGCCGACCTGCTGCTGTACCTCATCGGCAATATCGCCTACGCATTTCCGATCCTGCTGGTGGTGCTTTCGATCGGTGTGTTGCGGCAATGGCGCTCGGCCGATCGCAGCACGCTGGAACCCACCCTGCGCCTGATCGGCTTTGTCGCCTTCTTCGTCAGCGGCTGCGGGCTGGCTGCGCTGCGCGATGGTGGCGGTGCTCCGGATTTGTTGAGCGACCTGCCGGCCGGCGGCGGCGGGATCCTCGGCCAGCTGGTTGCGCAGGTTCTCGCGCGTGGCTTCGGTGAACTGGGTGCCACGCTGTTCCTGCTGGCGCTGTTCCTGGTCGCGGTGACGCTCGCCACCGGCCTGTCCTGGTTCAAGCTGATGGATGTGACCGGCCGCGGCGTGCTGGTCGTGTTCGGCTGGTTCCGCGCCAAGCTCAAGCGCGCGCCGGAAGCATTGGCCGCTCGCGCCGCGCGCACCGAACGCGAAGTGGTCCGCAAGGTCGAGACGGCGAAGCAGGCCCGGCGCGAACCCGTGAAGATCGAGCCGGTGGCCGCGCCGATCGTGAAGAGCGAACGCTCGAAGCGCGAGAACCAGATTCCGATGTTCGCAGGCGGGTCGTCGGAAGGCGAAGTGCCGCCGCTGTCATTGCTCGACGAGCCGCCCCCGCGGGGCAAGGGCTATTCGGAAGAGACCCTGGAAGTGCTCTCGCGCCAGGTCGAGATGAAGCTGAAGGACTTCCGGATTGATGCGCACGTGGTCAGCGCGCATCCGGGTCCCGTGATCACGCGCTTCGAGCTGGAACCCGCGGCCGGCGTGCGCGGCAGCCAGATTTCGTCGCTGGACAAGGACATCGCGCGCGGACTTTCCGTCTACAGCGTGCGCGTGGTGGACGTGATCCCCGGCAAGAACGTGATCGGCCTGGAGATCCCCAATGCGTCGCGCGAGACGGTTTATCTCTCCGAGATCCTGAGTTCGAAGGAATACGGCGACGCGCGCTCGCCGCTGTCGCTGGCGCTGGGCAAGGACATCGGCGGCCGGCCGGTCGTGGTGGATCTCTCCAAGATGCCGCACCTGCTGGTGGCCGGCACCACCGGTTCCGGCAAATCCGTCGCATTGAACGCGATGGTGTTGTCGCTGCTGTTCAAGGCATCCCCGAGCGACGTGCGCGTGATCATGATTGATCCGAAGATGCTGGAGCTCTCGGTGTACGAGAAGATCCCGCACCTCTTGGCACCGGTCGTCACCGACATGAAGGAGGCGGCCAATGCGCTGCGCTGGTGCGTGGCGGAGATGGAGCGCCGTTACAAGCTGATGGCCGCGGTGGGCGTGCGCAATCTCGCCGGCTTCAACAAGAAGGTGCGCGACGCGCAGGCGGCCGGCCAGCCGCTGCTCGATCCGCTGTTCAAGCCGAATCCCGAAAACCCGATGGACATCGCGCAGCCGCTGCAGCCGCTGCCGTTCGTGGTCGTCATCATTGACGAATTCGCCGACATGATGATGATCGTCGGCAAGAAGGTCGAGGAGCTGATCGCGCGACTGGCGCAGAAGGCGCGTGCCGCCGGCGTGCACCTGATATTGGCAACACAGCGCCCGAGCGTGGACGTGATCACGGGTCTGATCAAGGCCAACATCCCGACCCGCATCGCCTTCCAGGTGTCCAGCAAGATTGACTCGCGCACGATTCTCGACCAATCCGGCGCGGAGACGCTGCTCGGCCACGGCGACATGCTGTATCTGCCGCCCGGCACCGCCACGCCCGAGCGCGTGCATGGCGCGTTCGTGGATGACCACGAGGTGCACAAGGTAGTCGAGTGGCTGCGCGCGCAGGGCGAACCCAAGTACATCGAAGGTGTGCTGGAGGAAGTGCAGTCGCTGGGCGACGGCAAGATCGTCAACGAGTCCGGCCTGCCGGAGGAAGAAGACGGCAACGACGACAACGTCCTTTATGACAAGGCGGTACGCATCGTCACCGAATCGCGGCGCGCATCCATTTCGGGCGTGCAGCGTCATCTGCGTATCGGCTACAACCGTGCAGCGCGGCTGATCGAGCAGATGGAGCAGGATGGGGTGGTCAGTGCGCCGCTGCATAATGGGCAGCGCGAAGTCCTCGCACCACCTCCAGTGTCGGGATAATCCGGCGTTCATCCGCCACCTGCATCATTCGGCGATCCGATACCCGAGGAATTTCCATGCGCATACTGCTGATGCTGGGCCTGTTGCTGGGTGCGAGCGCGGCCCAGGCCGCCGGCAGCGCCCGCGCGCAACTGGATGCGTTCGCGCAGGGCCTGCGGTCACTGAGCGGCAACTTCAGCCAGACCGTCTACGATGCCAATGGCCGCACCGCGCAGACCTCGCACGGCAAGCTGGCGCTGCAGGCACCGCGGCAGTTCCGCTGGGATACGCAGGCGCCCTACAAACAGGTGATCGTCGCCGACGGCAAGAAAGTGTGGATTTACGATCCGGAACTGGAGCAGGTCACGGTGCGCGACCAGGGCTCGCAGGAAGCGCACAGCCCGCTGACCGTGCTGACCGACCTGTCGCAACTGGACCACGACTTCAAGGCAAGCGAGCAGGGCGAGCGCGATGGGCTGCAGTGGCTGCGGCTGGTTTCGCGTGCCAGGGATCCGCAATTCGATTACGCCGACATCGGCTTCGCCGACAACGCGCCACGGCGCATGATCTTCAAGGACACGCTCGGCAACCGCACCGAGATCGTGTTCACCGACTGGCAGCGCAACCCGCAACTTCCCTCCGGCACGTTCGTGTTCACCCCGCCGAAAGGCACCGACGTGGTCGGCGACGGCGCACCCGCGGAGCAATAAGCGCTTCGCGAATGACGCCTCACCCATGATCAACAAACTTCCGCGCTGGGTCCTGTTCGGTGGCATCGTGCTGTCGTTCATCGGCGGCATGGTGAATGCGGCGGGTTATTTGAGCTTCCGCCATCAGGCGATCACCCACATGACCGGCACCACCACGCTGCTGGGCATCGGCGTGGCACAGGGTGACGTGGGCGACATGCTCAAGTTCGGGGTGGTCGCGCTGGCGTTCCTGCTCGGTGCCGCGCTTGGCGGCTTCATCGTGCGCGACAGCGCACTGCGGCTCGGCCGCCGCTACGGTGTGGCGCTTTCGGTGGAATCGGTACTGCTCTTCTGTGCGGTGCCGCTGCTGGTGTCGGGTCACGCCAGCGGGTTGTGGCTGGCCGCCGCGGCCTGCGGGCTGCAGAACGCGATGGCCGCAACCTACAGCGGCGCGGTGGTGCGCACTACCCACGTCTCGGGCCTGTACACCGATCTTGGGATGCTCCTCGGGCAATGGTTCGGCGGCGTGAAGGTTGATGCGCGCCGCGTGCGGCTGTACGTCACCCTGGTGGTCGGCTTTTTCATGGGCGGTGTGGCGGATGCGCTGATCTTTCCGCGCGTCGGCCAATACAGTCTGCTGCTGCCGGCGGTGCTGACCGGCCTCGCCGGTGTCACTTACGCGATTTACCGGCATCGCCATCAGCCTGCGCTCGCAAGCCGGTAAACTCCCCGGCAGCGCGACGCGCGTTTGGTCGAATTTTTCTTGCATGAATGGCTCCGCTCCGCATATCGCCCAGCAGTTGCAGGCAGCCGCCCGGCTGCTGCAGGCCGGCGATCTTGCGCGCGCGCGGGCCTTGCTGGAACAACTGCTGACCGCTCAACCGGGAATGCCCGACGCCTATTGGCTGCTCGGCGGCGTACTGATGCGGGGCGGCGACTTTGTCCGGGCCGAACGCGCGGTCGCGACGGCGATCCAGCTTGCGCCCGGCAATCCTTCCGCGTACGCGCTGCTCGGCGAAATTTTCGCGTGCCAGAACCGGCTGGCTGATGCCGAGCGTACGCTGCAGCAGGCGCTCGCGATTGCGCCCACGCATCCACAGGCCGCTTCGCTTCTGCTGCGTGTACTGCAGGCACAAGCGCGCCACGACGAGGTGCTGCGGCATGCGGATGCGTTGATTGCGCGCGGAGTGGTTGCAGCCGACGTCTGGCTGGCTCGCGCACAAGCCCTGCTTTCATTGAAGCGCATGCCCGAAGCGGCGGATTCGTTCCGCAAGGTTCTGGCGCTTGCTCCGGACAATGCGCGCGCCCGGCTGGGACTGGCGGGAATCCAGATCGAAGCCGGGGAACCCCTCACAGCCGAAAATGGACTTCGCGAACTGATCAAGGCTGGCGCGGATGGCGCGGAAGCGCGCTACGCCCTTGCGCGCGCGCTGCTTGCGCGCAGCGCCTACGAGGAAGCCGAGGCCGAGTTGCGCAAAGCGATTGCCTTGCGCCCCGATTTGAACACCGCGCAGGTCAACCTGTCCGAACTGGTCTGGATGCGCACAGGCGATAGCGATGCCGCCACGGCGAATCTCGACGAAGCCCTGCGCGAGCAGCCGGGCAATATCGAGTTGCGTACGTTCAAGGCCAAACTGCTGGAATGGGCCGGACGCCCGCAGGATGCGTTGCTCGAACTCGAAAGCGGTTTGGCGCGCGATCCGGGCAATACCGTGCTGCACATTGCCGCGGCGCAGACCGCTTTCAAGTTCGATGCCGCGCGCGCCTTGGGACATGCGGAACAGGCTGCGCGAGCGGCGCCGGGCGATCCCGCCATGCTGTCAGCCTGGGGCAGTGCCTTGCTCGCCAATGGCCGTGCCGGTGAGGCTCTGGAAATCTCCGATCGCCTGTTGAAACTG
>Ga0068855_100003359_pt1 | contig 19596 bp, 15 predicted proteins | sample KBSCornC52_FD_66592 | JGI IMG/M metagenome (GOLD analysis project Ga0068855, IMG submission 66592) | Corn rhizosphere microbial communities from Kellogg Biological Station, Michigan, USA - KBS Corn C5-2 | ecosystem: Host-associated > Plants > Roots > Rhizosphere > Soil ...
CAATGTGTGTGGGCGGCGCTGGGAGTGGATACGGCGAAGACTCTGACCATTGCGCCCATCATGGACCAGGTGGGCTTCAAGGCCATCGACTTCACGACCTCGACACACATGGGTGTGGCTGTCCGGTACAAGAAAGAGGATCCCTGGGAGCGGATCCGCCTGATGGCGGCGGCTACTGCGCGTACGCCGTTGCAGTTCATGTCGACCGGCTTTCGCTTCATTTCATGGGAGACCGCCAGCCCGGAATTCATGGCGCTCGCTTTCCGGACACTGGCACGCAATGGGATCCGGCGCTTCTGCCTCGCGGATCCCATGAATGATGCTGATGCCAACGTGGCCTGCGCAAGGCTGGTGAAGCAGGGCGGTGGAGAATTCGTCATCGCCGCGCTGGTGTTCACACTCAGCCCGATTCATGACGACGCGCACTATGCGGACCGGGCGCGCAAACTTGCAGCGAGCCCGGACATCGACGCGCTCTATATCAAGGATCCAGGCGGCCTGCTGTCTCCCCGCCGGGCAAGCACCTTGATCCCGGCGATCAAGGCTGTGATGGGCAACAAACCCCTCGAGTTGCACTCCCATTGCACGATCGGCCTCGGTGAATTGCTGTATCTCGATGCCGTCGACTATGGCGTAAGCGCGTTGCAATGTGCTTCGGGTGCGGCGGCCGACGGCATATCCAATCCGCCCTCGGGACGGATCGTTGCCAACTTGCGGTCGCTGGGCCACACGGTGCGAGTCGATACCGAAGCGTTGGCCCGAGTCGAGAGCTACTTCACCGGTATCGCGGCGGCAGAGGATCTGCCTGCCGGCAAGCCGCAAGGGTTCGATGCCGATTATCTGCATCACCAGTTACCGGGGGGCGTCGTTGGCACGATGCGGCGGCATCTGGCCGAGAGCCGGCTCGCGCATCTGGAAGGCGCGGTGCTCGAAGAGCTGGGACGCGTGCGGCAGGAGTTGGGTTGGCCCATCGTCATGACCCCCTTTGCCCAGATGGTGCTGACGCAGGCGGTCATGAACGTGACCGGCCATGAGCGCTACGGCGTGATACCCGACGAAGTGATCCGATACGCGCTCGGCCGCTTCGGCAAGCCCAACGTACCGATCGATCCGAAAGTCATGGAGCGCATCGAGTCGCTGCCCCGCACCCGTGAGTTGCGGGCCGAGCCTCCCATGGCGTCGATAGCGGAGTTGCGCAAACGGCTGGGTCCGCAGCTGGCGGATGAAGAGTTGCTCCTGCGCGCGACCATGCCGGGCGGGCAGGTGGACGCCATGTTGGCGGCCGGACCGGCCCCCCGCGAATACGATCCAGCCATGAAGCCCGTCTTGAGCCTGATTCGAAAGTTGACGGCCCAGCGCGATATCGCGCAGGTTCTGGTGGAAAAGCCCGGGTTTCGGCTGGAGCTGCGGGGCCGCGCCGGCGAGGAGCAGGTGTGAGCACGGCAATTCTCCCCGAGACCTCGCCAGAGCCGCTCCCGGCGGTGTCTGGTTTTATGTTTGACGTCGATGGCACGCTGCTCTTGAGCGACCGTTCTTTGGGGAGCTACGAGGTTTTGCCCGGAGCTATCGAAGTGTTGAGCACCCTGAAGGCGCGCGCCACTCCCTTTGTTTTGTTGACCAATGGCAGTGCTTATCCACCCGCTGAGCAGGCGGCGAAGCTGCGCAAAGCGGGCTTGCCGGTGGACGACGATCAGATGATCACGCCATCGAGCATCGCGGCCGATCTCATGCGCCGCCGCCGTGTGGGGCGGGCACTCGTACTGGGTATGCGCGGTGTCGGGCAGGCGCTGCTCGATGCGGGTATCGAGACGAAATACACCGGGGATCCGGACGCAAGTGAAGTGGATGCGGTCTTTGTCGGCTGGCATCCGGACTGCGGCATGAAGGATATTGAAGCCGCGGCGACTGCCATCTGGGCGGGGGCAAAGCTCTACGTTGCCTCGGATGTGCCGTTTTTTGCGACCAAAGCAGGGCGGACGGTTGGGTATTCGTATGCGATCGTCGGAGCGCTGCGGCGTCTGACGAAGGCGTCCCACATCATCACGGGAAAGCCTTCCCTGCATGCCTTGCGGTTTGTAGCCAAGAAGCTGCGCTTGCCCGTGCAAGAGGTTGGTGTCGTGGGGGACGATCCGCTGGTGGAAGTCATCATGGCCCGTCGCGGTGGGGCGACGGCGTTTGGGGTCACCACCGGTATGTCGACTTTCGAGGATTGGATGCGGCAGCCACTGGCGCGGCGTCCGCATCGTATTCTCAGCAACTTGCGCGAGTTGATTGGCTGAGCTGCCCGACGGTCAGTTGAGCTTGGTTCGACGCACCTGGCCCGGGGCGACGCCAAACTTTCTGCGAAACCGCCGCGCGAAGTGGCTCGAGTCGTTGAAGCCGCAAGCTGCGGCGACGTCAGTAACCGGGAGGTCTCGCTCGCTCAGCAGTTGGCGCGCATGCTCCAGGCGCAAGCCCATCAGCTCGTGGACGAACGTGGTGTTGGCTGCCGCGAAGGTGTAGTAGAGCGTCCTTTTCGAGATCCCATGTTCGGCGGCCACCGCGGCCAGGGACAGGTCGGCGTCCTGGAAGCGGCCTTTGAGGGTATGCATCAGCCGGTCGAACAGTCGGGAATGACTGGACCGTGTGGAAATCTCGTTGCCGACTGCCAGTGTCAGGAGTGAGGCGATCTGCTCTGCGACCTGCTCGCGCGGCAGGGCGAGTTGGTCACAGGACGCAATATCCAGACTCGCGAGCGCCGCGCAAAGCGCCGCGCTCCAACCGCCAGCACCGAATCTTCGCGCGGCCAGATGCTCCGGCCGGGCGAGCCAACGGTTCAACCAATTGGCCGGCAAGCGTAAGGCGAGGGCGTTCGTGGGTTGTGGGCATGCAAGCTCGTAGGGCTCGGTCCCGTCGATGAAGACGCACTCACCAGGACCTACCCGGGTCTCGCGTCCCAGCTGTCGGAACTGGATGTGCCCTTCGCGTAGCTGCAGCAACACATAGATGGGGGCTGACAATCGGGCGATCTTGGCGCGCGTGCGGCGCACGTGCTGGACGTCAGCCCGGATGAAACTTGCCGTGGTTGGCCCGAGATCCGTCTGATCGAGACTCGCCCGGAAGCGATGCCGCAGGGGCGTGTCGATTTCCAGCTCCAGAAACCGATTGCAGATCGTATCTACCCAGTACGCCAACGCATCCCGCTGCTCGACCTCCTCGGTCGACCAGTGGCGCTTGGTTTGTTGCTCGAGCCGTGCCTCCATCAGCGCTCCGGTAGCGCCCCGCAAGCCGTTCCGGCCGGGGTCGCCTTGAACTTGGACCAGCTTAGCTAGCTGGGGTTCGCGGTGCCACATCCATGACCGCATTGTGCAACCGGGGCGGCACAATGGTTGCTCACCCGCCCCAGGGTGCTTGGCAGTTCGACGGCGTCCCCGTCGCTCAACATATGAAACGCAAACAACTCCGCTTCGGGAAAGGCTTCCGGGTAGCCATCGGAAACCGTCGCTGCCAGGCGGCCGAGATGGTTATCCCGCCGGGTGAGGCCGAGGGAGGGCCCGGCAATCGTCACCGCGGCGCCGATCAGTGGCTGTTCGTGGTGGAGGGTCGCGGCGTGGCGCGCGTGAAGGGCAAGAGATACCCCCTACGTGCGGGCACGCTCCTGCTCATCGAGCATGGGGAGCAACACGAGGTCCGCAACACTGGCCGCGGGCTGCTGCGCACCTTGAATGTCTACAGCCCACCCGCCTACACAACCGACGGCGACGAGCTTCCGCGCGCAAAGCCGTAAGCTTTACGACTCCCCCTGATGCGCCTCGCCAATAGTTGGCGTTCGCCTCGTTGCGACCGTGATGCTTGCTTACCGAGCGTCCACTGTGAGCACAAGCGACCCTGAACCATTGTTTACCAGATTCACTTTCTGTTACAAGTGCCTTCGAATCAGAAGCGTGCTTCGCATCAAAAGGAGGTGGGTGAAGGAGCTGCTCTACGTTTATCTGCGATCAGGGCTGAAGTGCATGGGGGGCGGGGTATGCCTGGATTGGAGTCATTCAGCACGGAATGCTTGGCGCCACAGAAGCGGCTGGATTATTGGAACGAACTTAACAGCACAGCTGCCGTGCCAACGGTGACCGAGGCCGCCCCGGATCTTCTGACTTTCCATCCCAGCCTGACTCGGACTCGACTGGACTGCCTGTTCGCAGGGTTGGTCCATTCCTCGCCCGGTGTCGTCCATCATACGCGCGAGCACGTTGCGAGAACGTCCGAACCCCTGTTTTTCCTGCAGATTCAGGTCGAGGGCAGGAGCTGCGTTGCCCAGGACGGGCGCGAGGTGGCTCTACAGAGCGGTGATTCCGTGATGCTCGATTCCACGCGCCCGTATCACATGTGTTTTGACGCCGAGAACAAAGTACTGGTGGTGGGCATCCCCGATTCCCAGCTCAGACGCCAGCTCGCGCATCCGGACCGGATCGTCGCCTGTCGTATGAGCTACAAGGACAGTTTGAATGGTCTCCTGTCCGACTTCGCCCTGGGGGTCTGGCGCCAGTGCGAGGTTGGCACCGAGGGCGCCGCGGCCAACCTTGCCAGTGCACTCCTGAATCTCACGGCGGCCGCCTACGCGAGTCTGGCGCAGGCGCACGCCATGGGCTCCGCGCATGTGGAGGTGTTGAGACTGCGGATCATCCGATATATCGAAAAGCATCTCGGCGATTCCGATCTCTCCCCGAAGTCCATCGCGGCCATGTTGGCCACGTCGTCGCGTTATGTTCACGCCATTTTCACGCGAGGCGACGAAACGGTGTCGCGTTACATCCTGCGGCGCCGGCTCGAGGAGTCAGCCCGCGCGCTCGCCAGCTCGGCGCAAAGATCGCGCTCTGTGAGCGCTATCGCGTTCGATTGCGGCTTCGCGAGCTGTACCAACTTCGGCAAAGTCTTTCGCGAGCATTACGGCCGCACGCCGACCGAGTACCGCCAGGAGCATGGCCAGCCCAGCCTCAGCGTTGCCCGTACAGTTGAGCCTCGGCTCCACCTGATCAAATAGTTGTCCCGATCCGGGACCGGACGCGCGTCTCGCGCGTTTCCGCTTGGCAGTGATCAGGAGGTTCGAGATCTTGTCCGCCTCCTCGAGCAATCCGGATCTGGTCCCGCCAGACGTAAGTCTCGCCGAGCTCACCGAGTCTCGGTATCACGCCTTGTTCAATGCCATCGATGAGGGCTTTTGTGTCATCGAGGTCGTTTTTGATGCTGCGCAGCGACCCATCGACTACCGCTTCCTGGAAACCAATCGCGCGTTTGAGCGCCAGGCGGGCCTCACTGACGTAAAAGGTAAGCTCGTGCGGGAGCTGGCCCCGAACCTCGAGCAGCATTGGTTTGACATCTACGGCCGCATCGCCTTGACCGGCGAGCCTCTGCGGTTTGAGCGTTGCGCGGGCGCCTTGCAGGATCGTTGGTTCGATGTGTATGCGTTCCGGGTCGATCGGCCCGAACAACGGCACGTCGCCGTTCTGTTTAAGGACGTTACGCGCAGACGGCGTGCGGAGGCGGATCGTGAAGCCGCCAAGGGGGCATTGCAAGAGAGTGAAGCGCGCCTGCGGCGCATTATCGACAACATGGCCGGATTCGTGGCCATGCTCGATCGGGATGGAGTGGTTCTGGAAGCGGGCGAGCCCGCCTTGCGAGTCGGAGGGCTCCGGCGCGAAGATGTACTGGGCAAAAAGTTCTGGGACTGCGACTGGTGGCGCGAGGACACGGAGCAGGAGCTGCGCATCGAGGAATACGTGCGCGAGGCCGCCGCGGGTGCGATCGTGCGCCACGATGTGATCGTGCGTGCGTCCGATGGCGGCCGACTCGACATCGATTTGATGCTGACACCGGTGTTTGGTGAGCAGGGGCGTGTGACCCACATTATTCCCTCTGGAATCGACATTTCGGACCGTAAAAGGGTCGAGGACGCTTTGCGCCAGAACGAGCGGCGGTTGAGTGAAGCCGCCACGGCGCTGATGGAAGCCGATCGGCGCAAGGACGTCTTTCTCGCCACACTAGCGCATGAATTGCGTAACCCGCTCGCTCCCATCCGTACGTGCGTGCAGATATTGCAGATGATGACCGCAGAGAATCCCTCGCTGCAGAAGACTGCCGGGATGATAGATCGACAGGTGAGCCAGCTGGTGCGCCTGGTGGATGATCTGTTGGATCTGAGCCGGATTACGCGTGGCAAAATCACTTTGAAGCGTCAGGTCATCAGCGTGAGCGAGGTTCTGCGCCGCGCTGTAGAGTCGAGCGATGCCCTGTTGAAGTCGCGCGGTCACCGGTTGCAGTTGGATATTCCGGCCGCGCCGCTGTATGTCGAGGGTGATGCGGATCGGCTGGCCCAGGTGTTCGCCAATCTATTGTCGAACTCCGCGAAGTTTACGCCCCATGCGGGGGTCGTGACCGTTTCCCTGGCTGCCGTCGGCGCGGAGGCGGTGATCGTGGTGCAAGACAACGGAATCGGTATCCCACCCGAGCGGCTCGAGAGCGTCTTCAACATGTTCGAGCAGGTGCATTCGACAGGGGGTAACGATGGGCTTGGAATCGGGCTCGCGCTGGTGCGACAGATCGTCCGTTTCCATTGCGGCTCGGTGCGTGCCGACAGTGAAGGTCTGAATCGCGGCAGCCGGTTTACTGTGCGCTTGCCGTTGCTGGAGGGGGGTTCTGCAAGAGCGCCCCTCACCGGGAGCCCCGGCGAGCTGGACAACCAACTCCGAGACGCCCATGGCCAGCATCGTATCCTGGTGGTGGACGACAACGTGGATGCAGCCGTGTCCTTGAAGAGACTACTCGAGCTTCAAGGTCATACGGTGGTCGCCTGCGACAGCGGCCGGGAGGCACTCGAGCTCGCGCAAGACTTTCATCCTGACTTGGTGCTGTTGGACATCGGCATGCCGGATCTGGACGGCATCGTTACCGCGCAACTCATGCGCGCGCAACTCCCACCCAACCTCGTGCCGCGGATCGTGGCTTTGACCGGCTGGGGCCAGGAAGCCGACCGCCAACGCACTCGCGAAGCCGGGATCGACGAGCACCTCGTCAAACCCGTCAGCGCCGAAGCCTTGCGCGCGCTGCTCTCCGGCTAGCTCCTTCAGGCCAGCTCCCTCAGGCCGCTTCCCGTCGCTTCGGGCTGTGGGGCCATGGACTGTGCCCCGGGCCGCCTGTGGCCATGTACAGCATCCTGGATTTTTGCGCGCACGTGCAGCAGGAGCACGCTCGAGCCGTTCACTTTTGTTATCTTCGCCCTGTCGCACCAGGGTGGGGTCGGTTGCATGAAGAAATGGCTGGGGACGGCCGTGACGTGCCTTCTGGGCATTTGGAATTGCGCGGGGGCTACGGTGTACGAGCTCCCCGCAGACGGCTCCGCCGTGTTTGGCAACGACGAGCGGATCAAAGCGACTTATCAGGACACGCTCCTCGACATCGCTCACCGGTATAGCCTGGGTTACGAGGAGATCCTGCGCGCCAACCCGGGCGTCGACATGTGGCTGCCGGGGAAAGGGACGGAGATCCTGTTGCCAGGCCGGCGCATTCTGCCGCCGGGGCCGCGCGAGGGCATTGTCATCAATCTGCCCGAGCATCGGCTCTACTACTTTCCCAAGGGGAAGAAAGGTCACCACCGGCTGGTGATCACTTTCCCGGTCAGTATCGGCCGGATGGACTGGCGCTCACCTTTGGGGCCGACCTACATTGCGGCGAAGGAGAAGCATCCGAACTGGTATCCGCCGGAGTCCATCCGCAAGGAGCACGCGGCCCACGGCGATCCCTTGCCCAAGGTCGTTCGCCCGGGGCCCCAGAATCCTCTCGGCGACTACAAAATGCGTCTGGCAGTTGGTGACGGCACCTATGAGATCCACGGCACGAACAATCCGCTCGCCGTCGGCATGGCCGTCACCCATGGATGTATCCGGATGTATCCGGAGGACGTCGCGGCTCTGTTCCAGCAGGTCCCCGTGGGTACCAAGGTGTGGTTGATCAACGATCCGGTCAAGGTCACCTATGTCGACGGCCGCTTGCTGCTGGAGGTCCATCCTCCGGTGGACGACCAGGGACAAACCCTGCAACCCAACCTCCAGCTCCTGTCTCAACAGCTCGATCGCGCGCTCGGCAAGGCAACAGCGGCTATCCATTGGGATTTCGCGCGGGAAGCGCTACAGGCCGCGACGGGCATGCCGACTGTGGTGGGGCTCGAGGCCACGGCGATGCAATGAAGCCTTCATCTATCAGGCCGCGGCGGGAAGCAAATGAAATGGCCATTGCAGACAATGCGCGTAGGATTACGGCCTCATCGCACTCATTGAGGCCTCGCAGATGACGACATCCCCTCAGCAGGCGCCGGGTTCCCGTCCCGCCTTTGGAACCGTCCTTGCGCCGACGATGGCGGTCGCGACCTTCCGTAATGGCGAGTGGAGCCCGTTCCAGACCCGTCCGGTGGGCCCGCTCGAGCTGCATCCCGCGGCTCACGTCCTGCATTACTCGAGCACCTGCTTTGAGGGCTTCAAGGCGTACCGCTGGTCGGATGGGAGCGTGAATATCTTCCGCATGGACCGGCACATCGATCGGATGCGCCAGAGCGCACGCGCGCTGGTATTGCCAGAGCCCGATCCCCGGCAGCTGGCGGAGATGGTGCGGACTACGATCGATCAGAACCGCGACGCCGTTCCCGAAGCCCCGGGCGCGCTTTACTTGCGGCCCCTCCTGTTCGGTACGACGCCCAATATCGGCGCGGCGGCCACTCCCGCCAGCGAAGCGCAGCTGATCGTGCTTGCCAGTCCCGTCTGGGACTATTTCGCCGGCGGTATGAAGCCGCTGCGGATTTTCGTGGAGGATGTCAACTCGCGCACCGCCTCGCAGACCGGGCGTGTCAAGACTGGCGGCAACTATGCGGCCGCGCTGGGTCCGACATTGGAGGCCAAGCGACGCTACAACGCGGACCAGGTGTTGTTCTGCCCGGGCGGTGAGGTGCAAGAGACCGGCGCGGCAAACTTCCTGCTGATCCGCAAGGGACAGGTGTTGACACGGAGTTTGGATGCCACCTTCCTGCATGGCGTCACCCGTGACTCCCTCCTGACGATCGCGCGCGCCGAAGGTTATGAGGTGGAGGAGCGCGTGTTCGATGTCAGCGAGATGTTGCAATGGGTGGTAGATGGCGAGGCGGCGCTCTCCGGAACCGCCGCCGTGCTGGCCGGCGTAGGAGCACTGATACATCAGTATCGCGAGCACAAGGTGGGCACGGGTGACGTCGGTCCTTTGACCCGCGCACTGCGCGAGCGGTTGGTATCGATCCAGCGCGGCGAGACGCCGGATCAATATGGGTGGTTGAGCAAGGTTTGAGGCAATCTTTTCTCTTTGCGATCGCAGCGCTGTTCGCTGCCACGATTGCTGCTGCCACTGAGCTACCAGGTCTTGCGGCCGAGGCCCGCTCGATCCTGGGCGCCGATCAGGGTGTGTACATCGAAGCCGCCGACGGCACGGTGCTACTGGCGCAGGCGGAGGCGAAGGCGGTGCATCCTGCTTCGGTCTCCAAGGTCCCGACGACCCTGGCGTTGCTCAAAAGGCTGGGTCCTGACCACCGCTTCACCACCACGTTCACCGCTCGCGGTCGCGTTTTGGATGGCACTCTTTACGGTGACCTGATCGTCAGCACCGACGGCGACCCCTCCCTGGTCGATGAGGGCGCGCTGTTGGTCGCCAAGCGCCTCATGGAGTCCGGAATCCTGCGGATCGCCGGCAGCTTGCGCTTGCAGGGGCCGCTCATCTTTGATTGGCACGACGATGACGGCACGCAGCTGCGGCGTGCCCTGTCGGGATTGACACCCCCGGCGGCATTGGCAGCCGTCCGTGCACTCGAAGTCGCCAGCAACACGAATGACGATCCGCCTGGAATTCGCTTTGCGACCACAACCGCGTGGCCTGCTGAGAGCATTGCCGGCGCCCGCGTGCTGGAGCTCAGGGGCGATCGACCCTTGGTCGTGCTGCGCTCGCAAGCGCTCCTGCCACTGGTCAAGTCGCTCAACGACTATTCAAACAATATCTTCAAGCCGTTCGCGGCCGCGGCTGGCGGGGCAGCGGCCGTGGAAGCGGTGGCGCGCAGCGCTGTGCCGGCGCAGATGCGCGCCGAAATCACACTTGGCGATGCAGCCGGTACCGACCCGGCGAACCGCCTGAGTCCCCGAGCCGCGGTGAAGTTGTTACGAGCGTTGGAGCAGGAGCTGTCGGCTACCGGGCACGCGCTGTACGACATTCTTCCGGTAGCGGGCATCGACGACGGTACTCTTCATGACAGGCTGAACGGTCCTGCGGAAGCAGGTCGCGTGTTGGGAAAGACAGGCACTTTCGGTGACTATGGCGCGAGCGCCTTGGTGGGTGCTATTGCAACCTCCGATCGCGGCACGGTCTATTTCGCCATTCTGAACCACAATGTCCCGGTGCCGCAGGCGCGCCGCCGCCAGGATCGCTTTGTCCGTGTGCTTCTGGGACATCTGCATAGTGTGCCATGGAGCTATCAGCGCGATCCGCGGCCGGCCATCAGCAGGGCAGAGGTCACTCTCTCCGGACGTTGAGGTACGAGCGCTGATCGGCTTGTATCAGCGGCGGGTCTCGCTTAACGTTCAGCGCATGCGCGTTGCCCTCGTCACCCTGGCGTCCCTCGTTGCAGTACCTTGCTATGCCGCTCATTGGCAGGCCGTAGGCCCGCAGAGTGGCAGCTCGCCTGCCATGGCCTATATCGATCTGGATTCGATACGCCAGGAGGACGGTTACCGGATCGCGCTCTTCCTGACGATCTATGGGGTGGCCGTACCCAACGCGCACAACATAAAGTTGGATCGCATAACGCAGGAGACGGCGTTTGACTGTATGCGGCGGGAGTTTGTACTGCGCTCCACGGTCGGCTATTTCCAAGGCAAGCAGGTAGGCTTGAGCTCCCAGAAAGGGGACTGGCGGGAGAGGTTCCGGGCGCTTCCTGGCGATACGTTCTCGCAGCGGGCGTTGGATCTGGCCTGCAATTCGCAGCTCGCGCCGCAGCCTGAGGCGACCCCCACACCTGAGGAGGCACCCGGAGCGGTCAAGCTGCCAGGGCCCGGGGACCTCGGCAGCAGGCCAACAGCGCCAAATCCATGAGCCTACTGGTTCCAGGTCGCGGGTAATCCCGAGAGGTGTAGAACCCGGTCAATTTCGTGCGACACCGGTTCCGATGAGCGCGAGACCGCCAGGGTCTTCGCCAGCGAGTTCAGCATCATGGTGACCGTAGTCAGGTTGGGTACGGGGTGTCGAATTTCCCGCTCGACGGTGTCGATCACCTCATAGACGTCCCCGACATCGCAGCGATCCAGCTTCGCTGCCCGTGCGGCCTCTCTGGCCGCCTCGACGGCTCTGTGAATTCGATTTACAGCAGCCTCATCCATCGACATCTCCTCTTGCGCAGGCACCGCTTGCGCGGCTGCCCGCTCGCCGCATGCGGCTCACCCTGGGGATGACCCTTGAAGGACAGTGGGCCATTCTCAGCAGTTCCCGCGCCTGGACGCAACATAACTTCGCGGCGCCTGTCTCGGGCTCGAGCGGCGCAACACCTGCCGCCCGGGATGCGGGGTCGCTCTGGTTGGCTTTCTGGGGCTCGCGCCTCAGGAGGAGCCCGGTTGGCTGCTTCGAGTCATCCGGCCTGCCGCGGTCATCGGCCGTGCCTCGCTGGTGTCCTATGTCTTGCAGCAGTGGACTGTTGGCGCTCGAGAACGCGGGGTCCCTGACTCCGGGGAAGCTCGCGCTCGTGCCGACCCATCCAAACCACCTGAGCCGTGGTTATCACCGGGGCCGAGGCGTTGGAACACGCGCGTCGTCTGCACGAAGCAACCTGACAAATAACTCGCTCGCCGGAGCTCCAGCCCGGACGCATGGCGTCCGGGGGCAGCATTGCTCACATCGCCACTGTTTTGACCAGCAGTCCGGCGAGAGTTGCGCCGATGAACGGCCCCAGCACGGGAATGAGGGCGTAATCCCATTCCGAACTGCCTTTGCCCGCTACAGGCAGCAGCGCATGCATGACGCGCGGTCCCAGGTCGCGCGCGGGATTGATGGCATACCCGGTCGGCCCGCCGAGGGAAAGCCCGATGCCCCAGACCAGAAAACCCACGATGACCGGGCCCAGGCCCGGCGACAGGCCGTTGGGAGCCACGCGCGCCGAGGAAAGCGCCGCCGCGAGTAGCACGAGCACGAATGTGCCGATGACTTCGCTCAGCACATTTGACGGTAGATGGCGGATAGCCGGGGCGGTGCAGAAGCACGCGCGTTTGCCCGAGGTATCCTCGGTCAGGCTCCAGTGAGGCAGGTAGTGCAACCAGACCAGCGTCGCTCCCAACATGGCGCCCAGGAATTGTCCGCTGATGTACGTCGGCACCTCTTTCCAGACACCGCTCGCCAGAGCGACCCCGATCGTGACGGCCGGATTGAGATGCGCGTGGCTGCCGAGCGCGAGCGCTGTCATGACCCCCCCGATCACGGCAAAACACCACCCCGTCGTGATGACCATCCAGCCGGAGCCGTGTCCGTAGGACTTGTTGAGCACCACGCAAGCCACGACACCGTTGCCGAGCAGGATGAGAATAGCCGTGCCCGCGAGCTCGCCCCAAAAGGCTGAATGACTCATAACCCCCCTTTGCATGTCTGGATCGGTTGGCCCGATCTGCACGGCGGCGAGTGTAGACTAACGGAGGGGGGCGTGCTCGCGTTGGTCGGTCAGGCGCGGAGGCTGCGGAATGCCTCTGCGATGCGAGGCGCCGCACGCTCACGCGTGTACATTCTCTCCATGTATTCAACGAGGTTGGGGCAATCTCCGAGCAGGTGCACCTCGTTGCCCCAGTCGAGGGTATGGGCCAGGACAAAATCCGCGACGCTGACCTGATTGCCCACCACGAACTGTCGATCCTCCATGTGACGCTCGAGGATCGCGGCCATCGACTGGAACTCGCGGCTCGCCAGCTTCACATCCGCTGGCAGTCGCTCGCTCTCGGGATAGAGCGTCGTGTGCCGCGCCATCCGCCATAGCGGCTGCTCCAGCTCGGTGACCGTAAACAACAGCCAACGGTCCAACTCCGCACGCTCGCGCAAATCGGTGGGCAACAGGTTCCGGTCGGGGTATTTTTCCGCCAGGTACAGGGCGATGGCTACCGATTCGGTGAGCACCGTGTCGCCGTCGACGAGCACGGGTATCTTGCCTGCCGGATTGAGCTGCAAGAACTCGGGTTTCCGGTGATCGCCCGCCAGCAGGTTGACGGTAACCGCGTTGAACGGAACGCCCAGCTCTTGCAGCGTCCAGCGAACACGGAGGGAGCGGGTAGGACCAAATTCGTAGAAAGTCATCAAGGCGAGGCCTCCTTTGGTGCAAATGGGCGAGGGGGTGCGTTCGCAAGTGCACATCCGTGTCCATGACCCGAGGACGCTCGACCTGGCCGTTTTCCGACATCCGCGCCGCACCCTATTAGCGTGACGCTTTAGCTTTTTCCCTGCGCCGCTGCTGAGCAAGGCTCGCGAGGAGAGTATCCTCCGTTCCCCCATAGGGGCTTGAGAGGGGACCAGCGAGCGATGAGTGAGGTATGGACGAAGTGGGAGGGGCAGGTCGTCGACGGATTTCCCCTGCGCCGCGTTCTCGGCGTTTCGGACCACAGCGGCGTCTTCCTCACTGAAGCTCCGGCGCACAACGTCTCTACCGCCGCGGTCAAGTTAGTCCCCGCGATCCCCACGCTGGCTGAATCCCAGCTCGCCCATTGGACGGCGGCCGCGGCGCTATCCCACCCTCGGTTGATCCGCCTGTTTTCTACGGGCCGGTGCCAGCTGGGCAATCTCCATTGTCTCTACGTGGTCATGGAGTACGCCGAGCAGAACCTGGCGCACTTCCTGGCGCAGCGCGCTTTGACCGATTCGGAAGCGCGCGAAATGCTGCCGGCGACCCTCGGTGCGCTCGCGTTCCTGCATTCCCAGAACTTTGTCCATGGGCAGCTGAAGCCTTCGAACATCCTGGTGGTCGGGGATCAGCTGAAGCTCGCCAGCGATACCATCCGGCCGGCCGGTGAGGCGGCGACGAGTATCAGCATGGTGTCCGTCTATGACCCTCCGGAGGGGCGCGACGGTAGCTTTTCCACTGCCGGTGATATCTGGGCACTCGGTGTCACGCTTTTTGAGGCGCTGACCCGGACCCTGCCGGCGAAGCCGGATGACCGAAGTCACGGGGCCGCACTCCCGCCCGACTTTCCGCCGGGGTGCGCGGTGGTTGTGCGCGAGTGTCTCAGCCGGCGGCCGGGCGATCGTCCGACCGCGGCGAGTTTGCAGACCTGGGCCAGTGGCTCACTTCAGCCGACTCCTGAGTTCGCGCCGGCGCGTCCCATGGAGGGGCCGAACACCGCCGCTCGCGCGGACATAGCCGACCGCGCCAATGTTGCGGGCGGCGCTCATCCGGCCGATCGCGCCAATGCTGCTGGCGGCGCTAACCCCGCCGAGCGCGCCAACGTTGCACAATCCGCTGCTGCTTCCGCTGGCGGGCCCATAGCGTCTGTGCTTCCGGGGGCGGCCCCCGCTGGCTCAGCGGCGGCGGCCAACAGCGTACGAGTGCCCCCGAGCGGGCCACCCAGCGCAGCCGCGGCGCAACAGGCGGGCATCGCGGCTCCAGGAGTCGCAGCTGCTGCGGCGGGAGGGCTGCAACCGGCAGGGGTCGGCGACCCTCGCGGGCGTCTCACCATACGCGCCGTCGTCGAGCGCGAGCCTCTGCCGGAGGAAGTTGAGCCCCGACGATCATTCGCCCCCTTTGTCGTGGGCGCCGTCGTCGTCCTGATCATCGCGTGGCTCGGAATGCGGTTCTTTGGGAGCCACACACCGACAGTCGCCGGTGCTCCGCAAGGGACAACCCGGCCCCTGACTCCGGATTCCGCCTCCAACCCGCCATCCGCTCTCAACTCCACCGGCGGCGACACCGCAGCCACCGCGCCCGCCGCCGGAGCCGCACCACCAACTACCCCGAGTGAGTCGTCGCCGCGGAATTCCCACAACTCAACGGCCCCGAGAGAGCGTCACTCGGGCGGCGCATCGAAGCATTCACCCTCCGTAGCTCCAGCCCCAACGGCGTCCTCTGGCGCCGTGGTTCACCAGGAACTGCCCAAAGTTTCACGCAACTCCCTCGCAACTATTCACGGCCGTGTCAAAGTGGGGGTGCGCGTGACGGTCGACTCCTCCGGCAACGTCATCAATGACACCTTGGCCGACCCGGGCCCCAGTCATTATTTCGCGCGCGTCGCTTCGCAGGCCGCACGCAAATGGAAATTTGCGCCGACTGGAGATAAGACGGCGCGGCAATGGTTGATACGCTTCGAGTTCGCTCGGTCGGGCGTAACCGCGCATGCCGTCGAAAGGCCTTAGGACCGCGCTCACCACGGCGCCGGCTTGTAATCCTTCAGGAATTGACCCCACACATGGGTCCCCATGAGGCGCCCCACGAAGATCGGATCCAGTATCCGAGCAGCCCCATCGATGATGTCGAGCGGGGGCGCAAAGCCATCCTCGGCCTTGCGCGCCGCGTGGAGGGCAGGGTCCTCGTCAGTGACCCAACCTGTGTCCACCGCATTCATGTGAATGCCGTCCTGCACATAATCGGGCGCGCTCGTGCGGGTCATCATGTTGAGCGCCGCCTTCGCCATGTTGGTATGGGGATGTTTGTCGGTCTTGGTGGCTCGATAGAACTGACCCTCCATGGCGCTCACGTTGACGATGTGTTTGTGACCACCCGGCGTCCGCGCCAGCAGGGGCTTCAGCCGAGCGTTGAGTATGTACGGAGCGATCGCGTTGACGAGCTGGACCTCGAGAAGCTCGGGAGTCTCCACCTCGTGCATACGCAGTCGCCAACTGTTGACCTCCCTCAGGTCCACCTGCTGTCGGTCCTCGTCGTAGTGACCGGCCGGGAAAAGCCCCTCGCCGCCGCGATAATCCTCATCGAGATAGCGTCGCTGCGAGAGTGCCGCGCTGTGTATCAAGCCCTCGGCCGGCAACTGCGCCGCTGCAGCGGGCACGACTGCCCGACATAGCTCGCCGTGACTGGTGAGCACGCCGCGCAACCCCTCGGGAAGGGCGCTGAGCGACTCCGCCTCCCTGGCGAGAAGATGTTGGAAGAAGCCTGCCGGGCGCCGTACCGTCTGACACGCATTGTTGATTATGTAATCGAGCCGCGGCAGCCGCTCCAGCAGGAAGCGCGTGAAGATCTCGACACTGGGCGTATGCCGCAGATCCAGGCCGTGAATCTGCAGCCGCCCGCGGAAGTGCGCGAAATCAGGCTCGCCGGAGTATCGATCGGCGGCGTCGACGGGGAAACGCGTGGTGACGACTACGTGCGCGCCGGCTCGGAGCAGCTTCAGGGACGCCTGAAAGCCGATTTTCACTCGAGCGCCGGTGATCAGGGCGTAATGGCCGCTCAGATCGGCTGTCTGCTCGCGCTTCGCATAGTTGAAGTCGCCGCACTCGTCACACATCGAGTCGTAATAGCGATGCAGCCGGCTGAAAGGCTTTTTACATACATAGCAGACCCGCTCCTGGTTGAGCTGCGGGCGGCTCTCGAGATCTTCAGGACGCGGCGGTTCGAGCCAAAGTGGCGCATAGACTGACGATTGGCGCTGGACCCGCAGCCCGGCGGCCGCGACGATTTTCCGGTCCTGTTCCCTTGCCGCCTGCCGCTGCGCGCGCCGGAAGGCCTTTGCCATCCGCACCAGATCGTGCCGCTCGGGCTTAGCCACCAGCCCGGCGAGTGTCAGCAGCTCACGGCGCTGCTCCTGTGTCAGGCGTGTCAGATGCGAGCGGTCGGCCTCGATCGCACGCAGTACACGCACACATGTCCCGACGTCTTCGGCGGACAGGGTGCTCTCGGAAAAGGAGCGTGCGTCGTTCACATATACACCGGGCTTGGCGCTGAAACCGCGATTATCGCATCAATGCGGCAGCCCTACTCAGGGGCATTCCTGGCGATAAACGTACCGATATGCACCATAACGAGGTGCCCGTACCACAGGTGGCGGGCGCGGAGCGGATTCCAACTCGAGTCGCTACGTGTGTCACAGAAATCACCTGCCATTTGCTATTTCAATGCAGGTCAGACCTTTGCCCTGGCGCGGTACAAACGCCGCGCGGGCGCGTTTGAGGGGGCGCGCCGGGCTGGTCCATGTAACCGATAACAGGGGAATAACATGCCGCTGCGAGCTCGTTTGCGATTCGCAATCGCCAGTCTGATGGGCTTGATTCTTGTTGGAGGCGTCGCCAAAGCCGATGAAGCGGACGAGGTGAGCAATGTGATCGTGGCTCACATGCGCGAGCGTCTGGGTTCAGTACCTCCTCCGACCCAGCAGGACGGCGCTCGCATCGCATCGTTTGTGCGCTACATTCAGAAAACCGTCTACTACCCGACGAGCCTGCATGACCTGAAAGCCTCCGCCATGACCGCGATCGATGCGGTCGACTCGCCGCAGGATGCCTCCTCGCTGGTCCAGGCGGTCATCACCGGAGTAGTCGATTCCATCGGTCACGGCGCGCGCTTGTTGACCACACTGGGCGCAGATGCGCCGGCGGAAGGTGAGGGCACCTCCAGCCGGGCGATCGGCTCTCTCTGGGTCGTGCCACTGAAGAGTATGGATGTGCCCACGGACAACGCCATTCATAACTGCGCCGACCTCGCGCGATATGTTGGGCAGCCCTCCGGAGGCACGACCGGGTTGGTGCTGGATCTGCGGGGGAACGAGGGCGGCCCACTGACCGACTCGTCCTGCCTGGCGAGCCTGTTCCTGAAGAAGGGCCAGTCGCTATTCCAGGTGCTCGGCAAGCAAGGCAAGGTGGTCAAGTACGAATCCGAGCCTACCGCAAGCAGCCTCATGGATCTGCCCGTCGCGGTCCTCATCGATAGCCATACTGACGGTGGCGGCTTGCTGGTTGCCGCGATCTTGCAGGATCATCACCGCGCAACCGTCATTGGTGAGCAGAAGGCGACGATCAACGGCGCGGTCTCCTCGCTGGTCTTTCCGCCCGGTGCCAATCGCGGTGTCATCCTGCCAACCGGTGAGATCCTCCTCCCTGACAAGCGTCCGCTGGCTGCCGGAGTACGTGTCGATGTGGCCATGTCGGCTCACGACGATGACGCATTGATGAGCGTAGCTCGGACCTACGTGGCGGGGCGGTAAGGTTGTGCTGTAAGATTGCGACAGGAGCCACGCAAGTCAACAATCGACGGCCTTCGAGCCTACCAACATGAAAAGCAATGGATGTGCAGCGCTTGCGCTGCTGGCGCTCGCCTCCCTGCCTGTCTTTGGAGCCGATCTGGCCGTGCAGATCGATGCCCGCGAGATCGGACGGCGGCATCTGCAGACGCACGAGACACTCGCGGTAAAGCCCGGTCCATTGGTCCTGGTCTATCCGAAATGGATCCCCGCCGAGCACGCGCCCGCCGGTCCACTGGATACGATCATCGGGCTGGAGATTTCCGCCAATGGTGAGCGTCTCTCCTGGAAACGTGATCCGTACGAGATGTACGCGATATCGGTGACCGTGCCGTCCGGCGCGCGGCAACTCGAGATTACGCTGGAATCGGGACTGCCTGGCGATGGCAGTGGCTTTTCGGGCTCACCGGATTCGACCGCGCGCGTGGCTGTCATCCGGTGGAACCAGTATGTCCTGCTTCCCAAGGGCCGTGACGCGGCCAACATTGCGTCCGAAGGCTCATTGCAGGTCCCCAGCGGGTGGCACGTGGCCTGCGCGCTCGACTCTCGTGAGAAGGAGGGAGCGGTGCAATTCGAGCCCGTCTCCCTGGCACAGCTGATCGACTCACCCGTGCAACTCGGGGAATTCACACGGAGCGTGGATCTTCCGGGGTCCGCGCCACATCCGCAGATGCACCACTCTATCTCGATCGCGGCCGATACCGAGGCAGCTACCGAGGTTCCCGCTGACTTCGCACAGTCGTATGGCAGGCTTACCGCCGAAGCCGGTGCCCTGTTTGCATCGCGCTATTATCGGCACTACACCTGGCTCCTGACTCTGTCGGATCACGTCGCGCATTTTGGCGAGGAGCATCACGAGTCGAGTGATGACCGTTTGCCGGAGACTATTCTCAAGGATGCCGAAGGCCGCAAGCTGACCGCCGGGTTGCTCGGCCACGAGTATGTCCATAGTTGGAATGGCAAATTCCGGCGCCCCGAGGGCCTGTTGAGTCCGGACTACCTGAAGCCTATGGATGGCTCACTGCTGTGGGTCTACGAAGGCTTGACCGAATTCTGGGGCGATGTGTTGCCCGCGAGGGCCGGGCTGCTGACTCCAGAAGACTATCGCGACCTCATTGCGCTGCGAGCCGGTCACTTCGATGTTTCAACCGGTCCGCGTTGGCGACCGCTTGCCGACACGGCCGTCGAGGCGCAGGTGTTGTATGACGCGCCGCGTGCGTGGTCGTCCGCACGCCGCGGTACCGATTTCTATGAAGCGTCAGTATTCCTTTGGCTGGACGTTGATGCGCAATTGCGGTCGCATACCGGCGGGAAGGCAACGCTCGATGACTTCATGAGCCGCTTCTACTCCGGGGATGAC
>Ga0068855_100003360_pt1 | contig 19591 bp, 18 predicted proteins | sample KBSCornC52_FD_66592 | JGI IMG/M metagenome (GOLD analysis project Ga0068855, IMG submission 66592) | Corn rhizosphere microbial communities from Kellogg Biological Station, Michigan, USA - KBS Corn C5-2 | ecosystem: Host-associated > Plants > Roots > Rhizosphere > Soil ...
CGCGTCGGGCGGGGCGGCCGCATCGTCTTCGTCCGTTCCCGCAAGGGCCTCGGCACGCTGTACGCGCTGCACGGCGGGCCGCTGGTCGACGTCGGCCGCGACGACGGGTACTACGGACACCGCCCGTGGGCGTTTCTCACCTGGTCGCGCGGGCAGCCGTAAAGGCCCTGTAAATCGGCAACCGTGCGGCGTCGGAACGGCCGGAGCGGGCAAACAACCCCTGAGGAAACAGACGAAGGGGGAAAACGAATGACGACAAGAAGACTCGCGTTCGTCGCGCTGCTCGCGGTTGCGGTTACAGGGATCCTCGCCGCGATCGCGAGCGCCGCGACACCGCAGAACACGTCGCCGCCGACGATCAGCGGGCCAGCGAAGGCCGGCTCGACGCTCACCGCGAACGAGGGGACCTGGGCGAACTCGCCGACGTCGTTCACGTACCAGTGGCAGCGCTGCGCGTCCGACGGCCGTTCGTGCGGCGACATCACCGCCGGGACGGCGAAGACGTACGTCCCGACCAGCGGCGACGTCGGTCACGCGCTGCGCGTCGTCGTCACCGGCGTCAACACGGACGGCCGCAGCTCCGCCACGTCGGCTCCCACCGAGCCGGTGAGCTCCGCGAACGGCCCGACCAGCACGGTTCGGCCGACGGTCAGCGGCACCGCCGCGGTCGGCCAGACCCTGACCGTGTCCAACGGCAGCTGGACACCGACGCCGACGTCGTTCGCGCGGCAGTGGCAGCAGTGCTCCTCCGACGGGTCGTCGTGCCTGAACATCAGCGGCGCAACGGGCCGGTCCTACGGCGTGCGCGCCGCCGATGCAGGCCATCGGCTGCGGGCGCTCGTCACGGCCCGCACCGCATCGGGTCAGACGACCGTCGCGTCGAGCCTGTCCGGTCTCGTGGCCGGCGGCACGACCACGACCATCGGCACGACCACGACCGTCGTCACGACCACGACGACGCAGGGCAACCGCGCGCCCTCGCTCGGCTTCATCTCGTTGCGCGTGCACGGGACTCGTGCGTTCGCCCGGTTCCGCGTGTGCGACGACCACACCGGTCGGATCAGGATCAACGAGCGCGACAGCAAGGCACGTGTCCTCTCGGTGGCGCACCGGTGGCACGTGACGCTCGTGAGCTCGTGCAACGTCTACGCGAAGAGCTGGGCGCTCGGCCGCAAGTTCCGCACGAGGGGCCGGTACGTCGCGTCGCTGCGCGCCATCGACGCGCAGGGCCGGCTGAGCCTGCTCCGCAGCAGGTCGATCATCTTCCGCTGAGGAAGCGCGTCTGAGGGCGGCGTCCGGCCGCCCTCAGGCGTTGACGCCGGCCTCGGTCGGGCGTCGCGCGACTCCGTCCTGCTCGGCGGCGCGAGCGACGGCGCGCGCGACCGCCGGCACGATCGAGCGGTTGAAGACGCTCGGAACGATGTAGTCGGCCGAGAGCTCGTCCGGCGCGATTGCGCCTGCGATCGCACGGCCGGCTGCGACCTCCATCCCGTCGGTGATGCGCGTCGCGCGCACGTCGAGGGCTCCGCGGAAGATCCCCGGAAACGCGAGCACGTTGTTGATCTGATTCGGGTAGTCGGAGCGTCCGGTTGCGATCACCGCGACGTCGCCTGCGATCTCCTCCGGCAGCACCTCGGGCGTCGGGTTCGCCATCGCGAAGACGATCGCACGGTCGGCCATCGTGCGGATGGCGTCGGCGGAGACGGCGCCGGGCGCCGAAAGGCCGATGTAGACGTCGGCGCCGGCGAGCGCCTCGTCGGCGCTGCCGCGGAAGCATTCGGGATTGGTCTCCTCCGCGTACCGCGCCTTCACGGGCGCCAGCCCTTCGTGGCCGCGATAGAGCGAGCCTTCCCGGTCGCAGCCGATCACGTTCTGCACGCCGGCGGCCATCAAGACGCGCGTCACCGCCACACCGGCCGCACCGACGCCCGTGACGACGACCTTGATCTCGGACATCTCCTTTTCGACCACGCGCAGGGCATTCACGAGCGCAGCGAGGACGACGACTGCGGTGCCGTGTTGGTCGTCGTGGAAGACGGGAATGTCGAGCGACGCGCGCAGCCGCTCTTCGATCTCGAAACACCGAGGCGCAGATATGTCCTCGAGGTTGATGCCGCCGAAGCCCGGCGCGATCGCCTCGACGGCCGCGACGATTGCGTCGGGATCCTGTGTGCTCAGGCAGAGCGGCCACGCATCGACGCCGCCGAATTCCTTGAAGAGCAGCGCCTTTCCCTCCATCACGGGCATCGCCGCCTCCGGGCCGATGTCTCCGAGGCCGAGCACCGCGCTGCCGTCGCTGACGACGGCGACCGTGTTCCGCTTGATGGTCAGGTTCCACGCGTCGTCGGGATTGTCGGCGATCGCCTGGCAGACGCGGGCGACGCCCGGCGTGTAGGCCATCGAGAGATCGTCTCGCGTCTTCACCGGCGCGTTCGAGTCCATGTGGATCTTGCCGCCGAGGTGCATGAGGAAGGTGCGGTCGGAGACGTTCTCGACCTCGACCCCCGGTACGGCGCGGGCCGCGCGCCCGATCGCCTCTGCATGAGCGACGTCGGTCGCGAAGACGCTGACGTCGCGGACTTTCGCGCCGGTCTCGACGCGCACGAGGTCGATCGCGCCGAGGAGCCCGCCGGCGTCGGCGATCGCGCGCGCGAGATCGGCGAACGTGCCCGGACGGTCGTCCAGGCGCACGCGGAGCGTCACCGAGTAGGACGCGGAAAAATGGCTCACGCCGGAAATCCTCGCACGACGGCGGCCTCGCGTCGTCCGGTCTTTCCCCGATTACGCGCCGACGAGCTCTGCATCGCGCGACGCGAGTGTCGTGTAGCGCCCACCGGCGAGGATCAACTCTTCATGGGTCCCGCGTTCGACGACCTCGCCCTTGTGGAGGACGACGATCTGATCGGCGTCGCGCACCGTCGAGAGCCGATGGGCGATCGCGATCGTGGTGCGCCCGGCCGACAACCCGTCGAGCGCCTCCTGCACGAGCCGCTCCGTCTCGTTGTCGAGCGACGACGTCGCCTCGTCGAGGACGAGGATCGGCGGGTTGCGCAGGATCGTGCGCGCGATCGCGATGCGCTGCTTCTCACCGCCGGAGAACCGGTAGCCGCGCTCGCCCACGACCGTGTCGTAGCCCTCGGGCAATGCGCTGATCATGTGATGGATGCGCGCCGCCTCGGCTGCGCGCTCGATCTCCGCGTCGCTCGCGTCCGGCTTCGCGAAGCGGAGGTTCTCGCGCACCGACGCGTGGAAGAGATACGTCTCCTGCGAGACGACGCCGACGAGATCGGTGAGCGCCGGGAACGAAAGGTCGCGGACGTCGGTCCCGCCGATCGAGACCGTGCCGCGCTCGACGTCGTACAGGCGCGCGGCGAGATAGGCGAGCGTCGTCTTGCCGGAACCGGTCTCGCCGACGAGCGCCGTCTTCGTCCCGGCCGGTACCACGAATGAGACGTCCTGCAGCGTCCACTCAGCCGGCGAGTAGCGGAACCACACGGAGTCGAAGACGACGTCGCCGGCCTGTGCGCTCGTGGCCGCGCCCTCGTCGATGTCGATGCGCTCGTCGAGGTACTCGAAGATCCGGTCGAACAGCGCGAGCGACGTCTGCACGTCGAGCGACACGCCGAGCAGCGAGCCGACCGGGAAGAAGAGCCGCGTCTGCAGCGTGGTGAACGCGATGATGGTCGCGATCGAGACGACGCTCGTCAGCCCGCCGAACCAGTAGATCGCGGCCGGCATGACGGAGAAGCTCGTCTGGATCGACGCCATCACCCAGCGGCCGGCCATCCGCTGGCGCACCTCGAGATCGGCGAGGCGGAGGGAGTCGCGCTCGAACCGGTCGGCGAGCTCCTCCGTCCGGCCCATCGTCTTGCCGAGCAGGATCCCGCTGACGGAGAGCGACTCCTGGACGAGGCTCGAGATGTCGGCGAGCGTCTCCTGCGTCGTCTTCGCGATCTTGCGGCGCTCGGCGCCGACGCGCCGCGTGAGAAAGACGAACAGCGGGATCAATGCGAACGCGAACAGCGCGAGCTCCCAGCTCAGCAGGAGCATGCCGACCATCGTCGCGATCACCGAGGTGACGTTCGACGCGATCGACGTGGCGGTGTTCGTGACGACGTTCTGCACCCCGCCGATGTCGTTCGAGATCCGAGATTGCACCTCGCCGGTACGTGTGCGTGTGAAGAACGCGAGCGAGAGCCGCTGCAGGTGGCGGAAGACCTTCGCGCGCAGATCGTGCATGACGCGTTGCCCGACCTGGTTGGAGAGCAGCGTCTGGACGACGCCGAGGACACCGCTGACGACGGCGATCGCGATCATCCCGCCGGCGGCCCACGAGAGCATCGTCTTGTCGTGCGTCCCGATCGCCACGATCACACGGCGGAGCAGGAACGCCGGCACGACGCCGAGGGCAGCCGAGAAGACGATCAGGGCGAGCAGCCCCGAGAGCCGCGGCCGGTACGGCACGAAGAGGGCGACGATCCGACGCAGGTTCGCGCGCCGAACCTCGGGGTCGGCCGGGCGCTCGGGCGCCTCGCGCGACGAATGGAAGTACATGCCCACGAGAGCCAGGGTATGCCGTGCGGCACACTCAGGGGCGTGCGCGTTTCCATCCGACTCTTCGCAGGGCTGCGCGAGCGTGCGGGCCGGTCGCGCCTCGAGCTCGACGACGTCGCGCGCGCCGGCGACGTCTGGGCACGGCTCGACCTGGGCGAGGAGCCGGGCGGGCTGATGTACGCAGTCAATCGCGAATACGTCGACCGCTCGCACGAGCTGCACGACGGAGACGAGGTCGCGCTCATCCCCCCGGTCTCCGGCGGAGCGCCGTTCCTGATCACGGCCGAGCCGCTCGAGGTGTCGTCCGTCGTCGATCTCGTCAGTCACGACGAAGCCGGGGCGGTCGCGTCCTTCGTCGGCACGGTGCGGCGCTCGTCCCGCGGGCGTGACGTTCAGTACCTCGAGTACGAGGCGTTCGAGGAGATGGCGGAGCCGATGCTCGCGCGCCTCGCCGAGTCGCTGACCGAGAAGCACGGCCTGACCGCGGTCGCGATCCACCACCGCATCGGCCGCGTCGAGATCGGCGAGGCGAGTGTCGTCATCGCCGTCTCGTCGCCGCACCGCGCCTCGGCGCTCGACGCATGCCGCGAGGCGATCGACACGCTCAAGGAGACGATCCCGCTCTGGAAGAAAGAGGTCTACGCGGGCGGCGAAGAATGGATCGGCAGGGGCTCGTGAAGCAACTTCGCCACTCACTCGAGCGCGCAGGGTCGATCGCCCTCGGCCTCGGCCTCGCCGCGCTCAAATGGGGCTTCGTCTTCGCGAAGTTCTTCTCGTTCTTCATCTCCGTCGCGGCGTTCTCGTTCTGGTTCCACAGCTGGACGTTCGCGTTCGGCTTCGTGCTCCTGATCGCGATCCACGAGCTCGGCCACGTCTTCGAGGCGCGGCGGCAGGGGTTGAAGGTCTCGCTGCCGACGTTCATCCCGTTCATCGGCGCGTACGTGACGATCGAGCGCGCGGGCCTGACGCCGTGGCGCAACGCGCTGATCTCGCTCGCCGGCCCGCTGTTCGGCGGCGTTGCGTCGGCGGTCGTCTGGGGCTTCGGCGCCCATCGCGACTCGGAGATGCTGCAGGTGCTCGCGAACATGGGCTTCCTGTTGAACGCGTTCAACATGCTGCCGATCGGCTTCCTCGACGGCGGCCAGACCGTGCACGCCGCGCGCGAAGCGTGGCGCATGCCGGTGATCCAGTTCGAAGGCGGTGTCCCGGTCGCGGCATTCGCTCCCGATCGATCGCGCGCCGTGATGATCGTCTCGTTCTACGTGACGATCGCCTCGCTGCTCGTGATCGGAATGCTCGCGACGCGTGTCAACGGGGCGCTCTGATGGACGACCGTCAACTGCTCGACCACGCGCACGAGCACGAGGCCGAGATCCGCAAGCACACGGCGCGGATCGCCGAGGAGTTCCGCGAGGGATTCGACGCGGTCGACGAGATCGACCGGCCCGCCGTCTCGATCTTCGGCTCGGCGCGCGTGCGCGAGGGAGCGCCTGCGTACGATCAGGCGCGCGCGACCGCGAAGCGCTTCGCAGAGGCCGGATGGGCGGTCGTGACCGGCGGCGGGCCGGGCGTGATGGAGGCGGCGAACCGCGGCTGCAAGGAGGGCGGCGGCGTCTCGGTCGGATTCAACATCGAGCTGCCGCACGAGCAGGCGGCGAACCCGTACCTCGACATCTCGCTGACCTTCTCGCACTTCTACGCGCGGAAGACGATGTTCGTGAAAGCGGCGGAGGGCTTCGTCGTCTTCCCCGGCGGCTTCGGTACCACGGACGAGCTGTTCGAGTCGCTGACGTTGATCCAGACCGGCAAGATCCGTCACTTCCCGGTCGTCCTGTTCGAGCGCGGCTTCTGGGAGCCGATGCTCGCCTGGGTGCGCGAGCAGGCGCTGCCGCTCGGGATGGTCTCACCGGACGATCTGGCGCTGTTGACCGTCACCGACGACATCGACGAGGCCGTGCAGCACGTGCTGGACTGCTACGAGCGGCGCTGCGCGGACGACCCGCACACGCCGCGCAAGGCCGACGCGCAGTAGAGCGCGTCACCCGCCCGCGCGCACCACTCCGGCGTCCTCGAGTCGAAGACGACCTGCGGCGGCATCGGGCGCCTGTGATGTGTTTGCGTGCTCGCACGCCGATGCAGCCGTTTCCTATCGGCTCTCGGCGGCAAACGCTCGAGCGCGCATACTTCCGGCGTGGAGCTGCGCGATCTCCCGTCGGTGGACGAGCTGACGCGCGGCGTCGAGGACCCGCTCGCGGTCGACGCCGCCCGCACCGTGCTCGAGCGCGCGCGCGAGGAGATCCGCGCGGGCGCCGAGCCCGGGGACCTGGCAGCACGGTTGCACGGAGAGCTGCGCACGCTGCGCGCGCCGTCGCTTCGGCGGGTCCTGAACGCGACGGGTGTGCTCGTGCACACGAATCTCGGCCGCGCGCCGCTCGCCGCGGAGGCGCTCGCACAGGTGATCGAGACGGCGCGCGGCTACTCGAACCTCGAGCTCGACCTTTCGAGCGGCTCGCGCGGCTCCCGCCAGGACCACGTGGCGTCGCTCCTGCGCCGACTGACGGGCGCCGAGGCCGCGCTCGTCGTCAACAACAACGCGGCGGCGATGCTGCTCGCGCTCGCGGCGCTCGCCGAGGGCCGCGAGGTGATCGTCTCGCGCGGCGAGCTGATCGAGATCGGCGACGGCTTCCGCATCCCCGACGTGCTCGCGCGTTCCGGGGCGCGCCTCGTCGAGGTCGGCACGACGAATCGCACGCGTGCGCGCGATTACGAGCGCGCGATCGGGGCCGACACCGCCGTCCTCCTGCGCGTGCACCAGTCGAACTTCCGCGTCGTCGGCTTCGCCGAGCAGCCGCGCGTCGAGGAGCTCGCCGCGATCGCGTCCCGCCACGGCCTGCCGCTCGTCGACGATCTCGGTTCGGGCGTGCTCGATCCGATCCCGGGGGAGCCGACGGTGCGCGACTCGCCGGCCGACCTCGTCTGCTTCTCCGGCGACAAGCTCCTCGGCGGCCCGCAGGCCGGCATCGTCGTCGGCCGCGCCGAGCTCGTCGAGCGGCTGCGCCGCCATCCGCTGCAGCGCGCGCTGCGCGCGGACAAGCTCTCGCTCGCCGCACTCGAGGGAACGCTTCGGCTGTATCTCGACGCCCCCGAGCGCATCCCCGTGCTGCGCATGCTGCGCCAGGACGCCGCGACCGTCCGCGCCCGCGCCGAGCGGCTCGCGTCGCTCACCGGCGGCACGGTCGAGGAGACGGTCGGACGCGTCGGCGGCGGCGCGCTCCCGCTCGCCGAGCTGCCGAGCTTCGCGTGTGCGCTCGACGAGTCGCTCGCAGCGCCGCTGCGCGGCGGCGAGCCGCCGGTGCTCGGCATCGTCCGCGACGGAAAGCTCCTCCTCGACTGTCTCGCGCTCGCCGACGACGAGGTCGACGGCGTGGCCCAGGCAGTGCGGCAGGCCGGTACGTAGTACCAACACGGAAGTGCAACGTTTTGTCCACAGCAGAATCTCGGCCGAAAGCCGTCGATCCGTGCGTGTCTCGTCACATATTCGTGACGCATTCGTGTCGGTACGACGTACCGGTCTTCTTTCGAGATGCCGCTGACGATCGGCACCGCCGGCCACATCGACCACGGCAAGACGACGCTCGTCGAGGCGCTGACCGGCAAGAACACCGACCGGCTGCCGCAGGAGCAGGAGCGCGGCATCTCGATCGACCTCGGCTACGCGCCGCTCGAGCTGCCGGACGGCCGGCGCGTCTCCGTCGTCGACGTGCCGGGCCACGAGCGCTTCGTGCGCACGATGGTCGCCGGCGCGACGGGCATCGACGCCTTCCTGCTCGTGATCGACGCAAAGGAGGGTGCGCGCCCGCAGACACACGAGCACCTGCAGATCCTGCGCCTGCTCGGCGTCGAGCGCGGCGTCGTCGCGCTGACGAAGTCCGACCTCGTCGACGACGAGACGCTCGAGCTCGCGAGAGCGGAGGCGGAGGAGCTCGTGCCCGGCGCCGCGATCGTTTCCGTCAGCGCGCGCACGGGCGCCGGCCTCGACGAGCTACGAGCGGCGGTCGCAGAGGTCGCCGAGGAGCGTGCGCGCGATGACGCGCCGACGCGCCTCTACGTCGACCGCGTCTTCACGCTGCGCGGGATCGGCACCGTCGCGACCGGGACGCTGTGGTCAGGCTCGCTCGGCGAAGGCGACCTGCTGCGCGCCGAGCCGCGCGGACGCGACGTGCGGGTGCGGAGCGTGCAGGTGCACGACACGCCGGTCGACCGAGCCGCGGCAGGGCAACGCGTCGCAGTCTCGCTGCCGGGCGTCGAGCGCAGCGAGCTCCGCCGCGGCGACGCGCTCGTCGCGCCCGGCGCATACCGGCCGAGCTACCGCCTCGACGTCGCGCTCGACGAGCTGCTCGAGATCCCGGCGCGGGTGCAGGTGCACCATGGCACGGCGACCGTCGTCGCGCGTGTCGTGCGGGTCGGCGAGCGCTGGGCGCAGCTGCGTCTGGCGGAGCCGGTCGTCGCGGCGCGCGGCGACCGCGTCGTCCTGCGCGTCGCGACGACGGTCGGCGGTGGGCGGGTGCTCGATCCCACGCCGCCGCGCCACTCGAGCGCGGAGCGGATGCTGGCGCTCGAGCGCGGAGAATCGCTCGTGCACGCACCGCTTCTGGCGGACGGAGAGTGGGTGTGGTCGGAGGCGTGGCTCGACGAGCTGCGCGCCGAGCTCGAGCGCGCGCTCGACGCAGCCGACCCCATCGACCCAGGCGTTCCGGTCCCCCCGCAGCCATGGGCGAAGGCAGTCATTCCGCACCTCGGCCTCGAGCAACGGCGCGCGAAGCTCTACCGGCCGGGTGCGACCGCGCAGCTCGGCGAGCGCGAGCAGGCGGCGACCGAGCTCGAGTCACAGCTCGGACGGGAACCGGTGCAGGTCGACGACGCCGCACTCGCGAAGTTCCTCGAAGAGCAGGACCGGCTCGTGCGGCTGCCCGACGGCTACGCGGTCTCGCGGGCCGCATACGACGAGGCCGCGGCGATGCTGACCGACCGGATCACGCTCGCCGAGTTCCGCGACCGGCTCGGCGTCGGCCGCAAGGCCGCGCAGCTCTACCTCGAACGCTTCGACAGCGACGGGCTCACACGCCGCGTCGGCGATGTGAGAGTGTTGCGGCGCCGGCGATGAATGTCAGAGCGCTGATCGAGCGGTACAACGACGCGTGGAACGCGCAGGACGTCGATGCGATCCACGCGGACCACCATCCCGAGATCGTCTTCCACAACCACACGGCCGGCGAGCGCGCGGAAGGCGCGGATGCCGTGCGTGCGCACATCGCGCGCATCTTCGAGAACAACCCGACGCTCCGCTTCAGCACGCGCTCATTGCACGTCGGCGAGGACTTCGCCGTCTGCGAATGGACGGCGTCGACCGGCACGCGCGAGTGGGACGGCGTCGACGTCTTCCCGATCAGGGACGGGAAGATCGCGCGGAAGGACGTGTACTCGTCGTCGCATCGCGCTCGCGAATTGTGAGCTCGAGAAGGTCCGGACGGCTGTAGTGGCCGACCGGATCGAAGCGCTGACGTTCGGCGAGTAGACGCGTCGCGTCGAGCTCGGCGTAGAGCACGCCCTCTTCGTCGTACAGCGGGCCCGCGAGATACGAACCGTCGGGCGCGACGATCGCGCTGCCGCCGCGTCCGATCGTCTCCACGCCTTCGAGCTCGCCCGCAAGTGGGAAGTCGGCCGGATACGACGATGCGCGCTGGAAGTGGGCCGGCGCGATCACGTAGGCGCGGCTCTCGCGCGCGATGTGGACGAGCGTCGCCTGCCAGGCGTCGCCGTCGTCAGCCGTCGACGCGACGTACAGCTCGACGCCGGACTCGTACAGCGCCGTCCGCGCGAGCGGCATGTAGTTCTCCCAGCAGATCAGGCCGCCGAGCCGGCCGAAGCCGGTCTCGACGGCGTGCAGCCCGCGTCCGTCGCCCTGCCCGTGGACGAGCCGCTCGTGGTTCGTCGGCACGAGCTTGCGATGATGGAGCGCGAGCTCGCCGGCCGGCGAGTGGTAGAGGAGCGCGTTGTAGATCGTGCCCGGACGCTCCGGCTCGATCTCGTTGACGCCGGTGACGAGCCAGATGCCGAGCTCCTCCGCGCACGCCGCGAGCCGCCGCTCGGCGGGTGAGCCGATCGCGACCGAGTTCTGCGCGATGCGGGCGAACGTCTCCTTCGCGCCGTCGACCTGCCAGCCGGCGAGCGCCTTCGCCCAGAGAGACGACGGATAGACGGGCACGAACGCCTCGGGGAAGACGACGAGCTCCGCGCCCTCGCCGGCGGCGTCTCCAGCGACCTGCTCGAGCTTGTCGAGCGTCGCCTCGAGATCGAGGATGACCGGCTCGACCTGGGCGCACGCGACCTGAACGGAACGGTTCATCGCGTGTATTGGATCAGTTGCTCGCCGGAGGGGCAAAGCCGAGAGCCGACCGGAAGGGCTGCGGCTCCCACTCCGGTCGGCTCTCCGCCTTGCGTCGAAGGCGCGGTCTGCGGCCCACCGCCCTACGCACTCTCGATATCGGCGCGTCCCCCCTGCGACCACACTGCTCATCCGAGTGAACCGATCGAGTGAACCACCGATTCAGCGATGGGTGGAGCGCGGCCGAGCACCGATCCTTGGACTGGCCACGTGCCCCGATGCGGCGGGGGCATGCGGACATCCTGGTCTCGCTCACATTGCGGCCGAGCGAGATGGGAGTTTCAGCGAGAGGGTGAGCCCTGCGGCGGGCTCGCCCTCTTTTCGCGTCCGCCATATCCACCGCCGCCGGGAGTCTCGATGCGGACGACGTCGCCCGCCCGCAGCTGACGGGTCACCTTCGCGGGCTGTTCCTCGCCGTTCACGAGCGTGCGCCCCCGTGCGCCGTCGACGCCGCCCTCGGCGCCGCGCGGCCCGTGCGCGCGCCGCTCCGCGAGCACGGACAGGCGACAGTCCTCGAGCACGCGCAGCTCGCGCACGATCCCGTCGCCGCCCCGGTGGGCGCCGGCGCCGCCGCTGCCCTCGCGAAGATGCCAGCGCTCGACGCGCAATGGATACGACAGCTCGAGCGCCTCGACCGGCGTGATCAGCGTGTTCGACATCGCGACGTGCACGCCGGACGGGCCGTCCGCGTCGACGCACGCGCCCTGTCCGCCGCCGATCGTCTCGTAGTACGTGAAGCGTTCGTTGCCGAGCGCGACGTTGTTCATCGTCCCCTGCCCCTGGGCGTGCCCACCGAGCGCCGTGAAGACGACGTCCGTGATGCGCGACGACGTTTCCGTGTTGCCGGCGACGACGGCCGCCGGCGGACGGGCGTTGACGAGGCAGCCGGGCGGGGCCGTGACCGTCACCGGGGCGAAGGCGCCGCCGGACGCGGCCAGATCGGGCTCGGTCAGGCAGCGCACGACGAAATAGCAGGCACTCTTCGTCACGGAGAGCGGGCAATTGAGGTTGCCCGGATGCTGACTGTCCGTCCCCGAGAAGTCGATCCGGACCTCGTCGCCCGAGACGGTGACGGCGGCGCGGATCGTCAGCTCGCCCTCGACCGCCTCGACCACGTCCTCGGCCGACCACGTGCCGTCGGGCAGCCGCTCGATCGCGGCCCGCACCATCCGCTCCGAGTACGCGTACAGCTCGTCCATCGCCGCGGCGACGCGCCCGCGCCCGCGCCGCGCACACAGTTCTTCGATGCGCCGTTCCGCGAGCCGGTGCGCCGCGATCTGTGCGCGCAGGTCACCGCGCCGCTCGTCCGGATTCCGCGCATTCGCGAAGAAGAGCTGTTCGACCTCGGGCGTCAGCTGCGTCGGCGGGATGATCAGTCCCTCCTGATAGAGCTCGCGGGAGAACGCAGGCAAGCTCGCAGGCTCCATGCCGCCGACGTCCGCGTGGTGCGCGCGCGAGACGGCGAAGCCGAGCGCCGTGCGCGAGATCAGCGTCACGTCGGGCAGATGCGTGCCCCCGGTGTACGGATCGTTGAGGATCCAGAAGTCGCCCGGGAGATCGAGCACCGCCGCGACCGCGTCGGGCATCGCGCCGAGATGAACGGGGATGTGCTCGGCCTGCGCGATCATCCGTCCGCGCTCGTCGAAGATCGCGGTCGAGCAGTCGCGCCGCTCCTTGATGTTCGCGCTGAACGCAGAGCGGATGAGGACGGCTCCCATCTCCTCCGCGACCGCCCGCAACGAGCTGCCGATCACCTGCAGCTCGACGTTCATGCCCGCGCGAGCACCAGCGTGCCGTCGTCGTTCGTCTCGCCGCTCCAGCCGTCCGGCACCCAGCACGTCGCGCCGTCGAGCTCGACGAGAGCAGGCCCCGCAACCCGTTTGCGGGACACGGCCGTCAGGGTCAGATCGGGCCCTGGCACGACGTCGGCGGTGCGCACGGCGACGAGCTCGAGCTCGCGCGCGGGCTCGGCGTAGCCGTAGCGCTCCTCGTGCGCACGATGGAACGCGGCGGCGACGTCGCCGCCGAGCGGCACCGTCAGCTCGAACGACTGCCCGCGGTAACGGATGTCCGCCTCGCCTTCGCCCGGCAGCTCGCCGGCGTCGGCGAGCGCGCACACGTACGACCTGACGCGGTCGCGCCGCTCGTCGCTCGCGACGAGGCCCAATGCGGACAACACGCCCGCTGCGGCAGGGACGAGCACGGCTTCGATGCCGAGCTCCTCCGCGAGCGCGCACGCGTGCAGCGGGCCGGCGCCGCCGAACGCGACGAGCGCGAAATCGCGCGGATCGTGACCGCGCTCGACCGACACGACGCGCAGCGCGCGCAGCATCTCCGCGTTGACGACGTCGATCGCAGCCGCCGGGTCGATCCCCTCGAACGCGCGCGCGGCCGCATCGCGGTCGAGCACGAGCCCGCCCGGTAGCTCCGCCGGCAGCCGGTCGAGCAGGAGGTTCGCGTCGGTGACGGTCGCGCCGCCGCCGTTGCCGTAACAGGCCGGGCCGGGATGCGCGCCCGCCGATTGCGGGCCGACACGAACTGCGCCGCCCGCGTCGACGCGTACGAGCGAGCCGCCGCCGGCGCCGACCGTGTGCAGGTCGACCGTCGGCAGGCGGATGGGAAAGCCGCCGACCTCGCGCTCGGCGACGCGGGCGGCGCGGCCGCCGGGCAAGAGGCAGACGTCCGTCGAGGTTCCGCCCATGTCGAACGCGATCGCGTCGGCGAATCCCGCGCGCCGGGCGAGCAACCCTGCGCCGACGACGCCGCCGGCGGGGCCCGAGACGAGGATCGTCGCGGGATGCGCAGCCGCCTCGTCGACCGTCGCGACGCCCCCGGACGAGAGCATGACGAGCGGCTCCGGCAGCCCCGCGTCGCGGGCGCCGTTCGCGAGTGCACGCAGGTAGCGCGACGCGACGGGCGCGAGATAGGCGTCTGCGGCCGTCGTCGACGCGCGCTCGTATTCGCGGAATTCCGGGGCGACCTCGTGCGAGGCAACGACGCACGCGTGCGGATGGCGCTCTCGCAACACCCGCGCCACCTCGCGCTCGTGCGACGGGTCGCGGAACGCGAAGAGGAGGCAGACGGCGACCGCTTCCGCGTCGCCGATGTCGGGGACCTCGCCGAGCGGCTCGAGCTCGCCCTCAGGACCGATGCGCCCCGATACGCCGAACGAGCGCTCGAGCGGAACGAGCGGCGCGGGGTGCTCGTCGCACAAACGGTAGAGGTGCGCCCGCGTCTGGCGGCGCGTGTGCAGGAGATGCTCGAAGCCCGCGTTCGAGACGAATGCCGTCCGCGCGCCGCGCCGTTCGAGCAGCGCGTTCGTCGCGACGGTCGTCCCGTGTGCGAACCGCTCGACAGCGACCGCCCCGACGGCGTGCGCGGCCGCCAGCACCGACTCCTCCTGACGCGGCGCCGTCGGCACCTTCGCGGTGCGCACGGTCGCACCGTCGAGAAGAACGGCGTCGGTGAACGTCCCGCCGACGTCGACGCCGAGAATCGCCACCCCACTACTCTGCATCGCCGTGCCGATCCGCGCCTTCCTCTTCGACTTCGACGGGTTGATCCTCGACACCGAGACCGCGTCGCGCGCCGGCTGGCGCTGGCTCTACGAGCAGCACGGCCACGAGCTCCCGGACGATCTGTGGATCACCGTCGTCGGCACGCACAGCTCGTGGGACATCATGGGCCACCTCGAAGGGCTCGTCGGCGGGCCGCTCGACCGCGAGACGTGGAACGAGCGCCGCTACGCGCACGAGTTGACGCTGCTCGAGGCCGAGGAGCTGCGGCCCGGGATTCTCGACTACCTCGAATACGCGCGTGAGCACGGACTGAAGCGCGCGATCGTCTCGAGCGCGTCGCGCCGCTGGATCGACATGCATCTCGAGCGGCTCGAGCAGGCGGTCGGCTGGGACGCGATCCTCACGGCCGACCGGGACGGGAGCCGCGCGAAGCCGAACCCGACGATGTATCTCGAGGCGCTCGGCGTGCTCGGTGTCTCCAAGGACGAAGCCGTGGTCTTCGAGGACTCGCCGAACGGCGTCGCGGCCGGCAAGGCCGCCGGCCTCTTCGTCGTCGGCGTCCCGAACGAGGTGACGCGCGAGGTCGGACTCCGCGACGCCGACCTCGTCGTCGAGTCGCTTGCCGACCTGCCGCCCGCCGAGCTAGTTCAGCGCGCGGACCGCGGCGGTGGCGAGCGCGCCGCACAGCACCACGACCCAGAACGGCGCACGGGCTAGGACGCAGAGCACGCCCGCGCCGACCCCGGCGAGCCGCGCGTCGGCGACGACCTGGCGACCGCTCGCGAACGTCTCGACGACCACGAGCGCGGCGAGGATCGCCGGGGCGACGAGCTCGAGCAGCCGCTCCGCAGCCGTCGGCAGGCGGCGTCCGGCCACACCCACCGGCCCCACTGCCTTGAGCAGCACGGTGCCGACGCCGACTGCGATCACCGTCAGCCAGCCGGTGCTCACCGGCGCCGCACTCCGACGACGACGCCCGCCGTCGCGGCGATGATCGGGATGCCCGGTGCCGTGAACGGAATGAGCAACGCCGCGACGACGCCGCCCGCGATTGCGACCGCGACGCGAGGCCGCGAGCCGACCTGCGTCGCGAGCAAGGCGGTGAAGAGCGCCGCGAACGCGCCGTCGAGCCCGAACTTCGACGGGTCGCCGATCGCCTGGCCCGCAATCGCGCCCGCCGCGGTGCCGCCGACCCAGCCGAACCAGAGCACCGTCCCGACGCCGAGCAGCACCCCGAGATCTCCGCGCGCCAACGCCCACGACTCGTCGACGACGAGCTGCGACTGCGCGAATCGCTTCGCGATCGAGCCGCGGAAGGACTGCGCGACGCTGATCCCGATCGGCGCGTAGCGAGCGTTCAGGAGCAGCGCGGCCACGATCGCCGCAACCGCGCCACCGCCGGCACCCAGCACGGAGACGGCCGCGACCTGAGACGATCCCGCGAACGTGGTCGCCGACATCACGACCGCCGCGAGCGCACCGAGGTGGGCTGTGCGCGCGAGCACCCCGAAGGAAGCGCCGAGCGCTGCGACGGCGGGAAAGAGCGGCAGCGCGAGGCGCGCGCCCTTACGCATGCCGGCTCCGGTAACGCCGCGCCTTCTCGCGGTTGCCGCAGACCGCCATGTCGCACCAGATGCGCGTGCGATTGCGCGCCGTGTCGATGAACGCCCACTTGCAGTCGTCGGCCCGACACGCCTTCAGACGCGCCCAGGAGCCGTCGGCCATGGCTTCGGCCACAGCGGCAAGCACCGGTTCGTCGGACTCGAACGTCAGCGCGCCATGCCGGAACCCGACGCGCAGACGAGCGCGCCGCGAGGCCGCGTCGAGCATGCGGGATGCGGCGTCGACGCCTTCGTCGACGCCGTTGTTCGCGCGCAGGAGGACGCGGATCGCCTCGCGCAGCTCACCGGGCGGGCCGGCGTTGACGAAGTCACGGATCTCTTCCAACGGCGTCATAACCTTTGATAGCTTAACGATGGTTACTACGACGGGAGGCTTCGGATGAGCTCGTACCGCAAGGCGAATCTCGACGAGATCGCGGCGAAGAAGTGGCCGCACTGGATGCCCGTTCGCCACTACTTCTCGATCGACGCGTTCGGCGTCAACGCGTACCGTGCGAAAGCCGGCGGAACCGCGGTGCCCGAGCACGACGAGAGCTCGAGCGGACACATCGAGTTGTTCTACGTCGCCGCCGGGAGCGCGAAGTTCACGATCGACGGCGAGGAGCTCGATGCGCCGGCCGGCACGTTCGTCTACATCGAAGATCCGGCGACGAAGCGCACCGCGCAGGCGAACGAGGACGACACCGTGGTCGTCGCCATGGGGGCGCCGCGCGGGAAGCCGTACGAAGTGCTCGGCTGGGACACGAAGTACCTCGAGGACGACGAGTGATCGCCCGCGTCTGGCGCGGTGCGACGCGCGCGGCGGACGCGGAGGCATACGCGGCATACGTCGAGCAGTGTCTCGACGGTGAGCGCGCGCTCGTCCTGCAGCGCGTCGACGGCGACCGCGCGGAGATCCAGACGATCATCTTCTTCGACTCGCTCGACGTCGTGCGGGAGTTCGCGGGTGAGGACATCACCCGCGCGCGGTTCTATCCGGAGGACGACCGGTACCTCGTCGACCGCGACCTGACGGTGACGCATTACGACGTTCCGGTGTTCGCCCCGTAGTCGACGGCTAGATTGCTCGGCGGAGCGGCACGGGCCCGGTGGCCCAGCGCGTCTTCAAAACGCGTCAGGCGGCGTAACCCGTCGCTGGGTCGGTTCGACTCCGGCGCCGCTCCGTTCCTCCAGACCAGCGCTTGACGATCGGTGGTTCGCCACGATCGATTCGCGGGAAACCCACGATGCGGTCTCGACGCCGCACGGAGACCATGATCGTGTGGTCGCGACCGCGTTTCCTGCCGATGTCATCCTGCGCGACGGCTCGACGCTGCGCCTTCGGGCGCCGCTGGCCGGCGACGCCGAAGCGGTGCTCCAGTTCTTCGGCGACCTTTCGGAGCGGAGCCTCTATCTCCGCTTTCACGGTTTCCCGGCGCTTGGGCCGTCGCTCGTCGCTCCGCTGCTCGATCCTGACTGGGACGAGCGCGGCTGCCTCATCGGCTCGCACGACGGCCGCATCGTCGCGCTCGCCGACTATGCGCGGCTCCGCGACAAGCGGGTTGCCGAGGCGGCGTTCGCCGTGCACGACGACTTCCAGGGACGCGGCGTCGGCACGCGCCTGCTCGAGCGCCTGGCGGACGCCGCAGCCGCGGTGGGGATCGAGGAGTTCGTCGCCGAGGTGCTCCCGGACAACGCGCACATGCTGGCCGTGTTCCAAGGGGCCGGCTTCGACGTGGTCCGCGAACTCGCCGGCGGCGAGGTCGAGGTGCGCTTCCCGATCGCGCCCACTCCGCGCTACCGCGAGCAGGTCGCCGCCCGGGACCACGTCGCCGTGCGGACATCGCTCGAGCCGTTCTTCCGGCCGGGGTGCGTCGCGATCGTCGGCGCCTCGGCGCGGCGCGGGTCGATCGGCGGCGAGCTGTTCCGCAACATCCTCGACGCAGACTTCACCGGCGCTGCGTATCCCGTCAATCGAACCGGCGAGCCGGTCGCGGGCGTCCGCGCGTATCCGACGGTCGCCGCGATTCCCGAAACCGTCGACCTCGCCGTCATCGCGCTCCCCGGCCGGCACGTCAACGCCGCTGCGGCCGAAGCGCTCACCGCCGGTGTGAAGGCGCTGTGCGTCATCTCCGCCGGCTTCGCCGAGGTCGGGACCGAGGGCCGTGCCCGCCAGGACGAGCTGCTCGCACTCGTCCGAGGCCACGGCGCGCGAGTCGTCGGCCCGAACTGCCTCGGCATCTCCTCCTCTCCCGCCCGGATGAACGCGACGTTCGCGCCGCGAGCCTTCCCACCGGGCTCGATCGGCTTCTCGTCGCAGAGCGGCGCGCTCGGCCTTGCGCTGCTCGAACGCGCCGAAGCGCGTGGCCTCGGCCTCTCGGCATTCGTTTCCATCGGCAACAAGGCCGACGTCTCCTCGAACGACCTACTCGAGTGGTGGGAGGACGATGACGAGACCGGGCTCGTCATGCTCTACCTCGAGTCGTTCGGCAACCCGCGCGCATTCGCGCGCATCGCGCGGCGCGTCGCGCGCAAGAAGCCGATCCTCGCGATGAAGAGCGGCACGACGAGCGCCGGTCGGAGGGCCGCAAGCTCGCATACCGCTGCGCTCGCCGGCTCGGACGCCGCGGTCGATGCGCTCTTCCGGCAGGCCGGCGTGATCCGCACGCACACGCTCGACGAGCTGGTCGACGTCGCCGCGCTCCTCTCGGCGCAGCCCGTTCCCCACGGCCGCCGCGTCGCCGTGCTGACGAATGCCGGCGGCCTCGGCATCCTCTGCGCGGACGCCTGCTACGCGGCTGGGCTCGTGCTCGCGCCGCTCGCAGGCTCGACGCGCGAGCGCCTCGCCGCGGTGCTGCCGGCAGAGGCGAGCGTGGAAAACCCGGTCGACATGCTCGGGAGCGCGAACGACCGCTCGTACGCGCAAGCCCTGCCGATCCTTCTCGACGACCCGGGTGTCGACGCCGTGATCGTGCTCTTCGTCCCCGTCGTCGGAGTCTCGGAGGAGGCCGTCGGCACCGCGATCAGCCGAGGCGCGGACTGCGCCCGGGAGAAGACGGTGCTCTGTGCATTTCTTTCGGCCAGAGGCGCGCCGGCGTCGCTGCGCAGCGCCGCACCCGTTCCGTCCTTCTCGTATCCCGAAGCGGCTGCGCGTGCGCTCGGGCGCGCAGCCGAGCGCGGCGATTGGCTGCACCGGCCGGCCGGCGTCGTCCGGAAGCTCGACGTGACCACGGCGCCGCTGTCCGGCGACCGCTGGCTCGAGCCTGCGGAGGCGCGCGAGCTCCTGCTCGCCTACGGCCTACCGATCGTCCCCGAGCGCATCGCCGCTTCGCCCGGCGTGGCGGCTGCCGCCGCGGCGGAGCTCGGCTTCCCGGTCGTCGTCAAGACCGCCAAGGCCGGCGCGCACAAGACCGAGTCCGGCGGCGTCGTGCTCGACCTCCAAGACGAAGCCGCCGTCCGTGCGGCGGCAGAGC
>Ga0068855_100003362_pt1 | contig 19585 bp, 15 predicted proteins | sample KBSCornC52_FD_66592 | JGI IMG/M metagenome (GOLD analysis project Ga0068855, IMG submission 66592) | Corn rhizosphere microbial communities from Kellogg Biological Station, Michigan, USA - KBS Corn C5-2 | ecosystem: Host-associated > Plants > Roots > Rhizosphere > Soil ...
CCAAGCTTCCGTGCAGATGTGTGCAAATACTTCCGATCGCGGTGGCCCGCCACGAAGAAATCCATCGGAGAGATACCGCTCGAGCTTGCCACGGTCGAGGATCTTCTGTTTGACCAGCAGCCCATCGAGCAGCAGCTCCCGCACGAAACGGGCATTGTGCCGAACTACTGCCTGGAATCCCTCATCGGCAAAGCCTTTCGAGAGGCGACGGGCGACGACCGCCGGGAGCTCGCTCTCGAACGCTGTCCGCACGAGGAGCCTATCACCGGCGCCGCGTGTCAGCATATACGTGGGCATCCGCAGGCACAGCTCCATCAGCGGTTGTGATCGCAACGGCTCGACCGGTTCCGGATCGTCATCCTCCGCTACCGGTCGTTGGAAGTGGGCTGGAGCGGATAGCAGCAGAATGTGCCAAAGCTTTCCGGGCGGCAGCCCCGCCACCTCTTGAAACCAGGGATGAAGGAACGCTTCGGGATTGCGCAAGGGCTCGTTACAGTCGCCACAGACAAACGTGTCCTGTCGCGCGCCTTGCGAAAATGGAGCCCACGGGCGGCGTAGGAGCCGATTTCGGAGCAACTGACCTAACACACTCCAGACGGTCGTTCGTGAAAGCTCTGCTGCATCTCTGACCACGCTCAGCCATTTGCCCGACCAACCGTGGGTTGCAATGTAATCTGTGGCGGCGGCGTCATTACGGGTTCTGTAAAAGAGTTGATCCCCCCAGCCACCCCCGAATATCGCGGTCGCCTGCAATTCTTTCGCCAGACGCGTTTCGTGAGGTCCAGTTTGCAAGCCGGCAAAATAGTGAGCGGGCCTTGCGGATCGCTCAATCGTCAAAATTCGACGTAAATCGAAATCGGGCTCTATGCTTAGCTCCACCAAAGGACAATGAGCATGACTAGCGGCAGCTCGTGCGTAGCTCCGCTCGTCGCCGACGGAGTCATGGGAAAAGCAATTGACGGCGGTAAAGCTGGGCCGATCCGGTGCGCTCCGCAGACATGCCAAAACGACAGACGAGTCGAGACCGCCGGAAAGCCGGTGAAGAATGCTCCGGTGCCGGGAAGCCCATGAATGCACACAGCCTCTGACGGTCGAATACACTCCATCGACCCATTTGTCGGGCTCTTCGGCTCCTGATCCGTTTTTGGCGAATCTCGCGGGATGCCAGAGAAAGGCGCGCGACGTTCGCCCGCTTCTCCAGGAGAAGCATTCCCCCGCACAGACCTCCAGGATCTCATTGAGCGCTGTCTCGCGCCCATTGAGTTGCGGTTGACTGACATGGGCGGCGATATAACGCCAGTTCACGGAAGGCTCGAGCACGCCGAGACCAATGACATCCGCCGGGTGGGAGAATACAACTGTCAAGCCCTCGAACGTCGTGATCAGGCAGGACAGGGTTCCACTCGGGTCCCGTAGGACCCGGAATGTTTTCCCATCGGGCTCGCAAAGCAGGGCCACATATCGTCCCCAACACTTTTCGACCAACCATCGCCCGCCACTGGAGAGAATGAGTTCTGCTTGGGCGGCTTCACACGCGAAGATCAACGAGCTCGAAGTATCTCCGGATGCAGTCACGCCTCTCAGGAAGACGGTACCGAGAACCACCCCCGACTCGCCGGGGAGTCGGTAACAGGCGACGGCGCTCGGGTGCCCTCCGGTGTGGAAGACGCTGATGCCGCTCTTGGTTAAGCCAACAGTCCACGGGCAGAGCATGGAGGTCCGTAGTTGGCTCGTGAGGACCCGCGCGCATGCGCACTGGGATTCAATTTCCCGATCCCAGATCAAAGCCATATAGCGGAACTGGGACACCCGGCCCTTACGCCGCAAGGATCGGGGTATACGCGGCCAAGTACTCCGGCAGGCCATTTGCGGCGAGCCCTTGGACCTGGACCCAGCTATGTGCAACGAACGGCCGGATGCGTACACCGATGAAGAGATCCGCCAGCACACCCTGCCTGAAAAGAAAATCTATCAGGGCTACCGAGTCGAACAGGCACGCATCCGATTCCGCATAGGCGAAAGGGCGCAACCACGAGAAGATCTTGACGCACTCACGGATATACGCGATCGACGGCGCCGCAGTAGCTGTTGCGCGGCTCGCCTTTCGTTGCCGGAGATTGATTAAGAGTCCTTCAAACGGGCGGCACTTGAGCATTGCGGTGGCATACGTCACGGAAAGGAAGAACTTGACTACGTCCCGCGACCGAATCTTAGGTTTCTCTGTGGCGGCAAATGCGTCCAGCAGTGCTTCGTGTGCCACGTGTACCGCTGCCGGTTCTCCCACTCGCAAACGGGGATGTTCTAATGGCATGACAATTCCGCCACGGATCAGTGAGTCCAGTAAAGAGGAGGGGATTGTTTGATTTCCAACGGCACCCTCCGTCAGAGGAAGGGTGGGCCACCCCAGAACAAGGCCTTCCAGGCTTCGCGCCCGATCACCCGGTACGATTGAATACTTGCCGCGACGCGCATCTAGCACTACCACACCGTCCTCGGTGGCACACGTGTAGATATAATTGGGTACGGCGTATTCCATCAATGAGACGAGCGACCGTCCTGCTATTGCGGCGTGGGGTGCGCAGCATCAAAAGCCGCGCACCCCGACTTTGCTTAACGCTGGCCAGACCACGGGCTGCAGCTGAGAAGCTCCACGTAGCAGCCTACGCCACCCTTCGTCTCTTCGATGATAGATCCAAGCTCAATGATGTCCATGTCCCCACTCCTCTAGATTCAACTTCGGATGAATGCACCCGCAACAGGGCGCACGATCACCTTGCCCCTCGTACCATAATGGGGTCAATAGAAGTTGGGGACCTCGCCGGCGCAACACTGCAAGACAATCAGCCCGATTGGTCAGGTCTGCCGCACTGCCGAATCGCCTCTGAGGTGATCATGTGTCTTACCGGACTGTCCAATGCATCAAGGTAAAGAATGATGTTGGTGCCCTCCCGGGCGCAGGTTGCCCGGATTGGATAGACTTCTCCAAGAGCCTGTACGAAACCTCCGATATCCGTGGTTTCGGAGGCTCCACCTAGACGGAGTTTGCGGAGGGCCGGATCCAGAATGACCAGTTGCTGAGAGTGATAGCGATTGAGCTCGCCAACAATGTCCGCGAGTGTATTTCCTCTAAAGGAGATGCGGCCGTCCATCCAAGCCGGTTGACGTCCTATCGTCTCTTTGTCGGTTTCTTTCGTCACGACATTTCGTCCTATTGTAACGAGCTCTCCTGCTGTGATTTCTTCGGACAACGTCGGTATTAGCCGATCGGATGTCGGCATGCGCCCTTCGATCCGGACGCGTCCCTGCGTCACGGAAACCGAAACTTGTCCGTCCGCATGTCGATAAACATCGAACGACGCCCCGTGATTGGAAATTGTGAGCCAGTCGACTCTGATCTTGAATCGCCATAAACGCTGTGGCTTCACCTGGAAGAAAGACTCACCGTGCTCCAGAACGATGTCTGGCCTCGGATCCGCATAGCGGGCCTGCAAGCGCGTGTCCGTGTTGAGATCGATTTGGGTGCCGTCGCGTAAAATCACCCGGCGGTGCGAGCCAACTACTGTGGTGTAGGTGTTCCAATCGCCGCCCGTATCGCTCAGGGCCGTCCGTTCGCTTGAGGGTGTCGGCTGCAATCCTCTCGTGAGCAAGCCCAAGGCGAGGATAGCGGTCCAGACTACTGGAGTGTGTACACGCGTGCGGTAACCGGCTGTTGGACGAATCGCTTCCTTGGTATTCCAAAAGAAATACCCCCTCTGTCCCGTTTTGGTCCGCATTGCCCTCGTCCTTTGTGATTCCCAACACGTGATAAGAGCGATCTGACCGTGAGAATGGGCGGCGCGGAATGCCATTCGAAGAAAATGATTTGCGGTTGCAACGTTTCCGGATGGCTCCATCGGTTTGGATCGGCGATCGCACCGACCAGGCGGTGACCGACACGGGAGATAGATAAGGAGTGCGAATGGCATGGTGCTTCGATCCGGTCTACCTGATGGGTCCTCTTCGACTAGTTTGGGCGGGTAAGTAACGTCCCCAACGGAGGTGCTTTCGTAGGATGCAACGCTGACATGCAGATTGCCTCTGAGGATCGCATCCGCCGCCGTATAGATGAGCCCGGAGGCGATGTGCACGTAGGCTAGATCGGACACCCAGACTTGATCGGCCGCCGTTGGCTGAACGCTTTCGCCACTCGGGAACGGCGCCGTTGAGGCACAGCGATAGCGATGCATGCGCATGTCAGGCTCCGACCCACGGAGACTCAGAGCTGCATGAGCCTCGCAATGCGTTTGCGATTGACGTGCAAGCCTTCGAGCTGCAATTGACGCGTCATGCGTCTGTAGCCATCGTTGGGATGCTCCTCTCGCAACTCGAGCAAGCGCTGTACGATCCTTTGCTCCAAGGCGATCGCTTCACTTGAGCGATGTGATTGATAATAGTAAGTCGAGCGTGCGAGGCCTATTGGCTCGCAGGTCGCACGAACGCTGGCAGGTCTTCTCGCCGGTTGAGCAGCCGCCGAACCGAATACGATGGCGGCACGCAGGTGGGACTTCCTGGCTGGCGATTCCGGGCTTGCGTTGTTTACTTCCATGTTGTTCTCCACGGGCCCCTCTGCGTGGACGCCTGATTATGCGATCCAATACAAACACAGGCACTGTCGAGACAACCGAGGGTGGATCAGTCTTCTCCGTCACGCCGTTCCAATCAAGGGCGTACCCGGAAGTTAGACAGAGACGGACACCACGTTGGACTCCCGACAGCCGTCTATATTCAAAAAAACAGGCTTGTACGTCACGTTCGTCATGGACTTGTCGCAAGAATGCCGGATGATTGGAATTATGGGACAGGAAGGGCAACAATCGGGCAGGTGTCAGGGCGAGCAGAAATTATCGCGCTGCAGGAGGCGCCCGGTTGTGCATTGCGTGCGCGGGCACTCGGTGCAGTGGGGCCATCGCCTCCACTGCGCCATCGAAGGATATGCCGCGGGCATTGTGCGCCTCATCGGGGAATCCTACAGCCAACTGACTCTGCAGTTGGCTTGGCGGGAATTCAACATTGGGCAAGGACCGCAGCCATTCTATGGATACGATGCGGTTACCTCCGCATCCGCCCGGTCGCCGCGGCCTCACTCGGCTACATGGTCCTGAAAGCCTTGTGGACTGCCGCTCTCTTCATCGACCGCTCCACCGAGACCGGCTCGAACTTCCTCTCCGATGAAGACCTCGAGGACCTTGTCCCGTTCTGCGAAAGAATTGAGGCCGAAATGGGGTGAGGCCGAAATGCGCGGCTCACCGGCTCACCATCGAGTCGTTGACGGCACACAAGATATCGTCAAACCGAGAGGAGAAAAAAAACAATTACACCGAGATTGCTCAGAGATGCAAGGACGCACAGGGTGCGCAGAACAATGTCATTTACCTCCGAGATGTAGCCCCATAGGACGAATCTCTGAAACTTCCAATACGTCTTGCCGAGATTCGAATCCTGAAATGCAGGGCCACCCAGTCGAGAAAACAAATCGGGATGATATTTCCTCAGTCGGGATCGAATGAGCTGCGAAAGCAGGAGGGAAAAGAAACCTAAGAACACAAAGCATGTCAAGTAAGTCGCTCGGCTCAAGCTCGCTAACCTACCACTTAAACGTATAGCCAACAGTATAGCTGACCGTTGGACTTCCACCGACGGTTGACGGCCCGTAAGATCCAGAATACGCGCCGTTGAAGTAGGTGCTGTAAGACCCCGTAAGTCCCAGCGGACCAAAGAAGGGTATGGAGCCGTTCAAACTAGTTCCCCAGCCGCTGGAATTTCCACCCGACACGTTGTACGTATCTGAATATCTCAACGAATAGTTTGCACCGATTCCCGGTCCCCAACCGATCGTGCAAGAGCCTGCTGTGCCCGACTGCTTGAACCTTATGGTAAGGACAGTCGGCACTGGGACGCCAAGGTCTATGACGCCTGTCGGAACAGTCGCGCTTATTCCAACATTTTCCGGCAGCTTGAGAAAGTCTAGGAGAGATAACTGGCTAAGTGATTGCGTTACTGAAAGTGCCTGCGCTTCTTGCCAACTTACATCACCGCCCAGCCCTCCCCAGGGCGACAGGCCACGCGGGTCACGACGGCTAATCGGATTGCCGCTGGCATAGGCATAGTTGTTCGATCCCGTCGCGATTCCCAGCGGATCTTCCGACATGAATCGCCCGAGCTGCGGCGAGTAGTATCGCGCGCGGTAGTAGTCGAGATTCGAAGCCCCATCGTCCTCCCGTCCCGTAAACCGGAAAGCCGTGTCATCGGTTCCCGTCCTGGACGCCAGGCCATAAGGTGAGTACGAATAGCTCGCCGTTGTCGCACCACTGCTGGTGGTTAGGGCAACCGTGCTGCCCAACGCGTCGGTGAGAAAGCTCGTACTACCGCTGGAATTGAGGCGTGCATAGGTCTCATCCAAGCCAAGGCCTTGGAGCAGGAAATCGCCATTGACGGTCACCGGGTTAGGGCCGTCGTGCAAATAGGTGGTGGTCGCCCCTGATACTGTACGGTTGAGGCGCCGCCTGAAGGCATCATAGGCGAATGACGCACTCCCATCACTCGTCGCGACCAATTGATCGCGTACGTCCCAACCGTACGTGCTCGATCCCAGCGCGGTCATGTTGCCGTTAGCGTCGTATGTCGCCGCACTCGCGCCCCAAGTACTTAGCCGGTTGGCGGCATCGTAGGAAGCCGATGTCAGCGCCGACGGGAGATTGACCTGGGCGAGCGTACCGCCCCTGGCGGTACGCCTGCCGGCTGCATCGTAGCCATATGTGAGATTGCCAAGAACAATGTTACCATTCTGATACGTAATGCCAGTTAACTCGTCGGCGTTGTCGTAACCATAGCTGACCTGAATGCCGTTGGGCAATGTCACCGTTGTGCGACGATCAGCCGTGTCGTACCCGAACCCAACCGTAGCGCTTCCGCGACTGATTTGCGTCAGGCGGTTATTGTTGTCATAGGTGTAGTTGACAGTCGTTTGTCCCAAGACGGTCATGGTACGACGCAGATTGCTCGGATAATAGGTGTAAGCGATCTGGCCTTGCGGACCCTGTTCTTGGATCAGTCGGTCCAGATCGTCGAAGGTGAGCGTGAGGGTCCCGGATACGGAATCGGCCGCCTGGCTTAGCCGATTGCCGGCATCCCACGTATAGGTAATGGTGCTGGAGTAGGCCGTAGGATTGGCTGTTGTCGCTCCGAACCCGGCGCTGCGCACTCGATCCAGCCAGTCGTAAACGTTTCCACGTACTTGTCCCTTTCTGTCCGTCACGCTCAGCAAATTTCCGCCGGCGTCATACGCATAAGTCTCGCTGTGATTGAGCGGATCGATGGCGGCGATCACACGATTGCGCGTATCGTAATTGAAGGTCGTTACATTGCTGCGGGGGTCCTGAAAAGTCTTCAGGTTACTGTTCTCATCATAGGTGTACTGCGAGCTGTTGCCCAGCGGATCTACGTATTGCGTCACCCGATCGAGAGCGTCGTAGGTCACCTGCGCCAGATTTCCGAGCTGGTCCTTGATCGTCACCATGCGTCCGACGGAATCCGTAAAGAATTGCGATATGCGGTTCAACGGATCCGTTATGGTAGCCAGATCTCCACCGTTGTATGCCATGGTAGTCGTCAACGCGTTACCCGCGAGAGTGCGCGTGATGCTCGTGACTTGCCCCGCGCGGTTGTGAGTCATGGAGATCGTGTTGCCTAAGGGGCTCGTTATGGTGACCAGGTTACCCACGGAGTCGTAACCGTATGTAGTGGTATGGCCGGCGGGATCCGTTACGGTCGCCAATTGGCTGAAAGCCGGATCGTAGGTGTAGGTCCAGGTGCTGGCATTATTCGTACCCGAAAGGCGCGTGACCCGCGTGACATTCCCGTTGCTATCGTACTGATAAGCCGTAACGCGCCCCATGGCATCGGTTACTGTCTGCGCCAGATTGGTTGTGGGGTCCCTAGCGAAGGTGACAGCCTGCTGCTCCGGCTTTCCGAGTGCATACGTAACCTGCGTGGGAAGGCCACTGGCATTGAATTGCACCTGCTTCACCATTCCCCGCTCATTGGTGAAGTTCATCTGGGTTGCCTTACCATTCGCATCGAGCACATAGGTGAACGATGATGACGTCCCGTCAGGATAGTCCTGTTGCTTTACGCGACCGTTCGAATCGTAAGTGTTCTTCACCGTTGTATTGCCACGCTTGTCGACAACGGTCGATAACCGATTCGAGCTGTCGTAGGTATACGTTTCAGCCTTGTTTGCCGAATCTGTGGCTGTAAACAGGCGTCCAGCGGGGTCATACGTATAGGTGACGGTGCGCCCTATGTCATCGCTCACTTGCTTGATGCGATTGGTTGTATCGTATGTCAGAGTGATTTGACGTCCATTTGGAGACGTAATGGAAGTGAGATTGCAGTTGCTGTCCCGGACGAAGGTGACCGCGTTACCATAACGGTCGCGCATACCTTTGAGCGCGCCACAACGCGCTACCGTTCCACCCTCGTAGCTAGGAAACGTGTATACGGTTCCGTCGGGAAGCTGCAGGTTCCAACCACCTGAATATTGGATAGTCGATCCGTTGTACAGGCCAGGTGTATTCGTGCGATACACTGCGTCCGCGTAGTCTGTCCCCAAGGAGGTGCGGACGAAGTGAACGCGGCCGCCATCTGGCAGGATCAAGTCCTGGTAAGTCCACGGGTTGATGTCTCCCACCAGGAACATGTCATACCCGAGATTCGTCCCGATCCCGAAGGCGCGTGAGGCGGAATCGTTTTGACGGTAGGTACGAGTGACTTCCAACGGGAGCATGTCCCGGATGACCAAGTCGGTCCGGCTGTGAATGAACAGTCCGCTCCAACAATCCACCGGATCGGCGGCAATCACAGGGGAGTTCGCGGATCCGGCATGGCAGGAGTCACCTTGAGCCGGCCACGTAGTCGGGGCAAGACCGGGAATGGCGATCATGGCGCCGCTGAATTCGTAAAGGACTACCCCATCGTCGGGGATGATCTGTTTGCGATCCGCGCTGACGGTGCCCTGGCCGTACACGTACCAGCCCTTTACGCGCGAGTCATAGTTCCAGAAGTCGATGCGGGTTCCGGGCGAGGAATTTGTGAAATTCGGATAGATCAGGCGTGCGCCGCGCGCCGACTGAACCGACAGGCCCTGCAGATGCGCACCCCCGGGCTGGATGGTGAAATACACCGGCACCTGGTGGTTGGGTAGCGGAAAGGGAGGCTGATCCACCGGTATCGCGGTCATCGTAAGCTGCGTGACAATCGCTCCCTTGCTGTCTCGTATCACTGTTTCGGCAGGGATGTGTAGCTCCAGCCCCGGTATGTGCGGATTCGTAACCACTGTCTCCATCGTCGTTGGAGAAGGAACCGTCACTGTATGGCGGGTATCCAAGCGTGTCATCCAGATCACGAAGGACAGCGCATTAGCCTTGCCGGCTTCGATCGTCGTGCGGTACTCGTAGCGCCCGTAATGATATTGACCTGTATTTGCCGTGGCGCCGTCGATCACCAGAGTTTGGGTGCCACTGGGAATGTCGGTCAGCAGAAACTCTCCGTTCGCATTCGTCACAACACTGTTGGAGGCGATCGATAGAGTCACGTGGGCGAGCGGAGCACCCGTTAAACGGACTACCTGGCCGGCCAGAGTCGTTGCGCCCCCCGGGGCAGCTTTGGCCGGTTGGCCATCCAGCGCGCGTGCCACGTGGTCTCGCCCTGGGAAGTGCCGCAACGCTCGGTCAGCATGACCGCTGCGCCAGACGCCGGTCAGGTTGCGCTTGGCGGGAATCCACATCTCACCATCCGAATCATCCAGGCTGATCTCCCGGGGCAGCGGTGTTGCGGCAATCGTGTTTTTCGACGGACTCTGGGCGGGCAGACTCACGGTCTGGAAGCCGATACCAGTGAACGGCAGTGCCTGGCCGTTGGCATCCTGCGCACCTTGCACGAACAACGTGTAGCGACTGCCGGGAAGCAGTTGCTGCTTGGGTTTGACAAAAGCCAGGAGCCCACCTTCCGCGGCGGCGACGGTTGCACCAACCACACCGCTCGGGCCCATGAGCGTGATCGTTTGATCCGTCAAGCTACCCGGCTGCAGCGGTTTGGAGAACCGGAGCGCAAACTGCGCACCGACTGGAACGCTGGTGCTTTCGGGCGCCGGAAGTATTGCTTCGATTGCAGGCTGGGACTGGCCGTAATCTCGCCCGCTCGAGGGTCTCACCGTCGAGGCGTCGAGTAACCGGAACCGTCCTGTGGCCACGTCGTAGAGCTCTGCCGATGAGATTGGCTGCCCAGTCTGACTAATGCCACCCCAGATGAGCACGTCACCGCTGGGGAGCAGCCGTGCCTGCTGTCCAGAACGGGCATCCGTCAAACCAGCACCCGGTGACGTGACGCGCATTGTGCTCGGATCGAGGAGCTCCGCATCAGTGTGCGTCAGCGAGGAAACATCAGTTCCACCCACAATCAGCACCCGGCCGTCGCTCAAAAGCGTTGCGCTCTGTCCGCTGCGAGCATCCAAACCGATGTCGCCGACGTTTTCAAACTGCCTCGTGTCCGGATGGTAGCGCTCAATGTCGGAAATCGGTTGGCCGGATGCGCCAACGCCACCTATTACGAGAACGGTTCCATCGGGAAGCACCGTCGCGCTGTGTCCCGCTCGGGGTATGTTAAGGCCTTGTGGCAGTGCCTGACGCTGCTGCAGAGTGCTATCCACCAACACTGCTTGGCCGCTCACTTGGGCGCCCTCAGGCCGGCCGCCGAGGAGTAGCCAACTGCCATCCGGCAGGAGCGTTGCGGACTGCCCCGGTTGCGCGGCGGGTGATCGGACCTGCGCAGCCGTACGCGGCGCATCCGCTGCTGCGCTCAGCAGAGACAAACCCACACAAGACCCGATGACGAGGAGTATCCGCGAAGCATTGCGAAGAAAATCAGCCATGACTCACTTCCATTTTCACTGCGCGACGCAGAATCACCCGTTGTTGCCTCTTCGAGCGGATTGGGATAAGGCCCAGACCGGACCGGCTCCATCGGCGGCTAGCGCTCTGTTAGGCCTCCCTCAGTGACGCGTGACAGCTGCTTGGTAACTCGACCTGAGGCTCGGCTCACTACTCGGATCAGGCGACTGCACCACGACCCCGTAGAGGCCGGTTACCGGGAGATTGGTCAGACTCACACTGCAGCCAGTCGCGACAGCGCAGGCCTGCGACGACACGCTATCCACAATATTGCCATCGGGCCCGTACACACTGACAAACACATGGTCCGAAATCCCGTTCTGCAACACCAAGTTGCTGATGGCCACTCCGATGTTGTTACCGGCCGACCCCACGAATCCGAAGTAGCTGTAGGTGCCGCCGCTGATGGTCCGGGCAGCCCCGTTCACGGGCAATGCGCCAGCGCCGGAGGTCACCAGCGTAGTGGTCAGATTTCCCGTAGCCCCATTCTGGGGCCTGATCAAAATCGCGTAGGTCCCCGTAGTCGGCAGGCTCGGGATTTGCATCGCAAAGCCGCCGTAGTCGCCGCCGGAGGTCAACGTCGTGCCATCCGGATTCAATACGGTGACCGACACCGTCTGTGCGCTCGGGGTCGTTGTGGGCATGACCACTTGCACGCCCGCGGCGCCACCTGCTGTCCCTGAGAAAGTGAGGCGCCCATGCTGTCCGATCCGGCTCAGGCTCACACTCGCCGGCGTGCCGGCCGTCAGTGGAACAACCACGTCGCGTGAGACGGTCGCAGTATAATTCACTACCAGACTTTGCTCGATGCCTGGATCGGGTGATACCAGCACGACCCCGTACAGACCTGTGGCCGGCAGGTTGGCCAAACTCAGATCACAGCCGGTGGCGGCGTAGCAGGTCGTTGTCCCTCCATCGAACTGGGTCCCGTCGGGGTTGTACACGGTGACCGAGACATTGTCGGAAACGCCGTTATGTATGGCCAGATTGCTGATACCGACGCCAATGTTGTCCCCCGCCGCGGCTGAGAAACCGAAATAGCTGTAGGTACCTCCGCTGCTGGTCTGAGCAGTCCCATTCACAGGCGCCGCACCACCGGCGGTGGTTACCAGTGTTGCCGTCAAATTTGCGGTGGCCCCGTTTTGAGGTTCGACGAAAATCGTGTAGGTACCTGCGGTCGGCAGGCTCGGGATCTGTAACGCAAAGCCGCCGAAGTCGCTCCCCGAAGTTAGCGTCGTCCCATCCGGCTTCAACACGGTGACCGATATTGTCTGGCCGCTCGGACTCGTCGAGGGCACGACCACCTGCACGCCCGCCGCAGCACTGGCGCTTCCTGGAAAGATAAGACGTGCATGTTGCCCATTGCGGCTGAGGCTCGTAGTCGCCGGGGTTCCCGCCGTCAGCGGCACTACGAGATCGTTTGAGACCGTCGCCGTGTAACTCAGCGCAAGATTTCGTTCGGTGGTTGGATCGGGCGATTCCACTACGACTGCATACAGGTTCGCCGGGAGGCCGGCCAGACTCAGATCACAGCCGGTGGAGTCGCTGCAGGACTGCGATGCCGCACCAACCACCGTGTTGCCGTCGGGCTTATACACGCTCACGAGTACATAGTCGATACGACCGTTTTGCTTCACTAGATTGCTGATGCCCAGCCCGATATTCGCGCCCGTCGACGCGGAGAATAGAAACCGCTTGGTTTGCCCCTTAGCTCCGGAAACATTGATTGGCGAGCCGTCCGGGGTCACCGTCGGATTCTTTTCGAGTGCGACGGAGAATTGGTCTGTCCCTGAGCCTGATCCAAAGAACACTGAGTAGGTGCCGGTTGCAACCAATGGCGGCAAATGAGCTGAAGCCGTTGCCGGAGACAACGTCCCGCTGCTGACCACAGTGTTGGTGTTGTCATAGACACTATAGTTCAGTGCGTTGTTCGAGCTGGTGAATGCCGAGAGCTGCAGGCTCAAGTAATCGCCTTGGTTGCCCTGAAAGGTGAACTGCGCATACTTTCCGGTGCTGGCGAGATTGGCGGCAGCGGCGGCTCCACTGATCGCCAGCGAGGACTTCAAGATGACATTGGCCGGGTCGACACCTGACGGCGTGACCAGGAGATTTGTACTACTTGTGGCGCGCCCGTAGGCAGTAGTGACGACGATCGGCCCCGATCCGACATTCGCGGGCAGCTGAAAGGTGATCTGCTGATCCGTAGCTGAAGAGATGGGAATGCGGAGCCCGTTTACTGTAAGAGTGGTCGCGCGTGTCACAGGATTGAGATGGGTGCCGTTGACTGTGATCATGGTGCCGACAACCCCGGAGGCTGGCGCGAAGCCCGTGATCGTCGGCAGGGGCAGGATCGTGAACGGCTGGTTGCTAGCGATCGTCTGACTTCCGACCGTTATGGAAATCGGTCCAGTCGTTGCGCCGTTCGGGACTTGTACGATGAGTTGAGTCGCAGTAGCCGTGACGACACTGGCGGCTGCCCCGTTAAATTTCACGAGAGTGGCACTAGGGCTGGTGCTGAATCCGGTCCCCTGGATCATGACCTGCGTGCCCGGCCCGCCACCGGTCGGACTGAAAGCCGCCAAGGCGAGCTGGTTTGCAGGCAGTCGCTGGATTGCAACGATGTTGCCAGCCGGGTCGTATTCATAGACGGCTGATGTGCCGTCGACAGCGATGACTTGCGTCAGGCGCCCGGCTGCATCATAGATGTACTGGACGTCAGCTAGCGCCGGTGCGGCGAAGACGAGCAACGTCACAACTGGAATGACCGGGAGGCCACCTTGGAGCGCTGCAAGTCTTAGCGCAAGCACGATGATGTGGAATGTGGCGAGAGCCGAAGGTCCTAAAGACGGTCGCACCCGACCCGGCGGTGCACGCCGCCTTCCCAGTGCTACTCGCATTGCACTCCCTTGATCTGCCCGTTCGTAATCGTTTACACCGAGACTACGATTTGCGGCGTACTGCTGCCTTGTCATTGCCCTTGCAGCTGCGAAGATACTATTGAGCGTGTCAGCATCCTTTGTCAACAGGTGGGGGTGGCTCATGGTATTTTCAGATTCGTGACTTCCCATGTCGGCACACGCGACCTGAGGACGCGAGCAACGCGTCCCAACCATCTATTTGCGCTAGTTGTATCTAACGCTCTCGTATCACTCGTCAGCCCAATGTCGCGGGGATCTCCGGGAGGCGCTCCTCTCGGGCTACCCGCAGCTGCCGCGCAGGCCGTCCAGCACAGCGCTGTCATAGAATCCCTCGGTAGACGTCTCTTCTTCGATAAGCGCCTCAGCATCGATGGCACGGTCAGCTGCGCCAGCTGCCACGTGCCCGAGAAGGCCTTCACCGACGGGCTCCCAGTTGCAAAAGGAGCAGGCGGTCTAACCGGCACACGCAATACTCCAAGCCTCTGGAACGTCACTTTTGCGATGAGCCAGTTCTGGGACGGCCGCCGGTCGAGTTTGGAGCAACAGGCCGCCGATCCCTTGCTGAATCCTAGAGAACACGGCTTATCCGACGAGCACGCGCTGCTCACAATCATTCAGCAAGACGCCGGCTATCGACAGGATTTCCAGCGCGCTTTCGCCTCTGATCCAAAAGGTATTAATCTGACGAGGTTAGGGACGGCGCTTGCCTCGTTCGAGCGCACCCTCCTCAGTGGAGATTCACCGTTTGATCGTTATCTGTACGGACATGAAAGGTCGGCTTTGCCGCCTGCGGCCGTGCGGGGGATGGCTCTCTTTCGGGGTCGGGCCCAATGCGCCACTTGTCATGTCATTGGCGAGCGATTCGCCCTGTTCACTGACAATCTCTATCACAGTCTGGGTATAGGTCTACGCGGCACAGAGACTCACCTGGCAAAAACGGCCACACGCCTGATGGACACCTCTGCTGGGAGCGTAGATCGCCTGATCAGTTCGGATACTGATATCGCCGCCCTGGGTCGTTTCGTGGTGACCAGGCAACCCCGCGACATCGGCAACTTCAAAACTCCCAGCCTGCGCAACGTCGCGCTAACAGCACCTTACATGCACGACGGGAGCGTCGCTACGCTCGCGGGAGCTATCGACGTGGAAGTTTACTACCGCGGACTCGAAGCTAACTCTCCACTGATTCTCACCCCGCAGGAGAAGCGCGACCTCCTTGCATTTCTCGCTTCGCTCACCAGCCCGTCGGCCCGGGTCGCCCATTAGAAGCTCCGCGGCGATATCAAACATGAGTTGCCATATCGCGTCCGGAGAAAGCGCGCGCTCTATCATCGTGGCCTTCCCAGGCAGGCGGCAAGCTCTACCAGCTTCAGCGGTCATATTGCTCCTTTTGGACATTCACGGCATCGCATGTATATCTGCCTGCCCGACCCCACCAAGGCCACTGGCGCGGCCATGATCGTCGCCCCGGGCGGCGGGCCGTTGTGCTAGCCATGGAGCGAGAGGGGTACAGCGTTGCGCATTGGCTCAACCAACGTGGAATAGCCGCTTTCGTGCTCAAGTATCGGCTTGTCCCGACTAGCGCAGACCCTCACGGGCTTTTGACGACCCTCCAAAAAATCGGTCGGCCTTCCGACCGCGAGCCACCGGTTATCTCCGCGAAACAGCCGAGTGATGAGGAAGCCGCGACGCTGCACGACGCAATCAAGGCGATCCGCTATTTACAACGGCACGCCTCTGATTTCCGCATTTCCCCCGATCGCATTGGGTTCATGGGTTTCTCTGCGGGCGCGTATACCACACTTGGTGTCGCCCTCAAGTCAGACACGAAAAGCAGACCCAATCTTGTCGCAGCCATCTACGGATCAATGCCGTACGGCGCGACAGTGGACCCAGCTGCTCCGCCAGCGTTTATTGTCGCCGCCACTGATGATCCTCCGGTTCCGGTCGTGGAGGCTCTGAAAACGTACACTGCGCGGAGGCAAGCCAGCGTTCCGGCGGAGCTCCACGTCTTTGAGACAGGTGGCCACGGCTTTGGCGTGCTAACGCGACACACAGGAAGTGACCAGTGGCTGCAGCTATTCGATCACTGGTTACGGGAAAACAGATTCGGCAAACCGCGCCGGGTGACTGGCAGCAGCCAGCGCCCGCGGGCATATATCTGGACCCCACAGGCGAAATATCCGCAGCCCCAAGAACCGCCAATCGCTAGTACGTGTGTGGGACGCGTGAATCGAGCTCGTCGAACCTGGCACAACTTCACGAAAGTTAGAGCCCAGCTCATGCACTCAGGTCATTCCGTCGACTGACATGACCTTAACAATGCCGGCGCCCCAAGGTATCCGAGGCGGACATTGACATTGACGAGTGGCTGATATCCCTGATGCTCGGGGCTGACTGGCGGGATTATCAGAGTCCGCTGAGGAAGTGGGAGAAGGCGGTCTCCCGGGGCCGTAGCGGTGGATAGAAGGCCGCGCTAGACGTCAGATCTCCCTACGCCGAAGTTCTAAATCGCCGGCCGTCGGAGGAGTTCGGGGACCGGCATTAGCAGCGCGTACTGTTCGACGGCGGCCGTGTCGGTGTTCCAAGATTCGTGAACTGGCGACAGGGCCGGCGTCCAGGAGATTCAGCGAGTTGCCGTCAAGCAGTTTGTTCCTGGTTTCCCGAACTGGCTCAAGATGTGCGAGGTTTCTTGAACTGCCAGGCAAGCCAGCCCGATTTCGGACGCGGCGACTTCGTGTTGGGGAAATCAATGCCTTGCCAGCTACATGGCTCCAGGTTTCGTGAACTGAGTTCGCATATCTCGGCACCATTTCACGAATCGCCGCACCAGTTCGCGTAACTCGGAAAACCGACAGGGGGTGAATACACATCTGCGAATGCCCAGCGCTACCGCTTATATCTGTTCCATCTTCTTGGGTCGGATGCTGTGTGATGTGAGGAGGTGAGGTTATAGGGATGGGGAAAGAGGAGGTCGGAGGGTGAGGAGTAAAAGAAACAGATATAAAGAGTGAAGCTTGCGGCTCCGTGAGTCGGTTCACTCGCCGCACTAGGTCGCAGGGTGTCGTTTTCCTCTATTGGTGAGACTGGCGCAGAAAATGATGAGACCGGAACTCCAATTGTGAGATTGGAACTCCGGCGGCGATGGCTGAGACCCCGAAATTTCCGGGATATTTTGCTCGGCAGGCTCGACACGACCGATCTCCGGCCGTCTCACCATTAGGAGGCCAGTCTCAGAATTAAGGGACATGCGCCGGAAGCCAAGTCGTTGTTCCAGTTGGTATGCCGTCGGTTTTCCAGTCTCACATTTAAGGGAAACCGACACAGGGGCTTCAATGGAATGTAGCGGGACTGCCGCTAATTGCCCAAGAGCTCACGGCGCCGGGAAAGCCATTGCTGCGGGCGCATCCTCGCAGCAAGGACTCACGGGAGCCGCACCTCATCACCTTGCACCAACGCGGGTGCGGTGAGTGAGGGATAGCTCGCTGCAAGAAATCGTGGGAAGCCTCCGCTTGAATGGTTCTGCAATCGTGTGCTCGCTAGAGCTGCAGCGGAAGAACACCGGCCACACGCTCTGGTGCGCTCGCGGGCGCGGTCTCCGCAGACTCTGACGAAGCGTTCCGCCGTACTCGAAGTCATGGCATTCTCGTGTCACTGAGTCCCACGTGAAGAGAACCTCTTCCGCACCGAGCGCAGCATTAAGTGGAGGCGACGGTAAATCATGGCGCAATTGCAGGGGGAGCCGACGCCCCCCAAACTGAAGCTGGATAGGGATTTCCAACCTTGTCCCGTGGAGCCGGGAGATGAGATGTATCCAAACGGCATCTTTGAGTTCAACATCACTCGGCTCTTGGCTTTCGTCCAGACCCTCCCCGATCGATTCCCTGTTGAACAAGTGGATCTCGTCGAGATTCCTGATTACGGCGACAGCCCTCATTTGGACGAGGAGACAGTTCGCTTGGCGGATCTGAGCCGCCCGATCCTCCTGGTAGAGATTTCACCAGGGTATTACAACATCGTCGACGGCAATCATCGGTTGGCCAAAGCTCGGCGACAAGGTACCGCGGTGCTGCCAGCCTACCGACTTCGATGTCCCACTCACGTTCCATTTCTAACTTCTACCTACGCCTATGAAAAGTATGTGGAGTATTGGAATGACAAGGTCAGTACCTTACAAGAAATAGACAGACCCAAGCGGGTTTCTTCGAGGGGCGCTTGATGGGCAAAGCGAGCCGTCAGAAACGAGAACGCAAGGACGGGCAGCAAGACAAAGAGCTTCTAATAACTCTGACGAACGACCCGTTCCAGCCCGTACGGCTCTACTATTCGATTACACATCGCGAGTCAGTCTCCAGAAGACTGCGCACCCTGGAGTGCATGGATGAAAGAGCTAACGAGCGATGTTGGTATTGGCTGTTTCACGCCGAGGCGGCATCGCTTCGATTCGGCGGCGGTTATGAAGATGTCCCTGAGGAGAGGCGACCAATCATTCTGGGGCGCCTCTTTTTTCCAGACGACAAAAGCATGGTCTTGCAGACCAATTCCATCGCACGAGCAATCGGCGCTGCCAGGTTCTTCTCCAGCTACCTAGGGGCCGAATGCACAGCAATTCGGTGCCGGGTGGTCAACCGCCTCTTCGCTGCCGACGAAGGTCGACAGGAGGAACTGATGAAGACTCTGGATCAGAACGTCGCCGTTATCGACCCACGCAAAGCCGAGGCGTCGTTCAGGCAAGACTTCAAGAACGCGCGGACGCAGGTGGATGTTGAGCGAGTTGCCGCCAAGAGGCTCGATAGGAGGCTCGAGAGCAAGGAAGATATCCCCCTCATCGAGGATTTTCCGCTAGCCCCTGAAGAGGAAACACCCGACTTCGAGCATCTGATGATCACGTTGCAGTTGCGCCTCATTCGGGCAATGGAGCATTGGCGGGGCAATACGAACGTGACGATGACGTCACTCATCGTGCGCATGGTCAAGGAGGGCGCACTGGGAGGCGATCCGTTTACAGCCACATGACGTTCCGCCCCACTGGCGAGTGGCGCACTGTTGGAATGACACCGGCGAAGTGTCCATCTGCAACATGTGCGAGCGGCGGCTTCAGTCGCAGCGAGCGCGCCTTGCCGGGCACTAGCATTCCAACTGACCTAATTTTTTCACCCAGCAACATCTAAGCACTCCGAATATCATTACCAGTTCTCATAGCGAATTAAGCGAATTATTACACCTCGATAGAATCAAACTTTGACCCTACCTCGGCATTTCGATGATGGCTGAATCACACCAGCCAAGATAACCACGTCATGCCTCGCGAAATCTCCCCCAATCTAGACTAAGATCTCAGCCGAAAGACATGCTCGTTGGAAAGGCGAACCGGGCCCACCGTTGTCCTCAAGCGATCGGCTTCCGATAGCGCTAGCGAGCCCATAGAAGAAGTGGGGAGGTCCAGGGTCGGAACCCGCCGCAGCCGCGGATTTGAGACCCGTGTCATGAGAGCGCTGGTCTTCGCCGATCCCACCCGCCAGCTGGATCAGATCGCCGCGGCCCCCGCCATTGAGGATATCTACGACAAACGGCGGCAGCCGGCCTTTGAGCATGACTTCCTGCCATGGATATCGACACGCGATCCTCGATCGCAAGGACAAAGACCATGCCGCGCACAAAAATGCCTCATGTAATCGTTCT
>Ga0068855_100003367_pt1 | contig 19571 bp, 15 predicted proteins | sample KBSCornC52_FD_66592 | JGI IMG/M metagenome (GOLD analysis project Ga0068855, IMG submission 66592) | Corn rhizosphere microbial communities from Kellogg Biological Station, Michigan, USA - KBS Corn C5-2 | ecosystem: Host-associated > Plants > Roots > Rhizosphere > Soil ...
CCGCAACACCAGCGCCTCATTCAGTTGCTTACCGCCGCACGAAGCAAAGCTGGCCTGACTCAACAGGAACTCGCCGATCGTTTGGGTCGCCCGCAAAGCTTCGTTGCCAAATATGAAACGGGCGAACGGCGTCTCGACGTGGTGGAGTTCATTTCGATCAGCCGCGCGCTGGGATTGGATCCGGCGCGAGCGGTCCGCGAGATCGGCGCTAAATACGACAAGGATTGAGCTCACGCGGCGCGTGAGCCGAACGGCTATTCCCTATTGACACTTATCCCGCGCGCCGCTGCGGCGCGACGCCGACATCGGCGGCTGATTGATAAGCCACTGAGAAGTCGTTGAACGCCGTGAGCGCCACTTCTAAGTCCGTGCCTTCGGGAAACTCGAAGGTGTCGAACCCGCAGCGGGCCATGTAGAACACTTGATCGCGTTGAATTTTGCCGACGGCGCGCAATTCGCCGGTGAAGTGATAACGGCGGCGCAGAATGGTGGCTTGGCTGTAGCCGCGGCCTTCCGCGAGCCCGCCGAATTCGATGGCGATCAATGCGAGTCGCGGCAAATCGTTCTGTAGAGCTCCCATCTTATCGGTCGGTCCGATGCGAACGCCCAAACGGCCGCCCCACTGCAACCATTGCTCACGCTCTGTCTGGTAACGTGCAAGCGGCAATATGAGCGCGCGATGCGCGCCCTGCGGATCTTCATCCGCATAGCGCCACTCGTCAGTGACAATCTCACGCTGCTTGATGAGTTGGCGCATATACGCGTGCCTTGAAGGGAGCGATGCCGATGCGATCGACAGTATCGACGAAGAGTTCGCCGTCTTCTCGATGCGCGACATAAACATTGAGGATGCGATCGATGGCTTCCGCCACATCCGCCTTGGCGACCGAAGGTCCAATCACTGTGCCGAGCGCGGCGTCTTTGCCGTGCGGCCGGCCACCCAACGTGATTTGGTACCACTCTTCGCCGCTCTTATCGACACCCAAAATACCGATGTGGCCGATGTGGTGATGTCCGCAAGCATTCATGCAGCCGGACATCTTGAGCTGAATTTCGCCCAGGTCGTAGAGATAGTCGAGATCTTCGAAACGCTTGTTGATTTGATCGACCACGTCATACGTGCCGGCGTTCGCAAGCGAGCAGAGATCCAAGCCGGGGCAGGCGATCATGTCCGTCAACGTGCCGATGTTGGGCGTTGCTAGGTCGAGTGCTTGCAGTGCTTGCCACAGCGGATACAGATCGCGCTGGCGTACATCCGCGAACAACAGATTCTGATCGTGCGTAGAGCGGAGCAGACCGAACGAGTATTTATCAGCCAAGTCCGCGACGGCGTCCATCTGCTCGGCGGTGATGTCGCCCGGCGGGCGTTTCGGCGATTTGAGAGACAGGAACACGGCGCGGTAACCCGCCACTTTGTGGCGACGCGTATTGCGCTGATACCAGGTGCGAAATGCGTTATCGCGCCCGGCGATCACATCTTCGTCGCCCAAAGTTTCGTACGCAGGCGGCTGGAAGAAGGACTTGATGCGTGCGAACTCGGCTTCGTCGAACACCGGCGCGTACTCTTTCGAGGCTTCCCACTCTGCATCCACCAGTTCGCGGAATTTTGCGGGTCCGACGGCTTTCACCAAAATCTTGATGCGCGCCTTGTGAATGTTGTCGCGCCGGCCTTCCAAGTTGTAGACGCGCAGGATGGCTTCCAAATACGCGAACAAGTCGCGCGGCGGCAGGAATTCGCGAATGACATGCCCGACGATAGGGGTGCGCCCAAGGCCGCCGCCGACCATCACTTCGAAACCCAACTCGCCCGCCTCATTGCGTAGCAAGTGCAATCCGATGTCATGAAATTTGGAGGCCGCGCGATCCTGCGGCGAGCCGGTCACGGCGATCTTGAACTTGCGCGGCAGGTACGAGAACTCGGGATGCAACGTGGCCCATTGGCGAATGATTTCACACCAGGGACGCGGATCTTCCACCTCATCGACCGCAACGCCGGCAAAATGATCGGCGGTCACATTGCGCACGCAATTGCCGCTCGTCTGAATGGCATGCATCTGGACACTCGCTAGCAGCGCCAGAATGTCCGGCACCTGTTCGAGCTTGGGCCAGTTGTACTGCAGATTCTGTCGTGTCGTGAAATGCCCGAACCCTTTGTCGTACTCCCGCGCGATCCGCGCGAACATGCGCACCTGGCGCGTCGCGAGCAGGCCGTAGGGCACGGAAATGCGCAACATCGGCGCATGCCGCTGAATGTACAAGCCATTGCGCAGGCGCAAAGAGCGGAAGTCGTCTTCCGACAACTTTCCGGCCAGGAAGCGCCGTGTCTGATCGCGAAACTGAGCGACACGCTCGTCCACTAAGCGCTGGTCTATGGGGTCGTATCGATACATAGCCTGCGGACTCTAGCCGTCGCGGCCTGGACCTTGAAATAAGGTTTGGCTATGAGCAGATGACGGGAAGCGGGGTCTGCGGTCGTAGGCCGTCCTTTTCCTCTACACTAGCGCCCCTTCATTCACGGCCACCGGAGCACTCATGGGTTTTCTGAACGGCAAGCGCGCGCTGATCGTAGGTCTTGCGACGGAGCGGTCGATTGCTTACGGCATCGCGGCGGCGATGCGGCGGGAAGGAGCCGAGCTTGCCTTTACGTATCAGAACGACCGGCTCAAGGACCGCGTGGACGAGATGGCGAAGGAATTCGGCAGCGATATCGTGCTGCCTCTCGACGTCGCCTTGGATGAACAGATCGATAGCGCATTCGCAGGGCTCAAGCAGCGCTGGGACAGCTTGGATATTTTGGTGCATGCCGTCGCCTTTGCGCCGCGCGAAGCCATCGCGGGCAGTTATATCGACAGTGTCACGCGCGACAACTTCCGCATTGCGCACGATATCTCGAGTTACAGTTTGGCTGCGCTGACCAAAGCTGCCCGTCCGCTCATGAAAGGACGCTCAGGTTCGGTACTCACGCTCACGTATCTAGGCGCGTTGCGTTCTCTGCCGAGCTATAACGTCATGGGCCTGGCCAAGGCGAGCTTAGAGGCGAATGTACGCTATCTCGCCGCCGATTTAGGTCCCGAGGGGATCCGGGTGAACGGCATCTCTGCCGGGCCGATCAAGACACTCGCCGCTGCCGGCATCAGCGGCTTCAGAAAAATTCTGAATCATGTCGCTGCGACCGCCCCGCTCCGCCGCAACGTCACCATTGAAGACGTAGGCAACGCCGGCGCTTTCCTGTGCTCCGACTTAGCGGCGGGTATCACGGGCGACATTCTCTATGTCGATAACGGCTACAGCACGGTGGGCATGCCGTTTGCGGAAAGCGAATAGCGCTTTCCTTATTCAAATACCGCCGGATTGCGTTCGATCTTGGCGCGGCGTTCTAGATCTTCGATATACGCGCTGAACTCCGCAGTGCCCACGGCGCGTGCGCTTTGTTGTGCTTTCACGTCGCGTTCGCCTTCGGGCATTTGCGCAGCGTCGCCCTTGCGCACGGCACTGACTGCGATGAGCGCATAACCACCATCGTCGGTCGCAACACCGCGATATTGCGGTTTATCTGGAGTGACGCTCGCCTTAGGAACATTGAAAGCGGTGCGCATCACGGGTGCAGGCACACCTGTCGCATCGCGAGCAACGGATTGCTTGCCGCTTGCAGTCACTTTTATTTCACCGAGCACTGTGCTCCAAGCCGTTCCGGCGTTTAGCTTGGCAAGTTGCTCAGCCCCTTTCTTTGCGACGGCTTCCTTCTCAGCGCGTTGTTTGAGCTCAGTAGTGATGTCTGCGCGCACTGCATCGAGCGGCTTTTGTTCCGGCATTTTATGGTCGGTCACTCGCACCACCAGCGCACGGTCGTCTCCAATCGTGATCAATGCGCTGTTCTGCCCTTTTTCCAGCACAGGCTCGCTGAACACTGCATCGACGATCTGCTGATCCGTGCCGAGATCGCCGCCGCCTTGGCGCGTAAATCCCTTTTGATCCTTGAGCTGCACACCGAGCGTTTTGGCGACACTGTCCAACTCCGTCAGATGTGCGAACGATTCATCGGCGAGCTTCTGGGTTCGATCGTAGAAAATCGATTGCGCTTGCTCACGCTTGTAGTCGGCTTCGAGTTGCGGACGGACTTCTTCGAACGTCTTGATGCGGCCGGGCTCGATCTCTGCCAGTTTGAGGATGTGATAACCGAACTGGGTTTTGATGGGGCCTTTCACTTCGCCCACGGACATGCTGAACAGCGCCTGCTCGAACGGAGCGACGAACATGCCCTTGGCCGCCCAACCGAGATCGCCGCCCTTGGCCGCAGAACCGGGATCTTTGGAGTACTGTTTGGCAAGCGCTGCAAAATCGCCACCGGCTTTGACTTTCGCCAGCACGTCTTCGGCTTGCTTCTCAGCCGCCGCATCGTCGGTACCTTCGCCCGCAGCGATCAAAATGTGTTGCACATGACGCCGCTCCTGCGTCGTGAACTGATCTTTGATCTGCTCGTAGTGTGCTTTGAGCGCATCCTCGTTCACGGCAACGTCCTTTTCGACGTCCGCTAATTTGAGTTCGATGTACTGCACGTCGGCTGTTTCAGCCGTCATGTAGTTCGCTTTGTGTGCGTCGTACCACGCTTGCACGTCTGCATCGGGCACATTGACGGTTCCAATGAATGCATTTGCGGGAATGATCGCGTAGTCGATGTCGCGCTGTTCGCCTTCCAGCGCTTGTCGACGCACGAGCTCCGCCGGAGTGACGAATGCGGAGCTGAGCACGCCCGCTTGCAACTGGCCGGTTTCTAGATTGGTGCGCAGTTCCGCTTCCAACTGAGTCTCGCTGCGCCCCCGCTCACGCAAGAATGCAGCGTAGCGCTCGCGCGAAAACTTGCCGTCCACCTGCAGCTCGGGTGCGGTCATGATGGTTTCCGCAATCGCTTTGTCGCTCGCGCGGTAGCCGAGGTCGTGCGCTCGCTCGGCCAGCAACGTGTGACGAATGAGCCCGTCGAGGAGCGCATCCTGTTGCTGCTTTTTGAATGCGTCGGGAATTTCCGAGCGCATCATTTGTTGCAGACGCGCTTGTTGTTCTTGCCAAGCGCGGCGCGCGGTTTCGAGCGGAATGCGCTCGCCGTTGACCTTGGCGGCGTAGGTCGGTGTAGTCACCGATCGCAAATTGATGCCCCAAAAGATGAAGACAATCGCGATAGCACCCAAGAACACCGTCGCGAACCAACCGGTGATTTTGTCGCGGATAGTCTGGAGCATGATGAAGGGGGTGGGTCGTTGGGATCAGGCAGCCGCTCTGAGGCGGCGCGCATGCTACCACAAACTTTTGGCAGTGCTTCCACGCCCAAGGACAGCTCCGTCCGAGGCGCGCCAAATCGTGCCGTCGCGAGGGCCTCGCCTGTTCTAGGCGTTTGCGGCCGGCACCAGCACCTGCACTTTTTCCGCCAGAATGCCCGGACCGAAATTGGCAATGCGCTGCAGGAACGTTTCGGTGACTTCGAAACCGCGCGGCACGAGCAGCGTTCCAAGCGGCGTGCGCAAATCGTGCATCAGGGTCATTCCCGGCTGTACCACTCGCAACGGCATCTCACGGATGACATTCAAGCCCGCACGTGCGCCTATGTGCGTAGCGAATCGCTCGATGAGCTTGGCATCGTAGATGCCGCCACGCGTGCGTAGCGTTTCGATGGCGACGTTCATGTCGTTGCCCTGCGCTATCAACGAATCGTAGTCCAGCGTCAGAGAAAGAATCTGTGCCCCGAGACCGATGGTGCCGTCGTGAAGCTTCACGGCTTGTTCGGGCGCCGCGTTCGTCGTGGCCAATATCTGCAATACAGGTTCGAGTCGCGGAATGTGCCCGAGCAACTTATGCGCCACTTCCGCCACGCCCGACGCCAGGACTTTTTCTTCAGGCGTGAGGCGCTCGCCGTAGTAGAGCTTTTCGACCAACTCGACCGGCAGTGACAGATAACCCAACTGCGACAGCATGGCAGCAGCTTCGAGCTGCCAGAAACCCTTGCAACCCAGTTCGTCGGCGAATTCCATCGCCAGTCGTTTGATGCGACTCGCGCGTCCGAAAGCGACGGGATTGGTGATCGCTAGCACATCGATCAGCGCTTGAATGCAGCCGATCAGCGTCTCTTGCAGCAACACGCGTTCTGCAGTGGCCAAACGATATTGCACCACGCCCGCCTCGACCGCGGCTTTGAGACGGTCGGGCGGACACGGCTTGGTGAGAAAGCGATATATCTGCCCGTCGTTAACGGCGGAGATGGCGGCGTCGCGTCCCGGCTCGCCCGTGAGCAGAATGCGGGTGGTGTCCGGATAGCTTTTCATCACGCGATTGAGCAACGCTGCGCCGTTCAGGCCGGGCATGCGCATGTCGGAAACGATGACCGCGACGGGGCCGAGTTCCTTGAGCTTGGCAAGCGCTTGCTCGCCGCTTACGGCGGTATGGACCTCGTAGTCCCGCCGCAGATGCAACGCCAAACTCTCCACGACGTGACTTTCGTCATCGACGCACAACACTTTGGCCAAATTCTCGCGCGTCATTGCTCCTACTCCGCATCCACTTGGCTTTCGCGTACGCGTGCCGCCGCTTCGTTCCAGTCGAAAGGAGGATGGAGCGCCGCGAAATACGTTTCATCGATGCACGGTTCGTGATATTCGATCGAGCTCTCTTCGTCGGTGTCGTGCCGTATCAGCGCATGCGCGGTCGCGAGCGCTGCAAGCAAGTCGAAGTCTGTCTGGCGCACGCGCTCGGGCGTGTGATGATGCGCTACCGCTTCGACGATTTGAAAAGGCAATCCCCACAGTCCAAGCAGATACGCCCCCAATTCGGAATGAGACGCCCCAATGAGGCGCGTCTCTGCTTCGTGCAGGGGAACGCCTTCGCGTCGTGCCAACGACGCTGCTTGCTCGAGCTCGCGAGGACACTCCTGCACCAGCACCCAGTGACCTATGTCATGCACCAGACCGACGAGCACCGCGTCGTCGGCAAACTTGGTTCGCTTGGTCAATGCCGCCATTGCCGCCGCAATTTGATGCACATGCGCGTGCAGTCGCTCGGCCTCGAACCCCGCACAGGCGACTTCCGACCACTGAGAAAACACTTCTGCGGACATCACCAAGTTCCTAACGGCGGTAAACCCCAAATAAGTCACTGCTTGCTCGACGTTTGTGATACGCCGCGCCGCGCGAAAGAAGGCGGAATTCACCAGCTGCAATACCTTTGCGGCCACCGCAGTATCTTGCACCACGATCTTGGCGATCTCGGCAGCGGTGGTTTCTGGCGCACTCATCGCATCGCGCACTCGCACATAGGTTTTCGGCAGCGCCGGCAACTTCTTGATGCGTCCGACCAAGGCACGCAGCTCGGGCCTGTCCAAAAGCGACTGCAAATTGAGACAGCGGTCGATGTCGCGCTCCAGCTCGTGGGTATCACAAGGCTTGCTCACGAATTGATGCGCCACCGGCACCAAGCGCATGATGTGCGCCTGCTCTGCGTAGCCCGACAACACGATACGAACCGCTTGTGGCCAGCGTTGGCTCACGATCATCAAAAGCTGGGCGCCATCCATGCCTGGCATGCGCATGTCGGTGACCACTACATCTGCTGGCCGTTGCTCCATTTCGACCAAGGCACGCGGACCGCTCTCGACGAACGTCATTTCCCACTTATCACGTAGACGATGCAAACGACCGCGCAACGCATCGAGCATCGCAGGCTCATCGTCGACGAATAAGATGCGCTTCACTGTGCGCCTCCTGCGCTCTCGCGGCCGCCGATCGGCAGCTTGAGTGTGAACTGCGTGCCTTGTCCCACCACACTTGCAACGTCGATTTGGCCTCGATGTTTGTCGATCACGATGCTGCGAGCGATCGCGAGTCCCTGTCCCGTGCCCTTGCCCACTTCCTTGGTCGTGAAGAATGGATCGAAGACGCGCTCGAGGTTCTGGGGCGCGATGCCGCAACCGTTGTCTGCAATGGTGATGAGCGCGTGAGCGCCCTGTTGCGCGGTCGTGATCGTGATTTCTCCGCTTGCCGCATCCTTGCCGCTGCTCTCGATGGCGTGCGCCGCATTGACGATGAGATTGACGAACACCTGGTTCAATTCGCCGATATTGCAAATCACTTCGGGAACAGCGCCGAACTGGGTTTTTACCGTAGCGAGATATTTGTATTCGTTGCGCGCGACGGTGAGCGTAGTTTCGATGGCATGATTGATGTCGGCCGCGCTTTGTTCGGCCGTATCTGGATGCGCAAACTCTTTCATTGCACGCACGATGTGGGCGACCCGCTCCACACCGTCCAAAGTCCGATCGAACGCCTTAGGCGCTTCCGATAGGAGAAACGGCAAGTCCATCGCCTCCTCGCGAACGCGCAAGCCCTCGAGCGCGGCGGCCATCGGCTTCGTGCCGGCAGCGATTTCCCGAAACGCATCTTGGTAGGACTGCAACAACGACTCGATGTCTTGCATGGTCGAACGCAAGAAGTAGACGCTGTCGCCCACGTACTGAATAGGCGTGTTGATTTCGTGCGCCACGCCTGCCGCCAACATGCCGACGGACTCCAGTTTCTGCGCCAACCGCAGCTCGATGGCGATGCGTTCGCGCTCTCGCATCTCACCGAGCAATCGCTCTTGCAATTCTTTTTGCTTGGTGTCGTTTTCGATGCGTTTGGTGATGTCCGCGCCGATGATGACGTAGTGCGTAACTTTGCCGTCTCGGTCCATGAGCGGACGAGTGATGAAGCCCACCCAACATGGTTGGCCGTCGACGCGGCGAACCTGCACTTCGCATTTGTATTCCTCGCCCCTAGCGACTGCCGCGTTGACGTGCCGGTGCACTTCTTCCGGAAGAATGTCGCGGAACACTTTAGCCGCGTTGCCGCCCACGATCTGAGCGGCCTCCAATCCATACAACTCGCATATGGCGCGATTCACGAATTTGATTCGAGCGCCCGGATGCTCAGTAAGCATGAAGTGAGTCGGCAAACAGTCGAGCACGTCATGCCACAATTCCCTTTCACCGGCGGCGAGGTTGCGTTCTACGACCGCCAGGGCGAGCGCTTCCTCGAAGCCCGCAACGCGAGGCTCGGAATCGGAAGTTGACGGGGGTTCCTCGGTACCTACACGTGCTTTAGCGCGATTCCCTGACATGGAGTTCACGTCCGCTATGTTGCAAGGGGGCGGTAGCGTGAAACAACGTGCACGGTGCGTGCAGGGAATGCATCACATTGGATGCGATTCAGAGGTCGCCTTAGGGTCAGTAGATAGCGCAAAGCGCGAATACAACACGGGGCTCGCGCTACTTCAGTCACATTTGCAGCACAAGAGTGGGAGGCCGCGCCAGCCGGCGCGCTTGCAAATAGTCGAAAAAATGGCGGAGCGGACGGGACTCGAACCCGCGACCCCCGGCGTGACAGGCCGGTATTCTAACCAGCTGAACTACCGCTCCGCGCCCAAACCCTTAAAGTTCTTGGGTAGTGGTGGGTGCTGAGGGGATCGAACCCCCGACATTCGCCTTGTAAGGGCGACGCTCTACCGCTGAGCTAAGCACCCCGATCTGATTCGAACGCTCGGTACGAGCGTTCTCACAACCTGCAAAGGCGATCTGCAACAACCATCGCACGAACGAGCAACGCGATATGAAGAATAATGCGCCGCCCGTTAGAGAGCTCGCTAATTTACAGCATCCTTCAGTGCCTTGCCAGCTTTGAAACCCGGCACTTTGCTCGCTGCGATCTCGATCGTTTCACCGGTGCGCGGATTGCGACCGGAACGTGCAGCACGCGCTTTTACGACAAAGGTGCCGAACCCGACCAACGATACGGCATCTCCGGCCTTGAGCGCGCCCGTGACGGACTCGAGCACCGCATCGACCGCCCGCGTGACGTCGGACTTGGCCAAGCCGGTCTGTGCGCTTACCGCATCGATCAGTTCGCCTTTGTTCATGCCTGTTACCTTTTTGGATCCAATGAAAAAGCGCCGCGTCGACCGCGCCGCAAGTGGGCGCGCGTTATAGCAGCGACAAACAACAGGGTCAACCTGAAGCCGGTTGACGGTTGGCCGTTGTCAGTTAACGGCCAGAATTCAGAAAGCATCAGCGGTGCATTAGGTTCCGCGGAACGGTGATGCACCCCTCACCCTCCGCTCGCACGGACGTACGTCGCTTGCGGGAGAGAGGGCTAGGGTGAGGGCAACTAGGGTCAGCCGTCGGGCGCCTCAATGCGCTCTTACTTGTTTGGACGAACGCTTACCGTTACGTCGCGCGCGAGGTTTTGCTGCCGTCTGTGACGGTTGCTGCTCGGACGTAGCAGCAGCGATCGGGACCGGCATATTGCGCAGTGCCACTTGCAACACCTCGTCGATCCATTTCACCGAACGAATCTCGAGATTGTCTTTGATGTTCTGCGGAATATCGGCGAGATCTTTGGTGTTCTCATCCGGGATCAGCACGGTGCGAATGCCGCCGCGATGTGCCGCGAGTAATTTTTCCTTGAGACCGCCGATCGGCAACACCTGGCCGCGCAACGTGATCTCGCCCGTCATGGCCACATCGGCACGCACGGGTACCTTAGTGAGCGCGGAGACCAACGCCGTACACATGCCGATACCAGCACTCGGACCGTCCTTCGGTGTAGCACCTTCCGGCACGTGAATGTGTACGTCCACCTTCTGATAGAAATCCTGCTCGAGACCCAGCACCTCCGCGCGACTGCGTACGACCGTCATCGCCGCTTGAATGGACTCTTGCATCACTTCGCCCAACTGTCCCGTGTGGGTGAGCTTGCCCTTGCCGGGCACGACCGACGATTCGATGGTGAGCAATTCACCCCCCACTTCGGTCCACGCCAGTCCCGTCACTTGACCGATTTGATCCTGCTCTTCGGCGCGTCCGTAGCGGAAGCGCTTCACGCCCAAGAACTTGTTCAGATTCTTCGGCGTGACGCTGATGCTCTTGGTCTCTGAATCTGAGAGCAACTGCTTCACCGACTTGCGGCAGATCTTGGAGACCTCGCGTTCCAAATTGCGCACGCCGGCTTCGCGCGTGTAGTAGCGAATGATGTCGCGCAAGGTATTTTCGGCCACATTGAGTTCAGACTCTTTCAAGCCGTTCTGCTTCATCTGCTTCGGCAAGAGATAGCGCTTTGCGATGGCGGTCTTTTCATCTTCGGTATAGCCGGCGAGACGAATGACTTCCATGCGGTCGAGCAGCGGCGCGGGAATGTTCAGACTGTTCGCAGTGCAGACGAACATCACTTGTGAAAGATCGAAGTCGACTTCCAAGTAGTGATCGTTGAACGCGGTGTTCTGCTCCGGATCGAGCACTTCGAGCAATGCCGAGGACGGATCGCCGCGAAAATCCATCGCCATCTTGTCGACTTCATCCAACAAGAAAAGCGGGTTGTGCACGCCCGTCTTCACCATGTTCTGCACGATCTTGCCAGGCATGGAGCCGATATAGGTGCGTCGATGACCGCGGATTTCCGCTTCATCACGCACACCGCCGAGGGACATGCGCACGAACTTGCGATTGGTTGCGCGCGCAATCGACTGACCCAACGAGGTCTTGCCGACGCCGGGAGGTCCGACCAAGCAGAGAATCGGGCCTTTGAGCGCCTTTACCCGTTGTTGGACGGCCAGATACTCGACGATGCGCTCTTTCACTTTCTCGAGACCGTAGTGATCTTCGTCGAGAACCTTTTCGGCCACGTTGATGTCGTTGTGCACCTTGGTCTTCTTCTTCCAGGGACACTTCACCAGCCAGTCGATGTAGTTACGCACTACTGTCGCTTCAGCCGACATCGGCGACATGAGCTTCAGCTTGCCCAACTCGGACATGGCCTTGTCGCGAGCTTCTTTCGGCATGCCGGCCTTTTGGATTTTCTGTTCGAGTTCGGCGATCTCGTTCGGCGCATCTTCCAGCTCACCCAATTCTTTTTGGATGGCCTTCATCTGCTCGTTCAAGTAGTACTCGCGTTGGCTCTTTTCCATCTGCTGTTTGACGCGGCCGCGGATGCGCTTCTCGATTTGCAGTACATCCATCTCGCCTTCCAGCAAGGCAAGAATGTGTTCGAGACGTTTGCGCACGTCTTGAATTTCGAGCACGCGCTGTTTGGCGTCGAGCTTGAGCGACATGTGAGCCGCAACGTTGTCGGCGAGCCGGCCCGGCTCGTCGATGCCAGCAAGTGCCGTGAGAATCTCGGGTGCGACTTTGCGATTCAACTTCACATACTGTTCGAACTGCGAAATCACGGAGCGCGTCAGCACATCCATCTCGCGTTCGTCGTACTGTTCTTGATCTTTGAGCGAAGCGATTTCCGCGGCGAAATACTGACCGGCGACGAGCTTCTCGATACGTGCGCGTTCCACGCCCTCTACCAATACTTTTACCGTACCGTCGGGCAGCTTGAGCAATTGCAAAATGGTGGCGACGGTGCCGAGACGATAAAGATCTTGCGGACCTGGGTCGTCCACGTCGGCTTGTTTTTGCGCTACGAGCAGAATTTGCTTGCCGGCGCGCATGGCTTGGTCCAACGCCAAAATGGATTTTTCACGGCCGACGAAGAGCGGAATGACCATGTGCGGATACACCACTACATCGCGCAACGGTAGAACCGGCACGGTCGACGGCGTAACGGCAGGAGTTTCTGTTTCGGGAGTATCGTTGCTCACGGTAATTACCTTGAGATGAGAGACGACGCTAGGGAGCGTCCAAGTTCTGCGGTCAAGTGAAGAAAATACCGGAAGGCGACTCGGGCCGCCACCACAAAGGGCGAGGCGTTCCCTTAATGAACCCTGTCGCTTCCCTTAAAGCAAAAATGAAAACGCCGCTTTGACGCGGCGTTTTCGCTTCGATCGCTGCGTCCACGCGATCAATGATGATGGTCGCTACCTGTAGGCCGGCGTTCTTCCACCGGAGTAAGACGCTGCTCCTCCGTGCCGTACACGACGAAGGGCTTGTTCTCCCCCTGGATGACGGTCTCGTCCACGACCACCTTGCGCACGTTACGCAGCGAAGGCATTTCATACATGGACTCGAGCAGCACGTTCTCCAAAATCGTGCGCAGGCCGCGCGCACCTGTTTTCCGCTGCATCGCTTTCTTCGCCACCGCACGCAGCGCGTCGATACGGAATTCGAGTTCAACGCCTTCCATGTCGAAGAGCTTGCGATACTGCTTGGTAAGCGCGTTCTTGGGTTCGGTGAGAATCGACATGAGCGCCGCTTCGTCGAGCTCATCCAACGTCGCGACCACCGGCAGACGTCCGACGAACTCGGGAATCAACCCGTACTTGATCAGATCCTCGGGCTCGGCGTCATGGAATACGTCGTTGCCGTGCGGACGTTCGTTCTGTTGACGCACATCGGCGATGAAGCCGATACCCGACTTCTGCGTGCGATTCAGAATGATCTTCTCGAGACCGGCGAATGCGCCGCCGCAAATGAAGAGGATGTTGCTGGTGTCGACCTGCAAGAACTCCTGCTGCGGATGCTTGCGGCCACCCTGCGGCGGAACGGACGCGATCGTGCCTTCGATCAGCTTGAGCAAGGCCTGCTGCACGCCTTCGCCGGAAACATCGCGCGTGATGGAAGGGTTGTCCGACTTACGCGAAATCTTGTCGATTTCGTCGATGTAGACGATGCCCGTCTGCGCCTTCTCGACATCGTAGTCGCACTTTTGTAAGAGCTTCTGGATGATGTTTTCCACGTCTTCGCCCACGTAGCCAGCTTCAGTGAGCGTAGTGGCGTCGGCAATCGTGAAAGGCACATTGAGTAATCGCGCGAGCGTCTCGGCAAGCAACGTCTTACCGCAGCCCGTGGGGCCGATGAGCAGAATGTTGCTCTTCGCGAGTTCAACGTCATCTTTGGCGCGCGTCTCAGAAGTTTTCGTTTGCAGTCGCTTGTAATGGTTGTACACAGCGACCGATAACACTTTCTTCGCACGCTCTTGGCCGATGACATATTCGTCCAGAACTTTTTTGATCTCGTGCGGCTTGGGTAATTTGTCGCGCGTGCGTTCGGCGCGCTCTTCCAGCTCTTCACGAATGATGTCGTTGCAGAGCTCTACACATTCATCACAAACAAAGACCGAAGGGCCGGCGATCAGCTTGCGAACTTCATGTTGGCTCTTGCCGCAAAAAGAGCAGTACAGAAGTTTGCCGTCGTCGTGTTTGCCGCGGGAATCGTCGGACATTGCGCCACCTTGAGGAAAGGAGCCACTGGTGCACAAAAAGTGCAGGTTGGGGGCTATATATCACGTGCAGCCCCTAGGCTGCAAAGACGCGGATAACGGTGCTCGGACCGCGTCCTCGCGTAGCAGAAATTCCTAGACAGAGCGCTTACTTAGCTGGGTTCTGAGGGAATTCGCCGCGCTTCTCCAAAACTTTATCGATGAGGCCATACGCCACCGCCGCTTCACCGCCCATGTAGTTGTCGCGATCGGTGTCTTGCGCGATCTTTTCGATCGGTTGACCCGTGTGCTTGGCAAGGATGCGATTCAAGCGCTCACGAGTCGCCAAGATCTCGCGTGCATGTATGTCGATATCGGACGCCTGACCTTGGAAACCGCCCAACGGCTGGTGAATCATCACGCGCGAATGCGGCAGCGAATAGCGCTTGCCTTTGGCACCACCCGCCAGGAGCACTGCACCCATGCTCGCGGCTTGGCCTACGCAGATCGTGCTCACATCGGGCTTGATGAACTGCATCGTGTCATAGATAGAGAGTCCCGCAGTCACGACACCGCCCGGCGAGTTGATGTAGAGCGCGATATCCTTGTCAGGATTTTCCGACTCCAAGAACAAGAGCTGCGCCACAACCAGATTGGCCATGTGATCTTCGACCGGGCCGACGATGAAAATCACGCGCTCTTTGAGCAATCGCGAATAGATATCGTAAGCGCGTTCGCCGCGAGCAGTCTGTTCGACCACCATCGGCACGAGAGTCTGGGCACGGGTCAGCATATCGCTCATGGGGACTCGCTTTGCTTGAGGGTTAAGCGCCGAAATTCATCAGTTCTTTGAACGAGCTCGGTTGGTCGGTCACGTTGGCGCGCTCGAGCAGCCATTCGACGACTTGCTCTTCGAGCACCATGGACTCGAGCTGACGCGAGAGTTGTGGGTTCTCGCGATACGCTTTCAGAACCTGTGCGGGATCGGGATACTGCTGCGTCAGTTCGACAAGTTTCTGCTGCACGCGACCGCGATCTGCTTCCAGCTTGGCGGATTTGACGATCTCTCCGACCAGAAGTCCCAGCGCAACGCGTCGGCGCGCCGCATCCTGGAACTGCTCAGCAGGCGGCAACTGTGACACGTCGCGCGCACCCATGCGACGGCCCGCATCGAGCTGCATCTCTTGCACTTGCGAATCGACCATCGTCTTGGGCAATTCAAACGTGTTCGCTGCGAGCAAGCCGTCGAAGATTTGTTGCTTGGTGCGCGATTTGACGGCTTCGCCGAGTTCGCGCCGCATGTTGTCGGCAACTTCCTCACGCAGCCGCGCGAGGCCGCCCGCCTCTACGCCATAGGTTTTGCAGAACTCATCATCCAGCTCGGGCAACTTCTGCTCTTCCACCTTGCTCACTTTGATTGCGAACTGAGCCGTCTTGCCCTTCAGATTCTCGGCCGGGTAATCGTCCGGGAAACGCACGTCGATGGTTTTGCTCTCGCCTGCGCGCAAGCCTCTGAGACCGGATTCGAAATCCGCCAGCATGCGTCCGGCACCCAACACGATTTGCATGTCTTTCGCCGCTCCACCTTCGAACGGCGTACCGTCCACGGTGCCGTCGAAGTCGACCGTCACTCGATCCTTATCCCCTGCCTCGCGCTCGACCGCATTGAACGTGGGGCGTTGCGCTCGCAGGTTTTCGATCATGGCATCGATGTCGGCTTCCGACACCTCGGCAACCGGCCTGTTGACCTGGAGCTCTGTGATGCCCTTGATCTCGATGCTCGGCAATACTTCGAAGATGGCCCGGTACTTGAGATCCTGGCCGTCTTGATCGCTAACGGGTTCGAAGCGCGGCACCGCTGCGGGATTGAGCTTCTCTTGCGTGAGCGCTTCGGCAAAGCTGGACTGCACTACGCTGTCGAGCACTTCTTGCCGCACTTGCTGGCCGAACTGCTGACGGACCACCTTGACCGGCACTTTGCCCGGACGAAAGCCCTTCAGACGCACTGTGCGACTGAGCGATTGCAACCGCTCGTTGATGGCTTGCTCGATCCGCTGCGCGGGAACGGATACCTCCATGCGTCGCTCGAGCGCGCCCGTCGTTTCTACGGAAACCTGCATTCTGCACCTCTAACCTTTACCCGCGCGGTCACGCCACGCCCAAAATCTCGGCGGCTGGTGCGAAAGGAGGGACTCGAACCCTCACGGGGTTACCCACTGGAACCTAAATCCAGCGCGTCTACCAGTTCCGCCACTTTCGCTTGCAAGCCGATGAACCCTTGCATCCCGGAACTCCGGGCCGGCTGTCAGGGGGCGGGCATTATAGAGAGCGGACTCGGGGGAAACTACAGCGATAGCAGCCCCACCCTCGCAAACGTGTAGGCCATCGAGCCGAACTCGGGCGCGGATACATATTCTTCCAGGCCGAGCACTTTCAAGTTCAGCGGGTTCTTGAAGAGCGGTCCGTCATACACGACCGTGTGGAACTCACCGTTTTCGCCGCACGCATCCACTCCGGCCGGCAATGAGTCCACATAAGCAGGATCGAATTCCCGGCCGCAGTAGCGTGCCGTTAGGAAACGGCTGTCCGTGCACACGACCAGCGCCTTGAATCCAAGCCGCCAAAATTCCTCGACCAGCTCGCGGCGCGACTGTTGCCACAACGGCAAGTGCACGGCCACGTCCGCCTGCGCACACACTTTCTCTTCCCAGTCACGATGGGGCTGCAAATCGATGTCGCCGAAGACACCGGCCGTGAAGCCCCGTTTGCGCAAGTCGTGCAGATGCCCCACAAATTGCGGTTCGTAGTTCTGCCACGACGCACGGCCCTGGATGTATTCCATCTGCATGGCTGCGGCTTGTGCCTGAATAATGTCCGGCTTGAGTCCGTGCGAGCGACTTCTTTCGCCGCGCTCGTCGAACATCGTGAGCAACGCTCTTACATCCAGTCCCATTCGTTTGGCTCGCCACACTGCGAGACAAGAATCCTTGCCGCCGCTCCAGCTAGCGAATGCCAATGGGGACTGTTGCAACAGTGGTTGAATCATATGAACCTGCAAACCTTGACGGCCGTCGCAATTCGATCAAGCGAGCGACAGATTGACGAAAGTATTCTCGTCCCTCGGACGCTATGTTAATAGCTATGCTGGATAAGACACATTGATACATGTTTATTAGTGGGCGCGTGTCGGCAGTTGTCTTGCAGTCGGGCGGGGGTTTTCAGTGAAGATTCTGCATCTGGAAGACGATGCAAACGATGCATTTCTGATCAAACACACGTTGGCGCAACACGGCCTCGGCCCGAGCGTCGTGTGGGTGCGTTCGGCCGAAGAATTCATGCAAGCTCTATCCTCCGATCGCTACGACGCCGTGGTCGTGGACAGCGGCGTGCCTGGATTTTCCGGCGCCGAAGCGTTGGCCGCCGTATGTGCACGACCCGTCCGCACTCCTGTCATCTTCTGCTCCGGCGCCGCACCCGATAAAGATGTGTGGTCTCGAATGGCCGAAGGCGCAACCGACTTCGTGCTCAAAGACCAACCTTGGCAACTCGTGCTTGCGCTCAAGCGACTGTCGGCGACGCCACCAGCGCCGATACAGGACGTCACCAAGATCGCCAAGCATCGAGACGTCATGGCGCACCTCGTAGAAGTCGTGCAACAACTCTCGTTGGCGAAGAATCTCGACACCATCATGGCCATCGTGCGCAAAGCCGCGCGACGGCTGGCCGGCTCCGACGGCGCCACCTTCGTATTGCGTGAGAAAGGTTACTGCTATTACGCCGACGAAGACGCCATCTCGCCGTTGTGGAAGGGCCAGCGGTTTCCGTTGGAACGCTGCATCAGCGGCTGGTCGATGCTCAATCGCCAAAGCGCGGTGATCCCGGACATTTACGCCGATCCGCGCATCCCGGTCGATGCGTATCGCCCAACCTTCGTCAAAAGCCTAGTCATGGTGCCGATTCGCAGCGCCGCCCCCATTGGCGCTATCGGTAACTATTGGGCGCGGCACCACGTGCCCGATCCCGAAGAATTGCAGGTGCTCGAAGCGCTCGCGAACACGATCGCCGTCGCAATGGAAAACGTGCAGGTCTATGCGGAGCTCGAAGAACGTGTACAACTGCGCACGCGAGAATACGAAGCCGCCAATCGCGATCTCGAAGCATTCTCCTACGCGGTATCGCACGACCTGCGCGCGCCATTGCGCGCGATGAAGGGACAACTGGAAATGCTCATAGGCGAGCACGGTGGCACACTCGACGACATCGCTCGGGAGCACATCAATGCTGCGCAAGGAAACGCGCAGCGGATGAGCGAATTGATTACGGATCTATTGCGCCTCGCGCAGCTCGGTCGCATGGACGTCCAACGCAGCCGCATTCATTTGAGCGCGATCGCGCAAAACACTCTACATCGCCTGCAATCGCAGTCGGAACTCAAGCCGAGCATCGAAGTGCAGCCAGAGTTGTGGGCGGATGCCGATGAAGGATTGGTCACCATCGCGTTGGAGAACCTACTGTCGAATGCATGGAAGTACAGCGCGAAAAGCCCGCATCCGCGCATCGAGTTCGGTGCCACGGGCGAAGCGGACTCGCCGATTTATTACGTGCGCGACAACGGCGCCGGATTCGACATGAAATACAGCGACCGGTTGTTCAAACCGTTTCAACGCTTGCACTTGGAGCGCGACTTCGCGGGTGTCGGTGTCGGCCTCGCTACGGTGCAGACAGTTATCGGCAAACATCACGGCTCGGTATGGGCCGCGTCGCAACCCGGCAAGGGGGCGACATTCTTTTTCACGCTGGCACCCCAACCGGCAGTCACGCTTCGTTGAAGCGGCGTCGGACGCGGACTACACAATCGCGCATCGATAGCATAGCCTGCACCTCCTGAACCGCTCACATGAGGCCGATCGTGAAACTCTATTTTTCGTCGGGCACCTGCTCTCTCGTTCCTCACATCGTATTGCGCGAAGCAAAGGTGCCCATCGAGCTCGTACGCGTCGACTTGCGCACTCATCAAACCGAACACGGAGTGGACTATTACGGCATCAATCCGAAAGGATCGGTTCCCGCGCTCGAATTGGATAACGGCGAGCGCATCACCGAAGTCCCCGTCATCGCGCAGTACGTCGCGGACACGGCACACAATGTCGACCTCATGCCCGCCGCCGGTACGATGGCGCGTTACCGCGTAATGGAGTGGCTGAACTACATTTCCTCCGAGCTGCACAAAGCCTATTCGCCGCTCTTCAATGCAAGTTTCGACGAAGCCGCCAGGGCTTTATATCGCACGGCGCTGCGCAAGAAATACGAGTACATCAACAAGGAACTCGAAGGGCGGGAATATCTAACGGGCAAACCATTTACGGCCGCAGATGCTTATCTCTTCACCGTGACTCGCTGGGCGAAGCATGCTCAAGTCGA
>Ga0068855_100003371_pt1 | contig 19565 bp, 14 predicted proteins | sample KBSCornC52_FD_66592 | JGI IMG/M metagenome (GOLD analysis project Ga0068855, IMG submission 66592) | Corn rhizosphere microbial communities from Kellogg Biological Station, Michigan, USA - KBS Corn C5-2 | ecosystem: Host-associated > Plants > Roots > Rhizosphere > Soil ...
GACAGCCGCTGGATCTGCGCGAGCAGTTCATCCTTCAGGCGCTGCACCAGTTGCATTGCCGCATCGGTGTCCAGCGCCGGCGGCTCGGCGGAGAGCGACGCGGCTTCGCCCTGAAGCAGGGTCAGTGCGCCCAGCAGCTCGGCGGGTGTCAGCGAGGCGATTGCCGGATTGCCGCCGGTCGTGTCGCCGGCTTCGGTCGGCTTGGCCTGGCGTCGCGCCGCCAGCAAGGTGGTCAGTGTGCGCATCAGCTGCGCATGCAGACCAGCCGAATCGCCAGGCATCGAAGCTGTCGAGGCGCCGGATGGCGCATCCGTCGAATGCCGCTCCCTGTCAGCATCAGCATCCGCTGACGAAGGCGCGCGCGTGATCACGTGTCGCAGATGCGGCAGTACACCCGCCTGCATCAGTTGCGTGTTCACGTCGTGATACAGCGCATCGAGTCCGGCCAGCACGTAGCGCTCGAACAACTTCAGTACGATCAGCCGGACCCGGATGTCCACTTCCAGTTCGCGCAATGCAGTGCGGAACGCATACGCCAGTGAAGAAGGACCGAGCGGGTTGGTGCCATCATCAATGTGGTGACCGCCGCAGATCACAGCAAGTCGCTGATTCAGCGCATGCAGCGGGCTGTTCAGCCGACCCTCGGCCTTGCTGACCATGCTCGCGATGGCGAGCGATTCTTCGAGATCGCGATCGTCCACCAGCGCAAGTTCGCCGGTGCGAGTGCTGGCCGAGGCGTTGCCGGTGCGCCGCGCCCGCGGTTGACCGGCTGCGAACTCGTTGAAGTTGCGCGCCACCTGCTCGCCGAACAATCGTTCCAGCAGCGGCCGGCGCTTGCGCACCTCGCGCATGCCATCGAAGAACTGCGTCTGCGCGGCATTGCTCTCGGCCTTCTCGGCGAGATCGAACAATGCATCGTCAACATTGTCGAGCAGGGTGGAAACCAGTTCGTGGCCGCGCTTGAGTGTGAGTGCACGCACCGCACCGAGCAGCTCGCCCACACGCTCGTTGCGCGGATCGCCGCGTCCGGCCAGCTCGACGACTTTGTTGCCGTCGGGGCGAAGCTCATTGGGGGAGCTGGGCATGCGGGGCCTGTCTTGGCCTAGGCGAACTGTCACAAAGTATGGCGGAGCCCCGTTGCCGAAACGTGACGGTGATCACATTCCGCTCGCCTTGCTCAGCGCGGAAAATTCGTGAGCTGCAAAGTGCCGATTCCCTCGTCCGGCAGCATCACCGGGATGTCGTCCTCGATGCGGTAGACGACCTTGCCGTCCACCGTGATCAGCCCGGCCGAAAGCGGATTTGCGACCTTCTCGCCGCGTACCGTGTCCAGCGAGCCGGCCTGTACCGCGTGGTTGAGCGCGTCCAGTTCCGCGGCGCTGAGCAAGCGCAAAGGGGTCTTGCTGACCGGATCGCACAGAATGTCGAGCAACCGCTTGTCCACGCAGAGATCTCCGGGGCCTTTCTGCGACGGCCGGACTGCCATCGCACTCTTGCGTACAATAGCCGTTTTGGGGCGATCCGACCAATGACGGCCAGACAATCAACCCCGCGCGTCGGCGTGGTGATGGGCTCGCAATCGGACTGGGAAACCATGCAGCACGCCGCGGAGACGCTGGCGCAGTTCGGCATCGCGTACGAGGTGCAGGTGGTTTCGGCGCATCGCACGCCCGACAAGCTGTTTGCCTATGCGGAATCCGCCGCCACGCGCGGGCTGCAGGCCATCATTGCCGGCGCCGGCGGCGCGGCGCACCTTCCGGGCATGCTCTCCGCGAAGACGCGCGTGCCCGTGCTGGGTGTGCCGGTGGAATCGAAGGCGCTGAAGGGCCTGGATTCGCTGCTTTCCATCGCGCAGATGCCCGCGGGCATTCCGGTCGGCACATTGGCGATCGGCAAACCGGGCGCGATCAATGCCGCGCTGCTGGCCGTGGCGATTATCGGCCTCAGCGATCCGAAGGTCGCCAAGGCGCTGGAGAAATTCCGCGCCACGCAAACGGCGCAGGTGCTGAAACGTCCTGATCCGCGCAAAGCGGCTCGCGCAAAATGAGCAACTGTTTCGCGGTGTTCAGCTCATCTCTTGCCCCTTTCCGTAAACGGGAGGAGGGGAACGGGTGCCGCGCGGCCTTGCCTTCGCAGCACTTCGATGATCGTGACGCGAGGCGCACGTGCACACGATAGGCATATTGGGCGGCGGTCAGCTCGCGCGCATGCTGGTACTGGCCGGCGCGCCGCTGGGGGTGCGATTTGTCGTGGTGGACGGTGCAGCGGACGCCTGCGCCGGCCAGATCGCACCGCTGATCCGCGCCGACTGGCGCGACTTCGAAGCGCTGGAAAAATTCGCCGGCCAGATTGACGTCGCCACTTTCGATTTCGAAAACGTGCCGGCGGAAACCGCGCAGTGGCTCACCGAACGTGCACGGGTGTCCCCGAACCCGCGCGCGCTCGGGATCGCGCAGGACCGGCTGGCGGAGAAAACCTTGTTCCGCGAATGCGGGCTGGATACGCCGGCCTTCGCCGCGGTGGACACCCGCGCCGATCTGGATGCCGCGCTGCGCACCGTCGGCGCGCCGGCGATCCTGAAAACGCGCAGGCTGGGTTACGACGGCAAGGGCCAGTTTCGCTTGCGCTCGATTGCCGATGCCGATGCGGCATGGCAGGCGCTGGGCTCGAATGCGCACGGGCTGATCCTGGAAGCCTTCGTGCCGTTCGACTGCGAGGTCTCGGTGGTCGCCGTGCGCGGACGCGACGGCGATTTCCGCATCTGGCCGCTGACGCGCAACTGGCACTCCGAGGGCATCCTCTCCGCCAGCCTCGCCCCGGCGGATATCGACCCCCGCCTGCGAGCCCACGCTTTCGATCTGGCGCGCACGCTGGCGGAGCGACTGGACTACGTCGGCGTATTCGCGCTCGAACTCTTCGTGCACGACGGCAAGCTGCTCGGCAACGAAATGGCGCCGCGGGTGCACAATTCCGGGCACTGGACCATCGAGGGCGCGATCACTTCCCAGTTCGAGAACCACGTTCGGGCGGTGCTCGGCTTGCCGCTGGGCGACACCTCCGCGCTCGGCCGCAGCTGCATGTTGAACTGGATCGGCGAGCTGCCGGAGCGGGATGCGATCCTGCGCGAATCCGATGCGCACTGGCATGACTACGGCAAATCGCCGCGTGACGGGCGCAAGGTGGGTCACGCCACCTTGCGTGCGCGTGATGACGCCTCGCTTGCGGCGGCATTGCAGCGGGTGGGCGCGGCGCTGGGACGTGAGCAGCAGGTCGAGCCGGTCGTGCGCGCATTGGGCCAAGGACCCAAAGGCATTTGAGATGGATCAACGCGGATCAACACGGATAGGCACTCCAGCTTTTTGATCCGTGACCATCCGTGTCCAAAGACTTTTTGTCGGGACGATGCGCCTCAAGCACCCTCGCTCGCATGCTTGGCCACCCCCGCACCGATCAGCGCGGACACATACGGAATCGCCTGTGCGGCCAGGATCAGCATCCACAACTGGCCTTCGAGGTACTGGCCGCCGTAATCCACCGCCATGCCGATGACGGCGAGCGCCAGTGCGATCGCCATCAGCATCTCCTCGCGCACCGGGGTGAATGCGCTCGGCTTCTTCTTCGTCAGCCGGCGGCTCTTGGCGGTGCGCACGAACACGCCCTGCTTCCTGAACAGGCCGCGCCAGATCCCCCGCGCGATGGCATGCGAAAGGCCCATGCTCGCGACGGAAGCCATGATCGTCTCGCGCCATGAACAGGGCACGCGCGCGCGGAACAGCACGATGCCGAACACCGTCTTCGCCACGAAGAAGCCCAGCACCGGGATCAGGAACAGCTGCATCGGCAGGCTGAATACCGAAGGCGCCGCGAGCATGCCGATGGTCCAGACCAGCGCCATCAGCGTGAATACCAGGTGCAGCGCGTCGGCGAACCACGAGAACCAGCCGGTGAGGAAGTGGAAGCGCTGGCCGGTGCTCAGCGGACCGCGGTGCACCATCCAGTTCCAACGACCCTTGAGGATCTGCATTGCGCCGAATGCCCAGCGATTGCGTTGCGATTTGTACGCGGCGAAATCCGCCGGCGTGAGTCCCCGGCCCATGACCTCGTCCACGTACACGAGGTCGTAGCCTGCATGCATCAGGCGCAGGCCAAGTTCCGCGTCCTCGCAGATCGTCCATTCCGCCCAGCCACCGGTCCCCTCCAGCGCCGAGCGGCGGACCATCGTCATGGTGCCGTGCTGGATGATCGCGTTGCGCTCGTTGCGATGGTGCATGCCGATGCGGAAGAAGCCGTCGGATTCCCAGCTGGTCATACGCCGGAATGCGTTGTGCTCCCACTCGCGATGCGCTTGCGGGCATTGCACGACTGCAATCTTCGGGTCGTGGAAATAGCCGGTGAGCGCGGACAGCCAGTCCGCGCGCACCACGTAGTCGGCGTCAATCGCGGCGATCACCTGCGCGCGCGGATCGGTTTCCCTGAGGCCGAAATTCAGCGCGCCCGCCTTGAAGCCCGGCCACGGATCGAGATGGAAGAAGCGAAAGCGCGGGCCGAGTTTCTCGCAATACGCCTGCACCGGCTTCCACACCTCCTCGTTCTTGGTGTTGTTGTCTATCACCAGGACTTCGAAGTTGTGGTAGTCGAGCGCAGCCAGCGAGTCGAGCGTGGCGATCACCATTTCCGGCGGCTCGTTGTAGCAGGCCAGATGGATCGAGACGAACGGCTGCCGTTCCGGCGGGTCGGGTTGCAGCAATCCGAAATGCCGGACCCAGCGCTTGCGCCACAGGACTTCGGTGAACTCGAAACCGTTGATCAGCAGGATTGCGAGGATGGCGAGCTGGGCCGGGAACAGCAGCACCAGCATCCCCCAGTCCACGACATCCAGGTAGAAGAAGAACGGCACTGTCGCCGACCATACGATCAGTGCGGCCGCGAGCTGGATGAGCGCCAGGAATACGAACCGTCCGACCAGCCTGAACCGCGCGAAGACGAAGGCGAACCACAGCATTGGCAGGAAGGCCAGCACCGCGGAGGCCGTCGCCTTCCAGGGCCAGTTCACATCTTCCAGCACGGGGCCGCTCAGCGGGAATTTCAGCTGGCGGTCGGCGCCGAACATGCCCCAGTAGGCTTCCACGCGGCGCCCGCCCAGGTTTTCCTTCCAGGGCTGATCAATGGCCTCCATCAGGTAGTAGTCAATGCCGCGCTGGCGTGCGACGTTGAGCCACTGGCGCAGCAGGATCGCCTCGTTGGCGATGGATGGATTGGCGTACTCGAAGCGGTCGCCGTTGGAAGGCCAGCCGATTTCGCCGATCACGATGTGCTTGTTCGGAAACAGCCGCTGCAACTGCTCGTAGCGCATCAGCGCTTCGCCGATCGCATCCTTGCGCGGCACCCCCTCCCAGTACGGCAGCAGATGCACGGTGATGAAATCCACATGCTGTGCCAGTTCCGGATACTTATGCCAGATGTGCCACGGTTCCGCGGTGGACACCGGCTGGCGGATCGCCGCGCGCGCCCTGTCGAGATACCGCATCAATTCCTGCGCCGACATGTCGTTCCGCAACAACACCTCGTTGCCGACCATCACCCGCTTGATGTCCGGCCAACGCCGTGCCTGCGCGATCAAGGCGGTGAGTTCGCGCTCGTTGTTGTCGTCGCGGCGATCCAGCCATGCGCCGGCCAGCACGTCGAGGTTGTGATTCATCGCAAGCCGCGGAATGGACGGGCTCTCCTGCGAGGAATAGGTGCGGATGCGATGGGTGTATCGGGAGAGCAGCGCGAGATCGCTGTCCAGCTCGCTGTCGCTCGGATGGGTGTCGTTGAAAGGACTTTGATAGCGCTGATAGGCGCTGAAAGCGAAGCCGCCGACCTGGCCCGGCCAGGGCTCGACCCGGGTCGGCCGGTCCGCCACGCCCCACAGCACGAAATTCAGCGCGGCCACGATCAGGGCCAGCACGAAGGCCATGAGCAGGGCGAGCAGCCGCGGGCGGCGGCGGGCGGCGGGCTTCGGGTCCAAACGATTCCCCGGCGCGATGGGCGATCGCGCAAAACGTGCAGCTTAAGTCACCGCGGCGCGGGGCTCAAACGCGAACCACGAGATTCCCGGCTTCCATTCAGGGCGGAGATACTTGGCGATCAAAGATGAAGGCCATGGATGGCCATGTCGGAGTGAGCTACGCGCTGTCGCGATGCCGCAGCGACGAAGCCGAGCGCGCGGGAAAGGCGCGACCGTTTGAGCACAGGGATGTGCGAGTTCGCGCCGGCGCGCGCAAGGCAAGGAGCAAGGGCAGTCGAGCCGATACGATGTCGGCGAGACCATCGCGTCCAGCGCGACTGGCTTTGGTTACTTTCCCAGAAAGGAAAGTAACCCGCGCCGCGGGACGGCGCGGAAAAAGACATGGATGGCGGACTCAAATGCGAAATCGGCGCACTTCTTGCGCGGCCCCTCTCCCGGCGCTTCGCGCCACCCTCTCCCACAAGGGGAGAGGGGATTGAGCAAGGACTTCGCTGCGAGATGGCGTCACACCATCTGGGTGCCGGCGAAGTCCCAGTTCACCACGTTCCAGAACGCCTCGATGTATTTCGGGCGGGCGTTGCGGTAATCAATGTAGTAGGCGTGTTCCCAGACGTCGCAGGTCAGCAGCGGGCGATCGCTGCCGGTGATCGGGGTGCCCGCGTTGGAGGTGCTGACCAGGCCGAGCGAGCCGTCGGCGCGCTGCACCAGCCAGCCCCAGCCGGAACCGAACGTGCCGGCCGCGATCTTGGAGAACTCCTCCTTGAACTTGTCGAAACCTCCGAAGGCCTTCTTGATCGCGTCGGCCAGCTTGCCGGTCGCCTCGCCGCCGCCGTTGGGCGACAGGCAATTCCAGTAGAAGGTGTGATTCCAGGCCTGCGCGGCGTTGTTGAACATCCCGCCCGTGGCCTTGCGCACGATGTCCTCGAGGTTCATGTCGGCGAAGTCGGTGCCCTCGATCATCTTGTTGAGGTTGTCCACGTAGGCCTTGTGGTGCTTGCCGTGGTGGTATTCCAGCGTCTCGGCGGAAATGTGCGGCGCCAGCGCGTTGCGTTCGTAGGGCAGCGGGGGAAGTTCGATCGCCATGGGTCCTGCTCCTTGCGAAATGTCCGGGGGAATGAGGCCGCGCGCCTGCTACAATTGCCGCTCTCGGCGCAACGCCATTCGACATTCTAACCCCATCGGTGCGAGCCGCGCTCTTCGGCCCCCTTTAGTAAAGGGGGCAATTCGATTCGAAAAATCGAATGGGGGTTGTGGAAGCAACACAGAGTGTGGATGAAGCGCAATCAATCAGATTTCAGGAACGGTTTTATGGACGTGAACGAACGCATCAAGGCCACCCTCTCGGAACATCCGATCGTGCTGTACATGAAAGGCACGCCGCAATTCCCGATGTGCGGTTTCTCCGCGCGCACTTCGCAGGCGCTGGCCGCCGCGGGCGCGACGGAGTTCTTCTCGGTGAACGTGCTGGAAGATCCGGAGATCCGGGCCAACCTGCCGCGCTATTCCAACTGGCCGACCTTCCCGCAGCTCTACATCAACGGCGAGCTGATCGGCGGTTGCGACATCACCCTGGAGCTGTATCAGTCCGGCGAACTGCAACGCATGGTGCAAGAGGCCAAGGCCGCGCAATGAGCCTTCCGGTCGCGCGCCTGCCGGCCGATTACGTGCCGGCAGCCGATGCGCTGAAAGATCGCGTCATCCTGATCACCGGTGCGGCGGGCGGCCTGGGTCGCGCGTCCGCACGGGCCTGCGCGCGCGCGGGCGCGACCGTGCTGCTGGCCGGGCGCAAGCGTCGTGCGCTCGAAGGTGCCTATGACGAAGTCGCGGCGCTTCCCGGTGCACCGCCGCCGATCATCCAGTTGATTGACCTGCTCGGTGCCACGCCTGCAGATTACGAATCGCTGGCGGAAATGATCGGCAATGAACTCGGCCGGCTGGACGGCATCGTGCACGCGGCTGCACGCTTCGATGGCCTCACCCCGATCGCGATGCACAAGCCGAAGGAATGGGTCGAGACCCTGCACGTCAACGTCAGCGCTCCGTTCCTGTTGACGCAGGCGTGCATGCCGCTGTTGCAGGAACGTGCCGATTCCTCGGTGGTGTTCGTGCTGGACGACAGCGAGCGGATGGGTCGCGCGCACTGGGGTGCATACGGCACGGCCAAGGCCGCGCTGGAGGGTTTCACTTCCATCCTGCACGAGGAAACCGAGGGCTCGAGCTTGCGCGTGCAGGCCCTGCTGCCCGCGCCCATGCGCACCGCGCTGCGGCGCACGGCCTGGTTCGGTGAAAACGCGGAAAACGTGGACACTCCCGAAGCCGCGGCGAACGCGGTCGTGTATCTTTTGTCGCCACAGGCGACGGGGGCGCGGGGCAAAGTGCTCGATCTGCGGGAATAGCAGGGAACCGGGAATCGGTAGCGGCAACCGGAGAACGCAATTCGCCGCCCCGTCGTTATGCTGTTCCGGCTTCCGGCTTCCGGCTTCCGGCTTCCGGCTTCCGGCTTCCGGCTTCCGGCTTCCGGCTTGGGGGAACACCATGGACACCCAGATGACCACGCTGTCGGCCGGGATCCTGCTGTTCCTGATCCTGGATCCGCTCGGCAATATTCCGTTCTTCCTCTCGTTGCTGAAGCACGTGCCGCCGCAGCGGCGGCGCTGGGTGATGATGCGCGAGTTGCTGATCGCGCTGGCGGTGCTGATCGCGTTCCTGCTCGGCGGGCAGGTGATCCTGCATTCGCTGCAACTCAGGCAGGAGTCGGTCAGCATCGGTGGCGGCATCGTGCTGTTCCTGATCGGCATCAAGATGGTGTTTCCGCCGCGCGACGGCGGCATCTTCGGGCCGGTCGGTTCGGGCGAGCCGTTCATCGTGCCATTGGCGATTCCCGGCGTGGCCGGTCCTTCCGCGATGGCCGCGCTGCTGCTGCTCACCAATTCGCAGCCGGGGCATACCGCACAATGGGGCGTGGCGTTGTTCGCGGCATGGCTGGCGACGGCGGTGATCTTGCTGTCCTCGACTTACCTGTTCCGCTGGTTGGGCGAGAGCGTATTGACCGCGCTGGAACGGCTGATGGGCATGCTGCTGATCGCGCTGTCCGTCCAGATGGTGTTGAGCGGTGTCGTGGCGTATTTGCATCCGGTCTGATCGCTTGACCATGGCCGCGCGCCACGGCCATGCTTGCGGCTTGTCGCCGCGTGATCTGGAAGTCAACGAATGAACGACGCACGCCCCCGCATGCCCCCGCTAACCGTCAGCGCCCGCGTCACGCCGGCCGGCACGCTGGATGTGCTCTCCCGGCGGGAGATTGCGCGATTGCGCGATGCCACCGCCGCCGGCCTGCACGGATTGCTGCGCTCCTGCGCGCTGGCGGTGCTGACCTCCGGCGAGGTGAACGACGACGCGCGCACCATGCTGGATCGCTACCGCGATTTCGACATCCAGGTGGTGCAGCAGGATCGCGGGGTGCAACTGGAGCTCATCAACGCGCCGGCGCAGGCGTTCGTGGACGGCAGGATCATCCGCGGTACCAATGAACTGCTGTTCGCGGTGGTGCGCGACATCGTGTACGTGTCCACGCAATTGGACGCCGGCCAGTTCGATCTGGGCGACAGCAGCGGCATCACCCATGCGGTGTTCGACATCCTGCGCAACGCGCGGGTGCTGCGCGCGCGCGCCAATCCCAATCTGGTCGTGTGCTGGGGCGGGCATTCGATCTCGCGCGAGGAATACGATTACAGCAAGACGGTCGGCTATCAGCTCGGCCTGCGCGGCGAGGACATCTGCACCGGCTGCGGACCGGGCGCGATGAAGGGGCCGATGAAGGGCGCGACCATCGCGCACGCCAAGCAGCGGCATTACAAGAACCGCTACATCGGCCTGACCGAGCCCGGCATCATCGCCGCGGAATCGCCCAACCCGATCGTCAACAACCTGGTGATCCTGCCGGACATCGAGAAACGGCTGGAAGCCTTCGTGCGGATCGGTCACGGCTTCATCGTGTTTCCGGGCGGGGTCGGTACTTGCGAGGAAATCCTCTACCTGCTCGGCATCCTGTTGCATCCGGACAATGCGCACGTGCCGTTTCCGCTGGTATTCACCGGCCCGGCGGTGGCGGCGCCGTATTTCGAGCAGATAGACACTTTCCTGCGGCTGGCGCTGGGCGACGGCATCAGCCGCCATTACCGGATCATCATTGACGATCCGATCGAAGTCGCGCACGAAATCCGCGACGGCATCGAGCGCGTGCGTCGGCAGCGGGTCGAGCAGCACGACGCGTTCTTCTTCAATTGGACGCTGAAGATTCCCTACGAGTTCCAGATTCCGTTCCAGCCGACCCACGAGAACATGGCCGCGCTGGATCTGCATCAGAACCGCGACCCGCACCTGCTGGCCGCCGACCTGCGTCGCGCGTTCTCCGGCATCGTCGCCGGCAACGTCAAGGAAGAGGGCCTGCACCAGATAGACAGGAAGGGGCCGTTCGTGATCAACGGTGATCCGAAGATCATGCACGCACTGGATGCGTTGCTGCGCAGCTTCGTCGCCCAGCATCGCATGAAGCTGCCCGGTCGCGAGTACGTGCCGTGCTACCGCATCGCCGGAGCGGAAGAACCTGCGGGAGCGGTCTGAGGCTCCGGCGATGCCCAGCGCGGGTTCAAGGCGGGGGCGGGTGGTGCCTGGGTTCGGGGCGGCTGCAGAACGTTTCCAGGCTGGTTCGCGATGCTTTGACAGTCGCCGCAAAGGCCCGGATAATTCACTGTTCCCCGCGCCCGAATAGCTCAGCTGGTTAGAGCACTAGACTGTTAATCTGGGGGTCCTTGGTTCGAGTCCAAGTTCGGGCGCCACCGATTCCCGATGTCCGCAGAGATGCGGGCATTTTCATTGGAGCAGCAGCCGGTCTTCGCGCGGTGCGTGGTCAGGGTGCACAGCGACCCGGAAGGCAGCCGCGCGGCGGCTGTCTGGCGGCGGCCCGGCCGGGCCGCATGTGCGTAGGTTCACGAACCTCGGCGTGCGTCGCCGCTCAGAACATCTCGGCGACGCAGATACCGAAGGAGCTGACGGCGAGGCCCAGAGCCAGCACCGTGATCAGTGCGCGTTTCATGGTCTACCCCTCACACTTGATGCCAACGTCGGGTTGGCTGGGTAGAAAGGATCAAGAATTGTGCCACTGCCGGAAGTCACGCTCCGCAGGCCGGAGAGGAAGCCGGTCCGCCAATTGTCAACAATCGTGAACACCCGCCGCACCCCGCCCGAGCGCCGCCCGTGAACACCCCGATCCTCCGCAAGAAGATCGCATTCCTGGTCCATGAGCCGACGCTCTGGACACACTATTCGAACGTGTGGGCACGGCTGGATCGCGCAGGCTTCGTGCTGGTGCTGACCAACCGCTTCCGTCCGCCGGCCGGTCGCAAGCCCGATCTCGGGGTCGCGGAGTTTCTTGCCCGCGTGCGCGCGGCCGGTTACGAGACAGCCTGGGCGGATGAAGTGATCCGCAACGGCATCCGCTATTCGCATGTGGTCAGCAACCACAAGATGCGCGGCGACAGCGCGCAGCCCGCGCCTGCGCATGTCAGGGCGATGTACGGGCTGGATCATGCGATCAAGCGCGGCATCAATCGCGTGTGCGGTGCGCTGGGGCAGCCCGAGCGGTTCGCCTTCCACGGCTTCGCGCCGAGGCAGTACTGGCCGCTGCAGATCGGCAACATCCAGATCCGCTTCATGTACGGAGCCGACGTGGGTGAGGGCTGGAGCCTGGCGCCATGGAACGAAATCTACGATGCGTTCCTCTGCCACGGCCCCAATGACGCGCAGCAGCTTGCCAAACGCTTCAAGGGCCGGACCTTCCAGATGGGCTATCCGCGCTATGACGGTTACTACGCGCCGGACCTCGACACATCTGCCGAAGTGCGCGAGTTCTCGATGGATCCGGCGCGCAAGACGCTGCTGTGGATGCCGACCTTCGGCAGAGGCGCCTGTTCGATTCCGCATTTCGCGAAAGTGCTGGCGCCCTTGCGCGAGCGCTGCAATTTCATCGTGCGGCCGCATCCGCTGTCCTTCCGCAAAAGTCCGGACGAAATCGCGCTGCTGCGCTCGCTCGGATTCCTGCTGGACGACCAGCCCGCGCGCGACATGAACAAGCTGCTGAAGCTCACCGACGTGATGCTTTGCGATTACGGTGGCAGCGCGTTCGGCGCGGTGTATCTGCGCAAACGCATGGTACTGCTGGAAGTTCCGGGTGCGCGTGACTGGTATACCGTGCGCAACGCTTCCAACCTGGAACTGGCGCAACATTATCCGGCCTTCGGCCCGGATCGAGCGGATGAAATCGGCGCACTGCTCGAAGACGAGAATTACTGGCGCGAGCAGGCTGCGAGCGCCGCGCCGCTGGCCGACAAGTACTTCGCCGATTTCCGCGGCAATTCCGCGCAGCGCGCCGCCGGGATACTCTCGAACATTGACGCGTTGCTCGCACAGCCAAACCACAGGGAAATACACGCATGACCGTGCAAACCGACCGCAGCGGCGGCGTCATCTGGATCACCGGCTACTCCGCCGCCGGCAAGACCACGGTCGGGCGCAGCGTGATGCGACGGCTTCTGGAGCGCGGCCGGAACGCGATCTTCCTGGACGGCGACCAGTTGCGCGCGATCTTCGCGCACAAGTGGGGTTACTCCAACGAGGAGCGCGTCGAACTGGCGTGCACCTATTTCCGGCTGTGCAGCCATCTGTCGAAGCAGGGCGCGATCGTGGTGATCTCGGCGGTGGCGATGTTCGACGAAGCGCGGCGCTGGTTCCACCAGAACATCGAGCACGGCCTGGAAGTCTACCTGCGCGTCCCGCTGGAAGAGCGCCTTGCACGCGACCGCCGTACCAAAGGCGTGTACAAGGACGGGAGCGGCATGGAAGGCTACACCGAGCCCGCGGATGCCGATCTGGTGATCGACAATTTCGGCGCGATGGAGGTTGACGAGGCGGCTGCACGCGTGGTCACCGCATTCGATCGGCACGTCGAGCGCGCGCAGGCGGACTACGGCCGCGACAGTCACTGGGCCGGCTTCTATCGCAAGCACGCGGCGATCACCGCGCCTTCGCCGTTCGCGCAATATTGCCTGGGCAAGCTGGAATCCGCGCAACGACTGCTGGAGATCGGCTGCGGCAACGGTCGCGATGCCGCGTTCTTCGCGGCCAACGGGTTCCAGGTGACCGCGATAGACAAGTCGCAGGCGGCGATTGACGCCGGCCTGGAGCGCAACGAACACGGGATCGAGTACATCTGCTGCGACGTGGTGGATGTGGCCAGTCGCGTCAGCGGCAGGTTCGGCGTGGTCTACAGCCGCTTCTCGCTGCACGCGATGACACGCGCGGAAGAGGAGCGTGCGATTGCCGCCGCGCACGACCTGCTCTCGCCCGGCGGAACCTTCTGCATCGAGTGCCGCTCCATCAATGACCCGCTGGCGCGCGCGGGTGACGTGCTCAGCCCCGACGAGCGCATTGCCGGGCATTACCGCCGTTTCATCGTGATGGTCGAACTCCTCGACAAGCTGAAGAAGCAGGGCTTCGAGATTCTGGAACAGGTGGAATCCAGGGGACTGGCGGTATTCGGCACCGAGGATCCCGTGGTCATCCGCGTGTTCGCCGCAAAGCGCTGAACCGGGCTCAGCCGGCCTCGCCCAGGCACGCCTGCAGGTGATCCGGCTGTGCATCGGCCGTCCGCACACGGCCGGAGTTGGACACCACGATCGCAAAGCCCTCGCGCCTGTCGCCGAGATTGCAGACGGTGAGCTGCGCGTTGCTTCCAGACGCGCTGCCGTCCGGACGGAAGACCACATGCGGTCTTCCGCTGCTGCTGAGCACGCGCGTTTGCGCGGGCATGGCATCGAATACAGCCAGTGGCGTGCCGGGATCCGGTTCGCGATCACGATCCGCGTCCACCGCGATCAGCCATCCATCCTGCCAGTCGTCCCAGGAAGCGCAGCTATGGTGATCCGGGCTGGGGCAGACGATCACCTGCGTGTGCCGGGTGATCGCCATTTCGCGGGCGTGCATCAGGCTGGCCTGCAGGGCGCCTTCCGCCGATTGCTGATGCGAATAGGCCAGCATCGAACCGAGTGCCGGCATGCCGATGACCGCCAGAATACCGGCGATGCTCAGCACGATCAGCAATTCGACGAGCGTGAGTCCGCGCTGGCGCGGACGTGACGAAGCAGGCATGCCGTTCCCCAACGGTGAGCGAAGGGGAATCGTGATTTGGCGTTGTCTCGCACGGCAGCGGCGCGCATCGCCGCTGCGCGTCAGGAAATGCCTACGCGGTGTGTAGGTCAGTCAATGGTGACGACGGAGCAGCGCGCGCGCAGCGATCCTGCCGCTCGCTGCGGAGCGCCCTCGCCTAGTGCGGCGAAGCAGCGGCCGATGCAATCAAGCCCGATACCTGCCGCAAATCCACCATGCGCTGCGCTTCCGCCGACGCACCGGCGATCAATTTCGCCGCATCCGCCAAGGCCTGCTTTCGTTGCGCGCGACCTGCCGCATCCGCGGACGACGCGATCGCGCTGACATACAACGCGTAGGCGTAATCATGCCGGAACGTGGTGCCCTTCGCGCCGGCCTGTTGTTCCTGCCGGTAAAAATCCAGCGCGGGTTGCAGGGTCTTTTGCGCTTCGCCGCTGCGGCTCTGCAGTGCAATCGCATGTGCCAGGGAGGCGCGCGCGCGCGAGGAGTTGGTTCGCGGATCGGCTTCCGCGGTGGGATCGTCCGGCACCGCAAGCCAGCGGCGCGCCAGGGCCTCGGCTTGTACATAGCGCCCGGCCCGGAGGGCGGCTACCGAGGCAATGGCGAGGTTTCCATTGAGCATGTTGCGCTTGAGGAGATAGCCCGTGTTGCCCGGCTGCACCTTGAGGGGATCAATGACCGCGATCGTCGCGACGGCGGTCGCGAGTGCAGCTTGTGGCTGGCCTTGGTCCAGTTGCAGCCCCGCCTTGATCGCCTGGCCGGGGTTCGCCAGCAGCGTTCGTCTCAGATCGTCGGCGGCGAGTGGCGCGAGCAGTTCGCCGACGTCATGCACGAAGAACTTCAACGATTGCTCGGCGCCGGCCGGATCGCCCGTCTGCGATTGCAGATATGCAAGCTGGATCCATTCGTACCAGATCATCCGGCCCAGGCCGGAGGGGAGTCGCTTGTCGTGTTCCAGTGCCAGCAGCGAACGCATCGTGCCGAGGGCTTTCGTCACTTCGCCGCGCTCGAGTTGGCGATTGGAGACTTCCTCCAGGCCCACCGACCAGCGCTGCCATCCGCCCAGATCCGATGGGTTGAAGCGCACTTCATCTTCGCCGGCCTGCACGGCGCGGTTCGCATACTCGGCCGCCGTCACATCGTCGTGCTGACGGTCGGCAAGCGAGCCGATCAGCTCGGCAGCCCAGGAACGATCGCTCAAGGCGTGCAGATCGCCGGGGCGCTGCGCCAGCACCTTCTCGGCGAGGTCGTAAACCTGCTGCTCGAGTGTGCGCGATTTCGCGACGTCCCCGAGCACCAGCACTTCGCGTGCCTCCGAATCGGTGATGTCGGCGTAGGACGAGGTGGCATTCAGATCCGACAGTTCCAGCGCGCCGAGACCCGCGAGTATCTTGCGGCCCTCCTCGCAGCTCGCCGCTCCGATCCGTGGCGATTGCGCATGGCTGAGATAATTCAATGTATCCGCATAGAGTTGCCTGACCCGGCGTGACGGAGTGGAGCCGTACACCAGCGGACGCAGGAGGTCGGCAGCCTGGACCAGCTGCGCCATCGTGCCACGGCCATTTCCGCCACCCACGATGCTGCTGCCCTGGCTTTCCAGGGTCAGTGCCAGCCCGTAAGTCACCGCCTCGCTGCGGTTTCCCGCGGCGCGCAAGTTTTCGAATACCTTCTGGGCCTCGCCGAAACTCCTGTACGCGGCGTCAATGTCGCCGCTGGACTGCTGCGCCGCGCCAGCCCGCACCAGCGCCATCGCACGATTGATCTGCGTTTGCGTGGTGACCAGTTGCGGCGGCAGGCTGTCGTAGTAACCGACCGTCGTGTGCGCGAGCTTGCCAAGTGTGTCGAGCCGGCCCGTCGGCGCCAGCTCGGCATAGAAGTCCTCGATCAGGAAGCTCACCAGCTTTTCGGCATGGCTACGCGAGTTCTGCGCTTCGAGTTCCGCCACGCGTGCCCGCCGCATGCCGATCAGACCGAAGATCGCGCCGGCGATGGCGAGCAGCATCAGCACCACGCAAACGGTCGCGATCGTGCGCGCGCGCAGCAGCGCGCGATGGATGGCCGCTTCGCGCTCGCGTTGTGCGGCGAGCTGGCGCTCGGCCTGCTCGCGTGCCTCGCGCGCATGCCGCTGGTTGCGACTGGCGAGCACCACGCTGCACAGCACGTCGTGGGTCAGTTCCACCCGGCGCATGTCCAGGCGTTCCTCGATCCGCAGCAGCCGTCGGTTGACCAGCGTCGCCAGTGCGTCCGGCGCCGCGCCCGCCGCGGCCAGCGCCTTGCTCACGCGTTCCTCGGCCAGGCTTTCGCGATAGCCGGATTCGGTCAGCAATTCGTCCTCGATCACGCGCCGCACCCCGGCCGGCTGATCGCCGAGCGCGCGTTCGTAGAACTCGGAGAGGATGGTGTCGCGCGAACCTGCCAGCAGGTCGGCGGAAATCTCGCGGCGGCCCTGACCCTGGCGAACCGTGTTGAGCTCGCGACAGACCAGGCTCAGCAGCGAGGGTTCGATTTCGGCGTTGCCCAGCTCCGAACCGCCGGCGACGAAGCGCACGATGGATTCGGCCACCTCCTGCGACACGAGCTTGCCGCCGGGCCGGATCACGGCGCTCAGCGCCTGCGCACCGTTCATCCGCGCCAGCCGCATGCGGTTCTGGGTGATGGACGGCATGATGTCCTTGACGCCTTCCAGGTGTGCGAGATAGTCCTCGCGCAAGGCGATCAGCACGCGATAGTCGGCCCGCGCGAAATCGAACTGCGCGGCGGCTTCGTCGTCTTCGTCGAGGCGCTTTTCCAGCGCCGCCGGCGGACGGTTTTCGACCAGGTCGGCGAGGTCTTCGAGGAATTGCCGCGCGCGCAGGCGACCGGCGTCGTCGGCTTGCGCGAGCGTGAAGATTTCCTCGAACTGGTCGAAGATCAGCAGCGGCATCAGGGTGTGCCCGTTGGCATCGCGCAACAGGTCGCCGCGGTGGTGCAGGAATTCCCACAGCGATTCGCCCTCGATCGAACTGCCCGGGCGCGTCCAATGACCGGCCGCTGCAGTCGCGCGGAAGATCGCCTGCTTGATCTGTTCGGAAGGCGGCGGCGACCCCGGCGCGTAAACGATCCGGACGTAGATCGGGCAATAGCTCTCGCTTCGCAGGCGCGGCACCAGCCCTGCGCGCAGCAATGAAGTCTTGCCCAGACCCGACTGGCCGAACAGGATGGTCAGCAGTTTGCGCTGCACGCGGCGCGCGAGCTCCGCGGCTTCCTCGTCGCGCCCATGGAAATAGGCGCGGGTTTCCTCGGAGTAGGAGAACAGGCCGAGCCACGGGTTTTCGGGATCGAGGACGACCGCGTCGTTGACGGAGAGCACCGTGTTCATACGCTTCTCCCGCCGGACAGCTCCCGCAGGCGCCGCAGGAATTCGGGCGTCGGTTCGCCGCCGCCGAGCCGGATCGTGTGCAATGCGCGGAAACTTTCCGGAACCAGCGCCGCCGCTTCGGGCGTGTCGTCAATGCACACCGGCAGGATGAACACCGCGCCTTCGACGATGTTGCGCGCGCGATCCACCGCGTAGCTCCACTCGCGACGGAAATAGGCTTCGTGGCGGCGCTGAGTGGTCGCCGAAATCACCGGCACGAAGAAGCTGCAACGCGCGATGTTCGCGCGGATCTTGCGGTCGTAATCATCGCCGCCTTCCAGCCGGTCGAGGTCGAACCAGGTGGTGAGGCCCTCCGCATCCATGCCGGCTTTCAGCCGTTGCACGGCGGGCAGGTCCTCGCGCGCATAACTGATGAAGATCGCGTTCTCCGGCATTTCGCGCGCCGGCGGCAGAAAGCGCTGCGGTGCGTTCGCGCCGTGCGACCCCTGGGCGGGGCGCTGGCGCGCGCTCCAGCGTGCGTGCAGCTCGGCCACGAAGGCTTCGGCGCCGCCGTACACGCGGGTGCGCACGCTGACCTGCTGCAGGAATGCGACCAGCCGCTCATCCTTCGACGTGTGGTCGTCGGCGAACACTTCGGTGACATCGCGCGGATCGGAAAGCCGCTTGCGCTTGGCCATGCGCAGGAACAGCCGCGCCAGCCAGTTGGAGAAATCGCTGCCGATCAGCAGCAGGTGATTGTGCTCGAGTTCGTGGAAGAGTTTTTCCGGCGTCAGATGCTCGGACTGCAACGCGCAGATGAACTCCAGCATGTCCTCGTCGGACAGCACATAGGTCGGCGAAGCGGAAAGTCGGCCGAGCAGGTGATACACCACGGTGCGCCGCAGGTCGGTGCGTTCGCCGGGCAAGTCGGCCACGCGATTGGGCGTGTAGGCGATCACTTCGGTGGAAGGCTGGCCACCATGGCGTTCCAGGTTGACCGCGTTCTCGAGCAGCGGATCGAAAGTCGTGGTGACGAACAGATCGAAATCGGTGATCTGCGCCAACTGCCGCAAGGCCAGCGGCGGATCGAACTGCACTTCGCGCATGATCGAGCGCAGGCGCGTGTAGGCTTCCTCGCGGCGTCCGCGCTGGCCGAGGTAGCTGCACATCACATCGTTCAGGGTGAGTGGTTGCGGCAGCCCGGCGGTATCCACGGACAGGCGCGCCGCCAGCTTCTCGGCGAGCCACACATAAAGCGGACGCAGTCCGCCGTCGGTCTGCACGCGCAGCAGGTCGGGCCCGATGATGGGTATGACCCGGTGCTCCTCGATGTAGTTGAGGAGATCGTCCCATGCGTCTTCGTCAAAGCCCTGCATGGGACCGTTTGCAGCCGGTAGCGTGGTCATTGTCCAGCCCCTTTTGGCTGAACGAGCTTACTCCGAATAATGTGATCCAGTGCACGTTTCGGTCCCGCCGACCTTCCCGCGCGGTGCCCGAACCGGGCCGCCTATAATCGCCACGATGGACGAATCCACTCAACGCAGCGACGACCGCTTCGAGCTGGTCGCGCCGTACCGGCCTGCCGGCGACCAGCCGCAGGCCATAAAAAAACTCATCGAAGGCTTCGAGTCGGGCCTTGCCGCGCAGACGCTGCTGGGCGTCACCGGCTCGGGCAAGACCTTCACCATCGCCAACGTGGTGCAGGCGGTGCAGAAACCGACGCTGGTGCTGGCGCCCAACAAGACGCTGGCCGCGCAGTTGTACGGCGAGTTCCGCGAGTTCTTTCCGAACAATGCGGTCGAGTACTTCGTCAGCTATTACGACTACTACCAGCCGGAAGCCTACGTGCCTTCCAGCGATACCTACATCGAGAAGGATTCCTCGCTCAACGAGCACATCGAGCAGATGCGTCTGGCCGCGACCAAGGCGCTGTTGTCGCGCCGCGATTCATTGATCGTCGCCACCGTCTCGGCGATCTATGGCCTCGGCAATCCG
>Ga0068855_100003372_pt1 | contig 19564 bp, 19 predicted proteins | sample KBSCornC52_FD_66592 | JGI IMG/M metagenome (GOLD analysis project Ga0068855, IMG submission 66592) | Corn rhizosphere microbial communities from Kellogg Biological Station, Michigan, USA - KBS Corn C5-2 | ecosystem: Host-associated > Plants > Roots > Rhizosphere > Soil ...
GGCGTGGTCGACGCCGGCTGAATACGCTCGACGGACGTGCCTTTCAGCCAAAGTGGCGGTTTCAAAGGAGCCGGAAATTTCCGCCTCTGACCGGTACTGATTCGGGGTCAGGCTCAGGAGGCACGACAGTCCTATGGCAGCAAGGACTCAAATGGACATCCGCGTCTCCCCTTAACCTGCGTTTGCGATCGGCCGGAGAGTGACGCTGGCCAATGCGGACAGTCCAGCAATGGACGACCAGTAGTGACTATGGCAACGTTGCGGCGTGGCGCCAATCGGACATCCCGGACCAGCCAAATCCGTGCCTCTCCTATTGGATGGCCGCGACCTAAGGATTCACCCGCATCGCACTGCACAAGGCATCACGGCGCGAGAGCGAACGCTGGTCTGTCTCTTCCTGCGACGCTATGTGGTTTGGTGCGCGAGGGCGCGACGCTTCGACCGGCTGTGCAACGCGGCTGATTTGCTAGCCGAGGTCGCGGGCAGCAGAGGCGCTTAGCTTTAACTGATTAGCGATCCTGCAAACCTCGGGTGGCGGTTCATGTAGCGGCGAAGCGACGACCCCTCGGCGCATGTCTAGCCCACAGCCACCCGTCAACGGCGCTCCCGAGTTCGCTGCGCCAACTTGTGCTGAACCAAATTTTGCAATTCGTCGACGGTGAAAGGCTTCTCCAAAATGGACGCGCCGGAAGGAACGATGTCATCGTCGCTGACGGAGAACCCACTCATCAAGATGATTGGCAAGGAGTGAAATCGATGCCGCAGGACACGCAACAAGTCAAAACCGTCTACATCCGGCATCCGAATATCGGTCAAGACGAGATCTATCCGCGCTTCGTCCAATAAGTCACACGCTTGGCGCGCCGAGTATGCGGAAATCGTGGAATAGCCTAACTGCGCAAGCATGGCGGCGGTCGTGTCGACCATATCGTGGTTGTCATCCACGATAAGGATCGTAAGGGCCGCATCCGGTGCTTCCGGTGTCTGGCTTCTTGTCGGAATGGTAGCCATGTGGTCTGCGGCACTAGGGCACGATTCCTACGACCGTACAGGTGTAGCGCCGATAGCGCGTAATGAAATGTTGGATACAGTGAGGTGCACGTGATTCAATGCGAGGGGAACATGGTACAGACTTTGCATGGCTTCGTGAACGGAACCACCGGTCGCAGATCGTTCTCACGTTCGACCGACGTTTCGATTGATTCGATTCGCGCTATCGTCGGATGGACGTTGCTTACGGTGTTCGCTTTTTGGACTCCGGTCGCTTTGGTAGCTTACATCGTCACCTCATGATTAGCGACGCGTTAATGTTCATTCCAACCCCGATCCCATCACTGGAGCGCCGGGCGCGCATCCAGTGGGTGTTGGTGTAGGGTTGGATTGCGCCCGTGCTGGGCGATTGCACTCGCAAAAGACGTTGATCCATGTATGGACGGGATGTTTTTGCGCCACGACGTTGTGCTCGGCTTCAACGCATCGACCATCCGACGGAAGCGCAAGTAGTCGTAGCCCGCGGCCCTACTCCGACTTTCAGCGCAGTTTACCGATCACGAAACCGATGCAGAGAGCCACCCCAACTGCCGCGTAGGGACGCGATCGAATATATTCGGCACCGGTCTCGATCAAATCTGATGGCGCCTGCTTTGCTGTGTCAAGTGTCTCTGATGCCCATTGAGATGCAGCCGTGGCCTTGTCGGCGACGCTATCGACGGCACCGTGCATCGAGGCCTTTACGGACTCGACCGCATCGGTCGTCGCCTCCGCTACCGTGTCAATTCGTCTGCGGGCATTTGCCGCAGCCGCACCCAAATCATTCGTTGTCGTGCTTGTCTTTGCCATGTTGAGATCCTTCTACGGGAGGAATCCCGCACTTGGCGGGGTTCGCACGGCCTTCAGCGCGTATTCGTGACGCGGCCCGACCGTCTGGTGATCAGATGATAGATGGCGAGCAAAATGATCGCCCCTCCACGGGTTGGGTGAAGCGAGCGCCTCACGGTGCCCGGATTGTCAGGAGAGCGTAGTGGTACCGCTATCGGGGACATCCTCATACGGTCGTAGGTCTCTACCGACAAGGGGCTATGTGGCGGAGCGTGACCGGGTGGCAGAATAGACATCGGGCGAGGTTATGGCTGACCGTCATATCGGAATTCCGCGAACGCTGTGACGCTATCAGCCTTCGTCCAGACTCCCGCGGCTCCTGGGCCGGCAATGTGCGCATCGTCGACTTGAATGTACGTCCGGCCATCGAACGAAACCGTTATCCGAGTTCCCCTGAAGTCGACCCTTAACGCGTGCCACTCGTCTTTCGTGACTGGCGCTTCCACGTACTTGATAGTGTTGCGGCGACCGTTCACGGTGTAGTACAGCGAGACATTGCTTTCCAGCGCGTTGGCTCGCGCGACGTAGTAGTTGTTCCCATCCTTCCATCGCCAAACGAGGCCGCCGGCCTCGTCCTCCTTCCCGGCGACTGCCTTAAATTTGACCTCAACGGTCCCATCTCTCATGACGGCGTCCTTTCGAACGGCCCAAGGAAACGTGCCCGAGCCCGACTGCACAAGCACCTTAGTCCCGGCAGGTGCCGTTCGATCAGTTTCAACCGTCCATTTCGGATTGCCCTTGCCGGTCACACCGGTCGTCCACCCTTCCGGTGGAGAACCAGTCGCATCCGCCTCGAAATCGACTGCTGTTGCCATGGCCATCACTCCCCACATCAAACACGGACAGGTTGCTATCAGATGCGCAACATTAAAGTGAAGCAACATACTCAAGTCCTCAAGGGAGGCTGAACTTCGCACCATGCGTAAAGCAATTCGTACATAACCATGCCGTGCTTCAACATCTCGTGGTCGTCCGCGAAGACGCGCGACATGCCGAGCGAGATCGCATGAAGACCGGCGGACTGTGGAGTCAAGTCGAGTCGATGCGTGTCTGCTCCCCGGACGATGGCTGCGAGCCTGTTCAACGCTGGAAGCCTCAGCTCGTACTTCTTCAAAAAGGCGTCAAAGCTGCAAAGCTCCCCTATGTGTCCAAGCTCGACGTTCGGAACGTCGTACGGTATGGCCCCCAGTGCTCCTGCGACGGGCTTTACTTGGTTCGGCGGTACGTAGAGGAATTGCGGATCGTCGTCGATAAAACGTGCGATTAGCCACGGACAAGCAATGCGATCAATCCTGGGTCGCTCCCGCGTAATCCACTTCATGGTGCCTCCTTGGACTAAGAACCGAGTGGCCATCCCGACCCGACCGGAGCCCGAGGACGGGACGCCTTGGCTTCGATCGGAGGCGACTCATACGGGGCTGCCAGAGCCAATAAATGTAGAAACGACAGCGCCAACCTCACACGAAGGTGTAGGTCGCCGAACCGGAATAGGAGTGTTGAAACGGGCTGAGTGCGCATGCGTCTCCCTTCGTGGCTGAAGCCACCCGAAGGGCAGAGCTTGGACACTCGCGCGTCTTGGGAGCGGGGAGTCTGCCTAAAGTCCCCGAGTACTTGTCAGCGTACTCCGCGGCGCGGAGGGATTCAAGCGCGACGGCGCTGGTCGAACGTCACGCGCAGGGTGTTTGGCGACTTCAATTACCGGATGTCGCTCGTCTGGTGACCTGAACCAGGGTGCCTCCGGGTTGCTCTGAAAGGTTTGGATATTTTTCGGAGATCGAATCGCCGCCGAAGAGCTACCGCGTAATCGAAGCGTACGCCCGTTCGCGAAGGTGTCTACAGCAGTGAGTACGCAAAGCTCGTAGTCCGTTACACCCGGCAATTTCCTACGCGAGGCGCTGGCCGAGGCCGATACACATCGTGGCCAACCCCAGGTATTGTGGACGAGCGGAAAAGGAAGCGCTTTGCCAGGCCCGGCCTCGTTCCTTATGCCCTTGCGAAAATCCCAGATTCACCGGTGGCTCTTGGCGCGTGCGAGGGAACGCAACCTTCGGAAGCGTCGGGACGGCGAGAACGCCGCGGACCGCCGACACTGGAATTTCCCGACACATGAGAGGCGTCGAGCTGCAGATCGCGGAGCCTCGTAAAAGCCGGGCACCCTTCGTTGCGCCGACCGGAAGCCAACAGTAGCGTGTCACTGTGGGCTGCTGGCCGCGCGTAGTCCGACCATCACGGCTACATCCTACAGCGGTAATCAGTGTTCGCCGAGTGCTTTTGCTCGGCCGTGGATCGATCCTCCGATCGTCGGTAACAAAAACAGCGTGGTCGGGTGGCAAAAATCCTTATCGTCGACGATAACCGGGACTTGGCTGATGTCCTAGTCCTTCTCCTTAGCGAACACGGCCACGACGTCAAGGCGACTTACGACGGCGTGGCTGCTCTTACTGAGGCAGAGACATTCGTTCCAGACGCGATATTGCTCGACATTTCCCTTCCCACAATGAGTGGCATTGAGATCGCCCGCCGCGTGCGGCGAGGGATAGGACGCAACATGCGGTTGATCGCTCACACTGCATTGCCTCGCGATGACCTCCGCGATCAACAGATGCGTCGCGTCGGCTTTGATTGCGTGCTGACTAAGCCCGCAGCATTGCACAACATCATTGAGGCGCTTGGCTCGCCTCGGGGTCATCGCTAATCGACGCGGCGTTGCACGCGCTCCGCGGCAATGGTGTGCAATAGATTTTCAATCTCTTCCATCGGCGCAGGTTTCCGAAGGAAATAGCTAAACCCGGCTTCCTTGCATCGCTGAACAACGTCCGGCGTTGAGGCACCCGTGTGCGCAACGCAGACGGCTCGTTGCGATGACGGTTGTGCGATCAATTGCGCTGCCGTGTCAAGCCGTCTCGACCCGGCATCATCAGATCCAGGATCACCACGTCAGCGAATCGTCCGTTACCTACCTGCCTACAACGCGATAGAAAAGCACCTCGATTCGGGCTTCGCTCGGATACCGTGCCGGGCGTCAGTGCTTGATCAGCGGAACCGCATCGCCAGCGTGCTTCTTCTGCTGCTTGATCGCCTTTTTTTCCTTAGGCGTCATCGCCGGTTTCTTCTTGCCTTCCTTCGGCGGCTTGTGGGACATGGTATTCGCTCCTATTTCGTCGACGGGGACGGCGCACATACGACTATAGGCCGATGCCCCGGCGAACGCACGATCCGGGTCGCCGGGTGCTGCCAGGGACCGGCGGCCCGATGTGGTAAGTGTCCCGCCGAGCCAGCGTTTCATCTGGTCGTACACCGACTTGCTCCCAAGCAGGTCGAGATGGCCGGTCCCGTAGGCGATCCACTGGCGCGTCGGATCGATGCCGAGGGCCCGGCGGGGATCGGGGTGTCGGCCGAGCGCGCTGGCGACGGGCACGAGGCCATCGCCACGGGGCTTGCCGCCATGCAGGGGCGCTGCCCTGCTCAGGCTCCCCGCAATGGCGAATGCCGGCACATTCCGCGGGAGCGGCTGTACATGCTGCAGATGGCCGGCGGGCCAGAAGCGGTCGCGTCCGGTCCAGTCGCGATCGAGCACGGAGCCATGGCGCAGATCGGTGATACCGGCGCTGCGCAGCTGGCCGAGCCGCGCGAACGCGACCGTGTATCGACTCGCGTTGAACAGCATGTCCATGCCGTGGCCACCGCGCTCCAGTGGCGCGCCGTGATGCGGCGTGCCCAGAAAGACGAGCGCACGCAGAGGACGCATCCATCTCTGTCCGGACGCCTCGCCCGCGGCACACGCGCTGCGGATGACGAGCCCGCCCATGCTGTGGCCGATGAGCACCAGGTCGCGCACCGGAACGGGCCACGTCGCGACCATCCGCTCGAGCAACATCGCGAACTCTGCGCCGTTGGTCGAAATGTGGCGTCCGCTGTTGTACCGGAGGTAGACGACATCGGCCTGCAGGTCCTGAGCGAGGCTCTGTCCGTGATCGTGCTCCTGCCGATTCCACATCGTGTCGCTCATACAGAGCCCGTGTGCCATGACGACGATGCGATTCCGCGGTTGCGGCACGACCCGTGCGATTTCGGCGCGGGCTAGCGCGAGTGGGACGCCGCGCACGCGCAGCTGCATCGGGATCGCCAGCGGATTCGAGCTTGCCTCGAGGCGATCGCCGAGCACACCGTTGAGGCCCGACACCACGGCATCGCGCCCGCGGCGGCTCGGCGGTGCGGTGAACAGCGGCTCCAGGGGCCGAAGCACGGTGTCGATGGTGCTGCCCACGGCGCGCGTGACCCCACGCACGCTTCGGTATACGAACCCCGTGATGCCGCGGGTCGGCTCGAGCGTCGCGCGACTGGAGATGCCCGGGGGCCGCGCGATGTTACGGTGCATCGTCTCGACTACATCGGTGATGAGCACCGTGAGCTCGGCGACGAGGCGCCCGGCACCGCGGACGTCCGCAATCGGCGAAGGCCTGCTCATCAATTCCCCGTAATCTGAAGGTGAACGACTGCTATCAGCGACTTTGCTGTACGGCCGGTTGGCCGATTGCTGCCTTGGCGTTGCTTTGGTGCAGTACGGCATTGAACGACCATTGATGTGAGCAAAGTGCATGCGTCGCACTGCACGACAATCATAATCAATGAAGTGTCCTAGCCGAGACTTGATCTGACGGACACACCGACTACGCTGCTGCGGTTGCCGGTTCGGATGTCGGCTTTATCCGATCCAGTTGCTTATCGTACGCCAGCGTTGCGCTCTCGATGAAAGTTTGCAGTGGCGTTTTGCCGTAGCAGTACTTGCCGGTGTGCGTCCGTTCGGCGTTGTACTCCTCCATCCACACATCAACGTCGGCCTGCAGTTGTTCCAGCGTGTGGTACAGCTTACGTCGGAATGCGCTGGCGTAGAACTCGTTCTGAATCGTTTGATGGAAGCGCTCGCAGATGCCGTTGGTCAGCGGGCTCCGGGTCTTGGTGCGCGTGTGATCGATGCTCTCGAGGTCCAGGTACAACGCGTACTCGTGCGACTCCCGGTTGCCGCAATACTCGCTGCCGCGGTCGGTCAGAATCCGTAGCAGCGGCACGCCGTGCTCCTCGAAGAACGGCAGCACCCGATCGTTGAGCATGTCGGCCGCGGTGATTGCATTCTTGCGGTCGTACAGCTTCACAAACGCCAGCTTGCTGTAGGTATCGATGAGGGTCTGCTGGTAGATGCGCCCCACGCCTTTCAGATTCCCGACGTAGTAGGTGTCCTATGAGCCCAGATAGCCTGGGTGCTCGGTCTCGATCTCACCGTGGGCTTCCTTTTCCTGCTTCGCCTTCTCCAGCGCCCGAACCTGATCTTCGGTCAGGATGATGCCTTCCTGAGCCACCGTCGCCGAGAGCGCCTTGAGCCGCTGCTGGAACGTCTGCAGGTCGTGCCGTAGCCAGATCGTGCGCACTCCTGCGGGTGAAACCGAGAGCGCGCGCTTCTTCAGCTCATTGGCAACGCGCACTTGGCCGTACGCCGGTTGCTCCAACGCGAACGCCACTACCACCTGCTCGATCTGCCGATCCGCACGATTCGTCAGATCGGCTTCGTGCGCGAAATCTCCGCCAGCGCCGTCTCACCGCCGGTCTCGTAGAGTTCCTTGAACCGGTAGAAACGGTCTCGGCTGAACTTCGGGGAGGAACGATGGGCAAAAGTGCCGCCAAAATCAAACGATTTTCAACAGCCTGCTAACCTGCCCCGCCACGGAAGAGAAGGCAGCTTGTTCGGCAAATCGGCGCAATGGACGCCGACTGCGGCCATCGCGTTATGCCCTCGGAAGACGCCCGGCCGCACCTGGTTTGCTCAAAAACAAACCGTTTGTCTGTGGCGGCGCAGCGTTTGCTGATAGCGAAGCGTGGCCTCACCCGAATTTTCAGTCGGGGTGCACTATCGCACCAAACGCGCTTGTTGTGAGCAAAGCTCTGCGAGCTCGATGATCGAGGCCGCGTAATACGGCGTCAGCATGTCGCCCGGTGTCCGGCTAATGTCGGCAACAGCTGGGGTTAGGAGCGACCGTCCACGGACCGCGGCACGCCGCTTGCACGACGCGTCTACGCGGAGGAGGTATGGCACGACACAAGAGTTGCGAGCGACCGCCCGAAGGGCGTCATTTTCGAATCACCCTTGACGGCCGCGAATTTGAGGGCACGTATACGGTCAACGGTCCAATGCTTGCCGTGGAGAGCGTGCTGATGGGCATCAAGCGGAGACAGTTGGGCGACACGCATCCCGACGTGCTTGCCAAACTTCTGCTCGCCGAACTCGTGTACGAACACGAGACCCCCCGCCGGGCGTGACACGCAGTGGACGCAACGCGGCAGTAACAGCCGCCCCACGGCCGTCGTCATGCGTTGCAGACGAGATCCGTGATAGTTCGTCCTGCTCTGATTCCCGATTGCCGACGGTTTCCGCAAATAGTTGAGCCGCGTGCGCCGGGCACCGGTCCGCCGCCTCGGATGCCATTTGTCCGTTACTTCCATTTGTTGAAAGCAACAGGGCGTGCTTTCGTGTTAGACGACGCCGTCCCCCGATGAACGGTTGTAGACGCAAGCGACCCGCGTCGCGCTCCCGCGTTTACCGTTGGCCCGGAACCGCCCAGATCGAATTGGAATCCGTGACAAAAACGCGGCTGCCAGACTCGACCTCGACGTCGTAACCGCCCGTAAAGGCGCCAAACGACGGCAGTACCACAGAACGGTCGGTGGTGACGAAGCACGGGAGCCGCAGCATTTGCCGCGCCGCCCCGCGCAGCGTGTAGACCGGATGGATGTGCCCCGCGATCACGTACCGCGACGGGTCGTCGCGCGGCGCGTGGCAAAGCGCGAACGGGCCGATCGCAAAGGGCTCCTCTACGACATCGATTCCAAGCTGCGCCGGCGGATCGCCCGCGCGCTTGTCATGGTTGCCGCGGACGACCGTGCAGCGGATCGCCGGATGCCGCGCGCGCCAGTCGAGCAGCGCGGCATGAATCGCCGGTGTCAACGATTTTCGCGCATGCAGGAAGTCGCCGAGGAACACGAGGTGCGACGCGGGATTCGCCGTCAGCAGCGCATCCAGCCGCTCGACGTTGGTGGCCGTCGTGCCGCCCGGCACCGGCTGGCCCAGCGCGCGGTACGCTGCCGCCTTGCCGAAGTGCACGTCAGCCACGAGGAGCAACTGTTCGCCGGGCCAATACAACGCCTTGTCGGCGAGGAGGCGCACCTGCGTACCGGCAAGCCCGACGTCGATGTGGCATCTACTCATTGCGTGCCTGTGCCGACCGCGAGACGTCCCACGCGTTGCACTCACGCATGCTCTCGGGAGGCTGATAGCCGCCGGGACCGGCCGCCTTTTCGAGATCGGCAACCATTCTCGCGATCCGATCCGACAATTTCTCCGAGCTCGAGCTCTCGCGAAAGCGCTCGACGAGCAGAGGAAAAGCGAACGGTGTCGGGCGCCGGATCGGCACCACCGTCAGCGACTTTGCGTGCATCGCGATCAGTGTCTCGCGCATGCGCTCGACGTCGAGCTCCTGCCGCAGCACTTCCTGTTGCGCCTGCGTGAGCAGCAGATTGTCGGGATCGTAATTGCTGAATACGTCGTAGAAAAGGCGTGACGATGCCTGGAGCTGCCGGGCGGTTTTCGCCGCACCCGGGGCTCCGGTGAAAACGAGTCCCGAGATGCGCGCGATTTCGCGAAATCGCCGACGCGACATTTCGGTGGCATTGAGGCTGCCAATGACGTCATCGAGCAGGTTCTCGGTCGTGAACAGCTCGGGTGTCAACGCGGTCGGCCAGCCGATCGCCGCGGCTGACAGCATCTCGAGGCCATAGTCGTTGACGGCGATCGAGAACGTATTCGGCTGCAGGCGACCGAGGCGATACGCGAGCAGGCTTCCAAGCCCCAGGTGCACGTTACGGCCGGCGAAAGGGTACAGAAATAGATGCCAGCCCTCGCGCGATCGCATCGTTTCGGCGAGCAGCGTGTGGAGCGTAGGGAGGGCCGACCAGCGGCTTTGAACCACGAGCAGGGGTTTCGCGAGCGTCATCTCCGGACCATCGAACGCGCCCTGCGCCGCAGCATCGAGTCGCGCGACGAGCGCATTCGAAAGCTCGCTCGAGAGGGGCATCCGGCCGCTGTTCCAGCGAGGCACCGCCGGCTTCTTCCGTGCCGCGCTCTTCACGTATGCCGTCAGCTCGTGGACTTTGACCAGCTCAAGCAGGCGCCCACCGAAGAGGAAGTGGTCGCCGTTCTTCAGCCGCGCGATGAAGCTTTCCTCGACCGAGCCAAGCGTCTTGCCGCTGCCCGCGCGGCTCCAGAATTTCACCGCGATGCTCGCATCGCTGAGGATCGTGCCTATGCTCATCCGGTGCCGGAATGCGAGCCCCCTGTCCGGGACACGCCAGACGCCGTTCTCATCAGGCAGCGCGCGGCGATATTCCGGATAGGCCGTCAGGGACTTTCCCCCTTGACGCACGAATGCCAGTGCCCAGTCCCATTCATCGTCGGTAAGATCACGATACGCGAACGTGGTCTTAACTTCGTCGCGCAACGCATCGGGTGTGAAACCGCCCCCCAGAGCGACCGTGACGATGTGCTGGACGAGTACGTCGAGCGGCTTGTCCGGCGACAACCTCGCCTCGATTTTCCCGGCATTCGTAGCATCGCGCGCGGCGACGGACTCGAGCACTTCGAGGCTGTGGGTCGGGACGATCGTGAGCCGCGACGCACGTCCCGGCGCGTGGCCCGAGCGGCCCGCGCGCTGAATCATCCGCGCGACGCCTTTCGGCGATCCGATCTGCAGGACGCGCTCGACGGGCAGGAAGTCGACGCCGAGATCGAGGCTCGATGTGCACACCACCGCTTTCAACTTTCCGTTCTTCAGCGCCAGTTCGACCCACGCACGCGCCTTGCGATCGATCGAGCCGTGATGGATCGCCATGCGGCCGGCCCAATCCGGACGCGCTTCAAGGAGCGCTTGGTACCAGAGCTCGGACTGCGAGCGCGTGTTGGTAAAGAGGAGCGCGGTCTCGCTCTTGTCGATCTCGGCGACCACCTGAGGCAACATCCGCAATCCGAGATGGCCGGCCCAGGGAAAGCGCTCGATGCTGGGCGGCAGCAGCGTATCCAGCGTCAGCACCTTGGGCTCGGCGCCGCGGACCAGCCTCCGGGGGAGGCGTTCCGCGGAGGGATACGCGCGATCTCCTTGGGTCTCGCCCTGCGCTGGCACCAGTACGTCCAACGCATGCTCGAGATTTCCCTGCGTTGCCGACAAACCCCAGGTCACGATCTCCGGCTGCCATCGCCGCAGCCGGGCCAGCGCCAGTTGGGTCTGCACGCCGCGCTTGTTGCCGATCAACTCGTGCCACTCGTCGACGACCACCATTTTCAGATGCGCGAATCGCTCGTGCGCGTCGGCGCAGGAGAGCAGGAGTGAGAGGCTTTCGGGAGTCGTGATCAAAGCGGTAGGAAGGCGGCGCGACTGTCGGGCCCGCGTCGACGCGCTCGTATCGCCGCTTCGCACGCTCACGGTCCAATTGGAAGCGAGAGCTTCCAGCGGCGTATTGAGCGCCCGCTCGGTGTCGGCGGCGAGCGCGCGCATCGGCGTGATCCAGAGGACGGTCAGAGGCGGCGCCGCCGCGGTGCGCGCAGTCCGGTGTGCGGTTGTGGCGGCAGTCTCGGTGGCTTGTGCAAACGCATTGAGCGCGCCCAGCCACACTGCATAGGTCTTGCCCGAGCCTGTGGTCGCGTGCACGAGTCCCGATTCGCCGCGCGCGACCGTGTCCCAGACTTCGCGTTGGAAGTCGAATGGATACCAGCCTTGCGCGGCGAACCAGCGCTCCCCCAGCGAGGATGCGTTGGCGATCTCACCGCAGGCCGGATTTGCCGAGGTCGCGCCCGTGCAAGTGCCATCGGTCATGGCGAAACCGCCGTCGGCTCCGTTTCGTCGACCCAGGCTCGCAACGTCTCGATCGTGTCGGCCTCTTCGATCGATTTGTCTTCGCGCCAGCGCAGCATCCGCGGAAAGCGCACAGCGATGCCACTGCGATGACGGCTGCTTTTCTGGATCCCTTCGAACCCCAGCTCGAAGACGAGCGCCGGCGTCACACTGCGTACCGGTCCGAATTTTTCGATCGTCGACCGGCGGACGATCGCATCGACCCGACGCATTTCATCGTCGGTGAGACCCGAATATGCCTTGGCGAATGGCACGAGCGCGCGACCTTGCACGCCTTGCGGCCCGTCCCACACCGCGAACGTGAAGTCGCTGTAGAGGCTCGCGCGCCGGCCGTGTCCGCGCTGCGCATAGATCAGCACAGCATCGACCGTGTACGGATCGATCTTCCACTTCCACCAGATTCCGGACTCCTTCGTGCGTCCGACGCCATAGCGCGAATCGCGGGCCTTGAGCATCAGGCCTTCCACACCCAGCGAGCGCGCGGCGGCCTGCTGCGCCCTGAAGTCGGTCCAGGTCGTGCCCGCTACGAGAGGCGAAACCTGCAGTTGCGGCCGCCCGCACGCGGCGACGATGCGCTCGAGGTTTGTACGCCGCGCGCTCTGAGTAAGCCGACGCTGGTCAACGCCTCGCGCTTCGAGAAGGTCGTAGGCGATCATTGCGACGGGTGCCTTCGCGAGCAGAGGCGCATTGAGAGTCTTCCGTCCGATCCGCTGCTGGAGCAGCGCGAACGGCTGTACGCGATCGTCTTTCCAGACGACGATTTCACCGTCGATTACCGTCCCATCGGGCACGAACGCGGCGAGCGAGACGAGCTCCGGGAAGCGATCGGTGACGAGCTCCTCGCCGCGCGACCAGACCCAAAGCTGCCGATCGCGCTTCACGATCTGGGCGCGGATGCCGTCATACTTCCATTCGATCTGATAGTCGGAGGGTGTGCCGATCTGCGCGTCGAACTCCTCCACCGGTATCTGCAGCGGATGCGCGAGGAAGAACGGATAGGGATGGCCGGGATCGAGTGATTCGGAACCGCTGCAACCGTTCGCATCGCCGGCCGCGACAAGGCGCCGGTAGGTGTCTGCCACGGGGCGCGCCGACAGGTCGGTGTACCCCACGAGCCGCTGCGCGATCCTTTTCGCATCGACGCCGGAAAGCGCGGACAACGCGCGCGTGACCAGCTGCTTCGATACTCCGACGCGAAAGCTGCCGGTAATCAGCTTGATGCAGACGAGCTGGCTCGGGCGGTCGAGCGCGGTGAGCCAGGGCTTCAAGCGCTCGATCGCCACATCGGGATGGAGGCCGCGCAACGGCAGCAAGCGTTCCTCGACCCATGCGGCCAAGCCGATGTCCTCCGCCGCTTCCGACGAAGGAAGCAGCAACGCGATCGTCTCCGCGAGATCACCCACTGCCTGATAGCTTTCCTCCAGCAGCCATTCCGGATAGCCGCTCGCCTCGAGCGCGAGCCGGCGCAGCGTCTTGGTCGCGACGAGCTGGCGCGGACGGCCGCCCGCGAGGAAATACACGGCCCATGCGGCGTCGGCGGCGTCGGCATCGCGAAAATACGCCTGCATCGCTTCGAGCCTGGCATTGCTGCCCGTCGTCGCGTCGAGCTGCATGTAGAGGTCGGCGAAGACCTTCATGCGAGATCTGCTGCGGAAGCGTCACCGGTGATTTCCGTGCCTACCTCCTTCACTACGACGTGCTCGGCGTGCGCCTCGTTATCCGCCTGGACAATGTCCGCGCTGTCGTCTTCCTCGCCATACTCCGTGGCGAACTCCTGTGCATCGAGTCCTCGGTCGCGCAGCCAGCGCACCATCACGCTCGAATATCCGTGCGTGACGAACACGCGCTCGGCGCCTGTAGCGGCGATCGCAGATTGGAGGCCCGGCCAGTCCGCGTGGTCGGACAGCGCGAAGCCGCGATCGACGCCACGCCGGCGACGTGTTCCACGCAATTGCATCCAGCCGCTCGCGAAGGCGTCGGAGAACTCGCCGAATCGCCGGAGCCAGCTCGTGCTTTGCGCCGACGGCGGTGCCAGCACGACCGCCCGCTGCAATCGCGCCTTGTCGGCAAACGTGCCGGCGTAGTGAAATTCGGGGAGGCTGACGCCAGCCGCGCGATAGGCCTCCGTGAGCGGCAGCACCGCCCCATGCGCGAGGATCGGGCCGACCGCCGGGTCGAGCCCGGAAAGTATCCGCTGCGCCTTGCCGAATGCATAACAATAGAGCACGCTCACGCGCGCCGCGGCCGCGTTGTCGCGCCACCATGCGTTGATCTCGGTGAAGATCCCGGCTTGCGGCTGCCAGCGATAGATCGGCAGGCCGAACGTCGATTCGGTGATGAACGCATGGCAGCGCACCGGCTCGAACGGCGCGCAGGTGCCATCATCTTCGAGCTTGTAGTCGCCCGAAGCGACCCATACCTCGCCGCGATACTCGAGTCGCACCTGCGCCGAGCCGAGTACGTGGCCCGCAGGATGAAAGGACACGCGAACGCCGTGATGGTCGATCGTCTCGCCGTACGGCAGCGTGTCGAGATCGATATCCGCGCCGAGGCGTCTCCTCAGGATGCCCTCGCCAGGACGCGCGGCGAGGTAGTGTCGGCTGCCCCGACGCGCATGGTCGCCATGGCCGTGCGTGATCACGGCACGATCGACGGGCCGCCACGGGTCCAGGTAAAAATTGCCCGCAGGACAATAAAGCCCCTCGGGTCGCGCGACGATGAGATTCACGACCTTGTCAGAGTGGGGGGGATGGCGTGCGATTCAAGCCGCATTCTTGTCGAATCGCGCGTCTTTCACCGTCGGCAGCAGAATCCGTGGCGCGCCGCGCGGAACATGAGCGTTTTCTGCGTACGCCGATCGAAAAGCACGCGTGCCTTGGGGCCCCCCAATTCCAGGCGACCGTCACCGCGGATGGGAGCCGTCCAGTGGCGTAGGATCGGCATCCGGGGTTTGCGAAACGAAGGAGGATGGTGATGCCGGATCGAGCCGTCAGAGACGTCATCGGGAACCGCAAGCCGCTCACTGCATCGGGAAAGACGACCGTCGCCGCCGCCGCGGGCCTCATGAAGCAGCATCAGGTCGGCGCAATCATGGTTGTCGCAGCTGGCCGCCTGGTGGGCATCTTCACCGAGCGCGACGCCGTGTTTCGCGTCCTCGCCGAAGGGCGCGATCCGCGCACGACGACAGTCGCCGCCGTGATGACCGAAAAGCCGAGAACGATCGATGCGGACAAGGCCGTCGGTCACGCGCTCATGCTGATGTACGACGGCGGGTTTCGGCATGTGCCGGTTGTCGAAGACGGCCGGCCGATCGGCATGATTTCGGCGCGCGACGCGCTCGGTCCGGAACTGCGGCGGTTCGAAGCCGAGCTCGTGCAACGCGAGCACATCGGCGAGGTGCTTTGACGCTTGTTCGTCACGCGCGGTCGATGGCCAACGTTGCGTCGAGGTATCGGCTGCCTGCGATGTTCGGATTCCCGAGCGTCAAGCTTCCGTCTCGATCTTGCGGTAAGCTTGCCTCCCGTTCCGCATCGGAACAGGAAACGCCTCAGTGCCTGGGAGGTCCAATGAAGCCGTTTCGCATCGTGCTTTTCGCAAGTATCGCGGCATTCAGTTTTGCGGGCTCCGCGTTCGCGCAGGACAAGCTGCGATTGATTACATGGGCGGATTACGTTCCAGCCGACGTCGTCGCGCAATTCAAGAAGGAAACGGGCATCGACGTCGAGATCACGCTTTCCAACAACGAGGAAATGATCTCGAAGCTCCGCGCAACCGGCGGCGCCGGCTTCGACCTCGCGCAACCGTCGCAGGACCGGATCGTCGGGCCGCAACAGGAGTTCGGCATCTACAAGCCGATGGACATGAGCAAGATCAAGACCGACCTTTTCATTCCGTCGATGCTCGAGGCAACCAAGAAGAACACGACGCTGAAGGGCCAGGTTTACGGGCTGCCGCACATCTGGGGCACGGACGGCCTGGTCGTCAACACCAAGCTCGCGAAGATGACTGACTACCCGGACCTGTGCAAGGCGGAGTTCAAAGGCAAGACGAGCGTTCGCTTGAAGCGGCCGACGCTGCTGGCGTTTGCATTCGCGAGCGGCAAGGATCCGTTCGCGCTGTACAACGATCCCAAGGCTTACGCAGCACTGATGGATGAGACCGGCAAGACGCTTGCCGCGTGCAAAGGCAACATCAAGTTCTTCTGGGACAACAAGGATCAGCTGCTGAATGGCGCAAGAACCGGAGAGATCGTCGGTGCGATGATGTGGGATACCGGCGGTTGGAAGCTCAACAGCGAGAATGCCGACATCCAATACATTGCCCCGAAGTCCGGGGCGCTCGGCTGGATCGACACCTTCGCATTGCCGGCCAAGGGACGCAACGACGCCGCAGCGTACGCGTGGATCAACTTCAACATGCGACCGGAGATTGCTGCGAAGGTGGCGGCTTCAGCGGGTAATTTCACCGCGTCGAAGGGTGCGGACGAACTGATGGATCCGAAGCTCAAGGCGCAGTTCGCCAAAAGCTTTTCCGGCGACGCCCTGAAGAACGTGAAGTGGTATCCCGCGGTGCCTCCCGGCATCGAGGACATCGAGGGAAAGGTGCTCGATCGCGTCAAAGCGGCGAACTAATCCCCCGGCGTTTCCGCAACCGACGGCGACATGCGCGAATGCGCAGTCGCCGTTCCGTTGCGATCACCGATAGCGCCGATGCGGCAGGATCTTGAAGTTGACGGCGTCAGTAAGCGCTACGGCGCCCAGACGGCCGTCGATGCGTTGTCCTTCTCGGTAGCGCACGGCAGCTTCTTTTCGATCCTCGGGCCATCGGGATGCGGCAAGACGACGCTGCTGCGCATCGTCGCAGGGTTTCTGACGCCCGACGTCGGTGACGTCCGGATCGGCGGTCGATCGATGCGTGGGCTCGCGCCAAATCGACGGCCAGTCAACATGGTGTTCCAGCATCTTGCGCTGTTTCCGATGATGACCGTCGGCGAGAACGTCGGCTACGGACTTGCGCGGCGTGGCGCTGCACGCGCCGAGATCGCCGGACGCGTCGATGCGATGCTGAAGCGCGTCGGCCTTCCTGGCGCCCAGGACAAGCGCATCGATCAGCTCTCGGGCGGACAGAGACAGCGCGTAGCGATCGCGCGGAGTCTCGTGCTCGAGCCGACCTTGCTTCTGCTCGATGAACCCCTCGGAGCGCTCGATCTCAAGCTGCGCGAGCACATGAAGATCGAGTTGAAGCGGTTACAGGCGGATTTCGGAACGACGTTCGTCTACATCACGCACGACCAATCCGAGGCGTTGGTTCTTTCCGATCGCGTCGCGGTGATGAATGCGGGACGCTTCGAGCAGATCGGCACGCCTCAGGAGCTCTACTACGATCCGCGTTCGTCTTTCGTTGCGGCTTTCGTCGGCGCGAACAACCGGGTGTCGGGTCGCGCCATGCGGGTCGGAGAGCAAGACGTCGAATTGGCGGCGGACCACGGGCTCGTGTTGCGTGCGCGGATGAGGGGACAGATCGCAGCCGGTCAGACTGTCGAAGCCTTCGTGCGCCCCGAAGCGGTTGACCTCGCGCGCGACGCGTCCGAGTTGTCGGCCGCTGCGCAGCATTTTTCCGGCCATGTCGAGAGCCTCCTGTTCGACGGCGCGAACTCGGCGGTGCTGGTCCGCGAAGAGAGAACACGCGTCGACATCCGGATCGCCCTGCCGCAAACCGGCCGCTTCACCGACCTCAAAGTCGGCGAGAAGGTCGCATTCGGTTTCGAGTCGCAGCACGCGGTTTGCTTCGTTGCCGGCGATCATGGCGTCTGAACTCTACGTTGCGCGCATTCCATCGCGGAGGCGACTCGTCTTGTTGCTCCTGGTCGCGCCGGCCCTGGTGTGGCTCGTCGGCCTCATTGTGCTGCCCCATCTCGAACTGGCGCTGATTTCGTTGCGAGCGCGCGTAGCGCCGCGCGTTTACGAGCTGAGCCTCAGCCAGTATCGGACGTTCTTCGACGAGCCGCTGTACTGGCACACGTTCGTTCGCACGGCCGCGATGTCGATTCTCGCCACCATTTGCACGCTTCTGATCGCATTCCCCGCCGCCTGGTATATCGCGAAGATCGCGCACGGCCGCGCGAAGTCGATCTTGTTCGTGCTTTGCCTGATCCCGTTCTGGGTAAGCGAAACGGTACGCACGCTGGGCTGGATGATCCTGCTGCGCGAGTCGGGCGTTTTGCCGCACGTGCTTGTCGCTCTCGGAATAACGGCGGCGCCGGTCGAAATGCTCTACCACGACACCACGATCCTGGTGGGGCTCGTCTATACGTCGCTGCTGTTCATGGTCGTGCCGCTGATCAGCGCATTCGATAGCCTCGACAATTCGCTGATCGAGGCGGCATACGATCTTGGCGGTGATGACTGGTCGATCCTGAGACAGATCATCGTGCCACATGCCGCACCCGGCATCGCCGCGGGCGCGGTCATTGTGTTCATGCTTACGCTCGGGAATTACCTGACGCCAACGCTGCTCGGCGGCAAGAACTCGCTGTGGTTCACCGAGCAGATCTACACGCAGTTCATTACCCGCTTCAACTGGGAACAGGGCGCGGCGTTCGGGTTTCTGCTGCTGGTTCTCTCGACGGTCATCGTCTGGCTCGGACTCAAGCTGACCGGCCAGCGCTTCGGCGATGTGATGAGGCGCTCGTGATCCCGTCGCTGCCACGCTCGCGTTGGTCGCGGTACGCGACCGCCTCCTACGTCGTGGCGTTCTTCGTATTCCTGTTCGTGCCGCTTGTCGTCGTCGCCATATTCGCCTTCAACGATGCGAACTATCCGGCACCGCCGTGGCGGGGCTTCACGCTCGACTGGTTCCTGGGACGCGGCGGGCGCATCGGCCTCTTTGGCGATGGGCCGCTCTTGAAGAGCATCGGCACGAGCGTGATCGTCGCCACCTGGGTAACGTTGCTGTCGGTAGCGGTCGGCACGGCGAATGCGTTCCTGCTCGAGCGAGGACGGTTTCGCTGGAAATCGGGGTTGTCGTTGCTGATGCTCACACCGCTCGTGATCCCTGGAGTGATCCTGGGAATCTCGATCCTCGCGTTCGCCAGTCGAATCGCCCAGCTTGCCGACGATGTGTGGGGTCTGGAGCTCGATTTCCTCAGGCCCGGGCTGCCACTCGTCGTGGCCGGTCAATTCTCATACATCGTTTCGATTGCCACGCTGACGATCGCGGCGCGACTCAAACGGTTCGACGTCGCGCTCGAGGAGGCCGCGCTGAACCTCGGCGCGTCGCGTGCCGCGGTGCTGCGGACGGTGACGCTGCCGTACCTCCGGCCGGCGCTCGTGGGCGCCGCCGCGATCTCGTTCCTGATGTCGTTCGAGAATTTCAATACCACTCTGATGCTGGTCGGCTCCAACCCGCCATTGACGATCAGGATGTACGGCCAGATGCGCGAAGGTGCTAGTCCGGTACTTAACGCAGTGAGTCTGCTCCTCATGGTCGCCTCGGCGCTGATTGCGCTCGCGCTACTACGGCGACCAGCGCACGACGCGGCTGACCGCCAGGCATAGCGCACGCACGTCGTGACGACGGGGGAGGTATAGCCGACCGCACCTGATCGCAGTAAGCTTGAGCGGGAGCGCGATGTTCCGCTGCTATTTGGCGGGACCGTGGGACTCGAACCCACGTTAGGCTCTTCGCCGAAACGCGCTTTCCAGGCGTGCGACCTAAACCGCTCATCCACGTCT
>Ga0068855_100003377_pt1 | contig 19556 bp, 17 predicted proteins | sample KBSCornC52_FD_66592 | JGI IMG/M metagenome (GOLD analysis project Ga0068855, IMG submission 66592) | Corn rhizosphere microbial communities from Kellogg Biological Station, Michigan, USA - KBS Corn C5-2 | ecosystem: Host-associated > Plants > Roots > Rhizosphere > Soil ...
CCGATGCGATCGCCGAAATGGCCGAACAGAGCCGAGCCGATCGGGCGCGCGAGGAAGGCGATGCCGAAGGTCGCAAGCGAAGCAAGACCGGCAGATGCCGGATCCGACGCAGGAAAGAAAAGTGCGGGAAACACCAGTACGGCGGCCGTCGCGTAGATATAGAAGTCGAAGAACTCAATCGCGGTACCAATGAGGCTGGCGAAGAGGACCTGCAGCGGCGTGTTGATGCGGCGCGGAGTTGCGCTGTCCGGTCCGCCGATTGCTCCGGTCGGAGATGCTCCGATGGAAGATGCGCTCAAGCGAGCCCTCCTTGGTGCGTGTCTTTCACGTGGGAATCCGAAGTGCCCGTGAGCTAGATGCATTGTAACGGCTGCGGGATTCCGCGCAGGTTGGGAGGAAAGGCCGTCGCCTCCTATACTTGAAGGAAATCCCCGGAGAAGGACGTGTATGGCTGCGCTGATCGATGCAATCGATGTGAAGCGGAAGACGGTGTTTGAGCATGAGGGCGTCCCGTACGCCTGCCTGGAAGCAGAAGTGAACACGCCGACAGCGCGTGGCGGACAGACGCTGGTTCGGCTGAAAATGCGCAACCTGCTGACGAATTCTGTTTTTGAAAAGAGCTTCAAGGCGAGCGACAAGTTTCGCGAGCCCGACCTGGTGACGGTGCGGGCCTCCTATCTCTACAGCGATGGCGACGGCTCGCACTTTCTGGACCAGGAGAGCTTTGAGACGCTGACGCTGACGGAACAGATGATGGGGAACGCGCTCGATTTTCTGAGTGAGGGACTGATTGTGCAGCTGCACAAGTTCAACGGCAATCCCATCGGGCTGCAGTTGCCGATTTTTGTCGAGTTGGAGGTTGCCGAGACGGAGCCAGGCATCAAGGGCGACACCGGCAGCGGAAGCGTAACCAAAGTGGCGAAGCTGGAGACAGGACTGGAGATCCGGGTGCCGCTGTTTATCAAGCAGGGCGAACGGGTGAAGGTGGCGACCGAAACTCAGGAGTTTGCCGGACGAGCGTGAAGCGATTTTCGCTCGTTTTCGCAGAGGAGTTGCGGTACGCTGACGCATGTCTTCCCGTCAGAGTTCGTTTCGGCTGTTTCGCATTGCTGGCATCAATGTGTACCTGCACTGGTCGTGGTTCCTGGTTGCACTGTATGAGATCCGGGGGCGAAGCCAGTACAGCTCGATGGTCTGGAACGTTGTGGAATATCTGGCGCTGTTTGCCATTGTTCTGACGCACGAGTTCGGACATGCGCTGGCGTGCCGGCAGGTAGGCGGTCAGGCGAATCGGATTATGCTGTGGCCGCTGGGCGGAGTTGCCTATGTGAATCCGCCGGAGCGCGCGGGGGCTCAGCTGTGGAGCATTGCCGCGGGACCGCTGGTGAACGTGGCGCTGATTCCGGTGCTGATGGTAGCGCTGTACGCTGCGCGTGTTGCCGCACTGCCGAGCGCGTCTCCCGATGCGTATCTTCTGCTGCAATCGGTGCTCAAAATCAATATCGGCCTGCTGGTCTTCAACATTCTGCCGGTGTACCCGCTGGACGGCGGACAGATTCTTCGCAGCCTGCTCTGGTTTGTGCTGGGCCGCGGCCGCAGCCTGATGGTCGCAACCGTGATCGGATTCCTGGGCGTGATCGCACTGGTGGCGCTGGCGGTGCAGTCGCTTTCCATCTGGCCCGCATTGATCGCAGCCTACATGCTGATGAACTGCTGGAGTGGACTGCGCTATGCGTTGCAGCTGATGAAGCTGGATAAGTTGACCCGGCGGCAGGAGTACAGTTGCCCGGCCTGTGGAGCGCACCCGCCCGCCGCACCAGTGTGGACGTGTGACCAGTGCACGGAGAAGTTCGACGCATTCGCGACCGCGAATCAGTGTCCACTGTGCGGAGTGGTTCACCGGAACGCGATGTGCGTCGATTGCCGCACGATGTCGCCCATGGCCGCCTGGAGCAGAAGGACTGTGGCTGCGCCGCCTCCGCTGGTGGCTTCGGCCGCGGTTTCTGTGCCGGAGAGCTAAGCGCGGCGTGTAGCCGACTGGAACAGATAGACGCCGAGGATTGCGATAAGCGGCTCCAGCGGGTGGCGAAAGCGCGCGTGCACAGTAACCAGGTAATACGGAAGCGGCAGAAGCAGGAAGGCGCATGCGAACAGGCCCGCTGCAGGGATGCGGTTGCGCAGGGCAAGTGCCAGGCCGAGCAGTCCGGCGATGGAAAGAAGCGCGAAGTTCACGGTGCGGCCGATCTCGTTATACCAGCGCTCGTCGGAAGGGTGCGGAACGCCGGCCCAGAAAAAGTACACGCGGCGGAGCACGTCGGCTGCGAAGTGTCCGGGATGCGCCGCGATGAAGGCGCGGGCCGCGGCGCTGCGTTCCGCCACGTAGCGCACCTCACCCAGCTGGGCGTATCGGCGAAGCTGGATGGGATCCTGAAAGGGATGCAGATACTCCATCAGGAAGCCGGTGGAACCTGGGCCATTGCCCATGTAGAGTTCCGCGCCGAAGTTGCCTCGCAACGGGATGAAGCGGTGGAAGACAGCGTAGTTGCGGGCGGTCCAGGGCGCGATACAGGCAAGGAACACTGCCGCGGCGAATACGGCATCGCGAATGGCGAGGCGGAGCGGGTGCGAGCCGGCAAGGATCCAGAGGCCGCAGACCGGCAGGAAGATCAGCAGCGTCGCGTTCGAGAGCGCGATCAGCCCCCACAGAATGCCGAACAGCACCCAGGAGCCGGTGAGCGGGCCCGCGTCGCGCTCCGCATCTCCGATGCCGCGCATGCGGATGGCGAGCGCAAGCGCAAAGGTGAACAGCGCGGTGGTGATGGTCATCTCCCACGGCCAGCGGACCGCATACTGCATGGCCGCGGGATAGAGCGCCCAGATCCACGCCGACCATAGCGCGACGCGGCGCGAGAAGCAGCGGACAGCGATGGACCACACGGCCAGCGCGGTCGCAGCCGAGAAAACCGACTGGATGGCGAAGAGCACCCAGGCCGAAGCGGCGGTGAAGATTCCGAAGACGCGGAAGATACTTGCCAGCAGCAGTGGATAAAACGGCGGCAGCCAAGCCGTGGGTCCGGTGTGCGCGAGATATATGTTGGCGAATGGATCGCCATAGCCGGAGCCGGTGACCAGTGCACGTGCGATCCGGCCCGCCTCCCAGCCGAACTGGAAGTGGTCCTCCGCCGGCCGGATGCGATACGTGTGTGCCAGTGTCATGTAGGCCAAGCGCACCGCAAGGCCCGCCCAGAAGATGCGACGCGGCGCGCGGGCAGAGGAGTCCTGCGGATTGAAGAACGAACGAAGCGCCTCGCGCATCGACTCCGATTGTACGGGGCGCTACGGCGTCGGCGGGACCGGCGCCGCAAAAGACGATGGGCGCCGCGCGGAGGCCGCGCCCATGCAAAGGGAAGATGGGTGGATCTGTTACCAGAGACCCCACGCGCGGCTCACATAGTCCGAGAGCGTCAGAGTGATGAGCACGAGGAAGGTGAAGAACCCGCAAGCGACGGTCATCTTGATGAGATGGGACTGATACTTCACGTGCATGAAGAACAGGATGACGATCACGGCCTTGGTGGAGGCGATTCCAAGCGCGATCACCGGGTTCATCGCGCCGAGATCGACGTCCGCGGCCAGCACCGTCAGCAGGGTGCCGAGCAGAAGTGCACCGAAGACCATCGAGTACTGCACAGGTGAGACGATGTGGTGCTCTGAGTGTTCCGGGTTGGTGACGTTTGCGGGATCGTGGTAGTGCTGCTCGTGCGCGGTCATGAGTTCTCCTACGTGAGCGGATGCATGGCTTCCAACGGCGGCATCCGGGGTGTGTCTCAGGCTTACTTCAGGGGATGCCGATTAATCAGATACAGCAGCGGGAACAGGAAGAGCCAGACGATATCGACGAAGTGCCAGTACAGCCCAAAGTTTTCTATGGGCGCCACGTACCCGGCGCTGAAGTCTCCTCGTTGTGCTCTTAGGATCAGCCAGACCAGCAGGCCGATGCCGATGATCATGTGCAACGCGTGCATGCCGGTCATCGCAAAGTACAGGAAAAAGAAGATCTGGCAGTGCTCGGCCATATCCGGCGAGATAGGCTTTTGATCGGTGATGCCGTGAGCCTTGGGGCTGACGAACTCCGAGATATCGAAGCTCGCGCCTGGGACGTGACGGTGCACCCACTCGTCGTGCCATTCGACGTACTTGATGCTGATGAAGGCAAGACCGAAAAGAGTGGTGAGGATAAGCGCGATGACCAGAAACTGCTTCTTGCGCACCTCCGCTGCCCACACTGCGAGCGCCATAAAGAAGCCTGAGGTAATCAGGATGGCGGTATTGGTGCCGCCCAGGGTGACGCTGAGGAAGTTGGAAGCGGGCACAAATGCGTCGTAGTACCAGTTCCGGTACAGCAGGTACGCAAAGAAGAGCCCGCCGAAGAACATGATTTCCGTCAGCAGGAAGAGCCACATGCCAAAGCTGCCGGCTTCTCGCTGCTGCTCTTCCGTCTCGAAGTGGTGCCTGTGCTGCGGAATGAAGACGTGTTCGTGCTCTTCATGCACGGCCGTCTCCCGCGGCATCAGAGGCTCGGTCGTAACGATCGAGTTATCCAACGGTGGTCACCTCGTTTTGGGTCTTGTGCTCCAGCCACTCGTAATCGTAGGCCTCGTGGTCCATCACCGGAATTTCGGTGAAGTTCTCGGTCAGCGGGGGCGACTGGATCTGCCACTCGAGTCCGGTGGCTTGCCACGGGTTGTTGCCGGCAATAGCGCCATACTTCAGCGACCACGCCAAGTAGAGAATCGGCAGCATGTAGCCGACGCCGAGCACGGTCGCTCCCGCGGTGGAGAGCACGTTGAGCACCTGGTACTCCGGCGGATACGCGTGATAACGACGCGGCATGCCCAGGTACCCTACGATGAACTGCGGCATGAAGGTCAAGATGAAACCGATGAACGTGACCACTGCGGCCAGCTTCGAGAGCGACTCGGGATACATGCGGCCGGTCATCTTGGGCCACCAGAAGTGGACACCCGAGAGGAAGGCCATCAGCATGCCGCCCACCATGACGAAGTGGAAGTGGGCGACGATGAAGTATGTCTCGGTGAGTTGAATGTCCATGCCGAGCGCCGCCAGGAAGATGCCAGTGAGGCCGCCGATCGTGAACAGGCCCATGAACCCGAAGGCGTAGAGCATGGGGGTCTCAAAGGTGATGGAGCCCTTTTGCAGGGTGAACGACCAGTTGAAGATCTTGATGGCGGATGGCACGGCCACGAGCATGCTCAGCAGGGAGAAGACCAGCGCGGAATAGTTGGAAACGCCCATGATGAACATGTGGTGCTCCCAGACAAAGAAGCCGAACAGCGCGATGGCAACCGAGGAGAACGCGACCGCGGTGTAGCCAAAGACGCGCTTCCGGCTGAAGGTGCTGACCACCTCCGAGATGACGCCCATGCCGGGAAGAATCATGATGTACACGGCGGGGTGAGAGTAGAACCAGAAGAGATGCTGGAACAGCAGCGGGTCGCCGCCTTTCGTGGGATCGAAGACGCCGATTCCGACCAGCCGCTCCAACCCAACCAGCGTCAGGGAGATGGCGAGCACCGGAGTGCCAAGCACCATCAGGATGGACGCCGCATAGTGGGACCACACAAAGAGCGGCATGCGGAACCACGTCATACCCGGACACCGCATTCGATGGATCGTCACAATAAAATTCAGCCCTGTAAAGATAGAACTGAAGCCGGCCACGAAGATGGCCGACGCCGTAGTGACGACGTGTGTATTCAGGTAGTGGGTGGAGAGCGGCGTGGTGAAGGTCCAGCCGGTATCCACTCCGCCCAGCACCAGAGCCGCGAGCGTCAGCGTGCCGCCGGCCAGATACAAATACCAGCTAAGCAGGTTGATCTTGGGGAAGGCGAGGTCGCGCGCTCCGAGCATGATGGGGATGAGAAAATTGCCCAGGGTGGCCGGAACCGACGGCACCAGGAACAGGAACACCATGATGATGCCGTGCATGGTGAAGAACTTGTTGTACGTATCGGACGCGACCAGGTCCGGCTGCGGCGTCAGCAACTCCAGACGGATGAGCCCGGCGAAGGCGCCGCCGATGAAGAAGAAGAACGTGATCGAGATCAGGTAAAGCATCGCGATCCGTTTGTGGTCGCCGGTCAGCAGCCAGCTCAGCAGGCCGTGCTCGGACGAGATGTAGTTCTTCTTCGGGATTGCCGCCGTGGTTTGGTCCGGCAGGTTCAAGATTGTGGTGCTTGTTGCGCTCATGGTTTCACCATTCCCGGGGTGGTCGGCGCCGCCTGGTCGGACACCGAGGTCGTTTGCGTCTGCTGGATACGGTAATTCGTGTTCAGCTGCTTCAGGTACTCGACCAGTGCGATCAGGCCGTCCTCACTGATCTGTCCCTTGTACGTTGGCATGATGGGGGCGTAGCCCGCCGGGACGTGCTGCGACGGGTTGAGGATGACGTCGCGAATATACGCGGCATCGGCAAGCTGAATGCTGCCATTCGCCATCTGCACTTTGGATCCGTAGAGCCCGGCCAGCGAGGGCGCGCGGTTGGAGGCGTTGCCGGTGTGGCACGCATTGCAACCCATGCTGGCGAAGATGCGTTCGCCGTTCTGCGCCAGCGACATGCCGCTGGTCGAGAGCTCGGTCCACTTCTTGTAATCCTCAGGCAGCATCGCGGTAATCTCGCCCACCATCTTCGAGTGATCGGTGCCGCAGTATTGCGTGCAGAACAGGTGATACGTGCCAGGCGTGGTGGCCTGGAACCAGACCGTGGTGTAGCGGCCCGGGATCACCTCGCGCTTGACCCGGAACTCCGGCAGCGAATAGCTGTGGAATACATCCTGCGAGATCATGGTGAGCTGAATCGGCTGCCCGATCGGGACGTGCAGCTCATTGATCTCATGCTGGCCGCCCGGATGCTCTGCCTTCCACATCCACTGCTTGCCCACGATGTAGATATTCATCGAGTTGACCGGCGGGGTATAGATGCGGAAGTAAAGCAGCGCTCCCCAGACGAATGTGACCAGGAAAATCCCGAGCGGAATGATGGTCCAGATGGCCTCCAGCAGAGTCGAGCCTTCGATCTGCTCGGCCACCGGGTGGACCGCCTTGCGATAGCGGAACGAAAACCCGCCGATCAGGAGCAGGACCAGCACCAGACCGACAACAGTGACGCCGATCAGGAAAAAGTAGAGCGCGTCCATGTAGGGCGCAATGGTAGATGCCTCACGCGGGAACAGCGCGGAGTTGGTCAGCCATTTAACCAGAAACTGCCACAGAACTTCACTAATGCCCATTCGTTAACCTTCGTCTTCCGTTCGTTTGCTGGTCAGGTCATGCTCGCGGCCAAGCCGCAGGTCGCGCCGGAACATCACGAACATGAAGCTGCCTAGGCTGATCATCGTTACCATTCCGCCCACCTGCACCACGCGAACTACCTTCAGTGAATGCCGGTTGGTCTGCGGATCGTAGTGGTAACAGTAGGTCAGGATGTTGGCTACCGGCGAACCGATCTTGTTGCCCGAGGCCTCGATCAGCCCCAGCAGGACGTCTTTGGGCGAGTACTCCACACCCAGGTAGTACTGCGCCAGCTTGCCCTGGGGGGTCGCAAGCTCAATCGAGCTGGCGTGCGCATATTGGTCCAGCTTGCCGTCCGGCCCGGGCACGCGCACATAGCCGAATCCGACGGCTTTGGCGACGGCGTCGATATTGGCCTGGGTCCCGGTGAGGAAATGCCAGCCGTTGGCGGTCTCCGGCCGTCCGTAGCGCTTGACATAATAATTCTTCTTGCGCGCGGCGAGCTGCGGAGTCTCCGTCGGATCGATGCTGAGAATGATGATGTCGAAGTCTTTGCCCGGGGTCAGCTTCACCATCTCAAGCGCGCTGGCCAACCCATCCATCTCCTCCGAGCAGAGCATCGGGCAGTTGTAGTACACCAGCGAGAGGATCGCCGGGCGCTTGCCGAAGTAGTCGCCCAGCCGCACGCTGTTGCCCCGATCGTCGACAAACTGCGCGTCCAGTGGAAGCTGCTGGTTCAGGTGCTGCTCAATTGCGACATGGTTCAGCACATTAGGAAGCTGGTCACCGGCGTTCTCGCCAGCCTGCTTATCCCCATAGCTGGAAACCTGCGCGCCGGCGATCAGCGCACTGCCAAGCGCAGCGGCTGCTCCCCACTGCATAAACCTTCGAATTGTGGTGCCAATTTTCATTTTCTGCTTCGCTGCTTACTTCTTCTGCGGTTGGTCTTGCATCAGCTCGGTGTGTTCGGCCTCACCGTAGCTCATCCTCTGCTCGCGCGAGGCCATCATTTCGAGCTCGACTGCGGTGCGGGCGAAGCCCTTGGTCAGCGGTTCTTTTACCGCAGGCCTTCCGGAGTACGCCATCTGGTTAGCAGCTGGCGCTTCCGGCTGCACGACCGGCAAACCGCGCTGGGCGATCAGTTCCATGGCCCGCTCAATCGGGATGCGGTACACAGTCTCCGTGGTTGCGCCCTTCGGGCCGGCTGAGGAGCGGCTGTAATGCTCCAGCATCAGGTCCTCGCGGGCGTGGAGGTCCGCGAGTTCGTGCGCGGAATCATCCTCAGCCAGCCGCGGGGCAGGAAATGCCTTCGTGATTTGGCTCAACTGCTCCTGTTGCATCTCGGCGCTGCTGGCCAGGTTCTTGTAGCCGTTCGCGGGGGGAACGCCGTTGCCGGCGAGGTGCCATTTGTTGGCCTTGCCGTCCTGTTTCTCCCACAAGCTGTTCATTGCACGGCCCATGGCCCAGCAGAGCACGAAGAAAACAAAAAGGCTGCCGAACAGCCCGGCGAGAAACACCGCGATGCCGCGTACGTTGACATCGGTGGTCTCGTAGCCCGGACTGTCGGGGTTGAACTGGTCGCCTGGCGTGGAGCTGTCGGCGACGTCCCGTCCCATGTCGTGGCCCTCGTGCGGCCTGTCGTGATCAGTGTGCATGTTCCGGCTCCAGAATCTCTTCCAGGTGTGGATCGTTGATGACGACCAGCGGCCGCTTCATCAACTGGGTCAGGTAATACGCCACCCACAGGCTCAGCAGTGTGGCAGGCACCGTAATATAGGCAAGCACGCTGAGCGGCTCGCCCACCAGGTTGCCGGCGGCGCCCTTGAAGTTGGGCTCGACCAGCCAGAACATGTCGACCACGCGGGCGAACAGCATCCAGCAGGTGATCCAGATCATCCGGTTTGGCCTTCGCTTCAGGTCGCGGGAGAGCAGTAAGCAGAACGGGATCAGCCAGTGCGCAATAAAGTCGAGCGAGCAGATCGTCCACCAGCCGCCGTGAATACGCGCCAGATACCAGGGAATCTCGTCCGGCAGATTCCCCGACCAGATGATCAGGAACTCCGCGAAGGTCAGATAGATGTTGAGCATCACGAAGGCAAACAGGAATTTGCCCAGATCATGCAGCTCGGTGATGCGCAGCAGCGTGCGCATGGGTTCATAGCGGGAGAGCAGGACGACGGAGAGGATTGAGAACGCCAGCACCGCATAACCCTGCGCGACCAGGAACTGCAGCCCCCAGATGGACGAGTACCAGGTCACATCCAGCGCCTTGATCCAGACGATTGCGCCCACGGTCATCAGAACCACGTAGATCAGAATGCCCGGGCCGCTCAGGTTCTCAAACTTGGTCCGCCAGTATTCGAAGCTCGACTCGGTGCCGCGCGCCGGGTCGGCATCGCTCTGCAGCGACCACTTGTTCAGCAGGTACATGAACACCAGCAGAATGGCGAAGATGCCCACCGACTCGACAATCATCATCGAGGGATTCAGCATGGGCCGCTTGAAATTTGCGGTCAGAGCCTGCTCTTTGTCGATCAGGCCCTGTTTAAAGGCGGCCTCCGTGCTCTCCTGGGTGGGATAGGCCATCCACTGGTAGAGATGCTTGCCAAACACGATCACCGGCAGGAACATCAGCGCGACCAGTGGCAGCGTACGCGTCATGGCTTCGAGCGGGCGCCGCAGCAAGAGGCCCCACTTGCCGCCTGAGACGTATTGCAGCATCAGCACCACCAGCGCGCCGCCGGCCAGATTGAAGCAGTTCATGTATCCGGACAGGTAGGCGCGCAGAAGATGGTTCCGGCCTTCATGAGTCCAGGAGAAAGCAGCCAGGCTCAGGATGCCGAATACAGCGCTGACGATCAGCGCGCGCATTCTCCACGCGGCCAGCTCGGCAGGAGCTGCCAGCGAGTGGGGCAGCACACGCGGTTCGTGGCTGTGGTGGCCGTGGTCTCCGTGATGTTCCATTGCAGATGACATTCGTTTCGGCTCTCGTTGTGTTCGCTTCTACTGCTTGTTAGGTCCTGCCGGGGTTGTGGGACGCTCCATCGCGCTTGGCGCCGGCGTGCCGATTGCGCTCTTGTCATTCGGGCTGGCCGGCTCCGGAATCCCGTTGTCCTGGTTGTTGGGGGTGCCGTAGACCGCGGTCGGCGGCAGCTGCCACTCCTTGGCCATGTCCGCAGGCAGGCCTTCACGCTCCGCAATATTCTGGAGCGGCTCAAACTGTGCGCCAGCCGGGGCGTCCGACTCCTGCGCATGCTGGCTCAGCTGCAGCGCGCGGATATAAGCCACAATGGCCCAGCGGTCTTCCGGCGAAACCTGCGCGGCGTACTGCGGCATGGCGCCATAGCCGTTGGTCATCACGTAGAAGAAATGGCCGAGCGGAGCTGCGGTCAGGCGCTGCGTATGGAAGTTGCCCGCCGGCCGGTAACCACGCATCACAATCAGGCCCTCACCATTGCCCACCCGAGAGTGGCACGGAGTGCAGTAAACGTTGAACCGCTCCTGGCCGCGCGCCAGCACCTGATCGGTGACCGGGAACGGCATGGCATCGCCTTCCTTGCCGTTCATCATTCCGGTGTAAAAGTAGGCGTCCTGATGGAGCTGGCCGCGCGCGACCGTGTTCTCCACCTGCGGGCGTACAGATCGGCCATCGGCAAAGAAGTTCGTGCCGCGCTGGGGAATGAACTTGGGCTGGTCGTGCATGTCCTGCCGGCATCCGGCAAGGGTCAAGGCCCCAGCCAGTGCGGCAGCCGCGGCCACACTCCGGCCCAGGCCGTTCCTCCGGGCACACTGATGGAGGAGTCGATTCATAGCTCGACCTCCACCACCGATGCCGGCGCAAACTGCTCGAGGAAGGAACGCGTCTCCATGATGGCGAACTTGGGGTCGGCCGCTTCCAGGCACAGGAAAAACTTGTCCGTCGTGGCGCCGGTGCGGAAGTTAGGCGCGTTGAACAGCGGATGATAGAGCTGCGGAAGCCCGTTCAGCGCGATCATTCCAAACGCCGCCGCGAGGCCGGAGAACAGAATCGTCCACTCGTATGCGGGAATAATGAACGCCGGCCAGGAGAACAGCGGACGGCCCGCGATGTTCAGCGGATAGCTCCACACGTTCATCCAGGTCTCCATCAGGAAGGCGGTGGTGACGCCCATCACGCCGCCGACCAGCGTCAGCAGCGGCACCCGGTTCTTATGGAAGTGCAGCGCGTCGGCTGCCTCCTCCACCGGGTAGGGCGTGTAGCACTCCATTCTGCGATAGCCTTCCGCGCGCGCCGCCTCGGTGGCACGCACCAGCTCACCCGGAGTATTGAACTCCGCCAGCAGACCGTAGATTCCTTCGCGCACTGGCATCAGGCCGTCTCCTCCACTGCGGTCTCCGCATCGCCGCCGTGCGGCCGCACTTTGGTCTGCGGCAGCATCATGCGAATTTCATTGATCGGGATCATCGGCAGGAAGCGCACGAACAGCAGGAACAGGAACGTGAACAGCCCCCATGTTCCGACGAAGGTCATGTAGTCCCAGCGGGTCGCACGATAGGTGCCCCAGCTTCCCGGCAGATAATCGCGGTACAGGCTGGTGACGACAATGACGAAGCGCTCAAACCACATTCCTGTATTCACGACGAACGACAGCAGGAAAAGGTAAGTCGCGTTCACCCGCAGCTTGCGGCTCCACAGCGTGGTCAGCGGAATCGCCAGGTTGGTCAAGATGAGCATCCAGTACGCCCATCCCATGGGACCGAACATGCGATTCCACATCATGAAGTACTCCCAGTGGCTGGCCGAGTACCAGGAGATGAAGACCTCCATGCTGTAGCCGTAACCGACAATGCAGCCGGTCGCGAGCATGACCTTCGCCATGTTATCCAGATGGCGCAACGTGATCAGGTCTTCCAGGTGATAGAACTTGCGAATCGGAATCGCCAGCGTCAGCACCATGGCGAAGCCGGAGTAGATAGCGCCGGCGACAAAGTAGGGCGGAAAGATGGTGGTGTGCCATCCCGCCATTGCCGCCACCGCGAAGTCGAAGCTGATGACCGTGTGCACCGAAAGCACCAGCGGCGTTGCGAGGCCCGCCAACAGCAGCGATGAGGTCTCATACCGGATCCAGTGCCGGGTGGAACCGCGCCAACCGAGTGAGAGGATGCCATAGAAATACTTGGCCGCCGGAAGCGTCGCGCGATCGCGCAGCGTGCCGAAGTCCGGGATCATGCCCACATACCAGAACACAATCGAGATGGTCGCGTAGGTCGAGACAGCGAACACGTCCCACGCCAGCGGGCTGCGGAACTGCGGCCACACGTTCATCGTGTTCGGGTACGGGAACAGCCAGTATCCCAGCCATGGGCGGCCGACGTGGATCAGCGGGAACATGCCGGCGCAGACCACCGCGAAGATGGTCATGGCCTCGGCGAACCGATTGATCGAGTTGCGCCAGGTCTGCTTGAACAGCAGCAGGATGGCCGAGATCAGGGTGCCGGCGTGGCCGATACCGATCCACCAGACGAAGTTGATGATGGCAAAGCCCCATGCGCCCGGGATGGTGACACCCCAGATGCCGACGCCTTTCAGCAGCAGCCAGGTCACCGCAATCAGGAACAGGGACGCAATGCCGCCGGCAACGATCAGCCCGCCGATCCACGGCATGGGCGTATCCGCCGTCAGCACGATGCCCGCGATCTTCTGCGTGACGGACCTGAAGTTGTGGCCCGGTGCGATGACCGCGTACTCGCCGGTCCGCGGGTCGATCATCGGATCGACGTTCGGGTCATGCATGGGAGTCTTGGTCGCCATACTATGCAAGCTCCGGATTGGTGTTAAGGACACCCGCCGTGTAGGTGGTGCGCGGCTTGTAGTTCAGGTCCGCCAGCACCTGATAGTCACGCTCGGTGGCCTTGCGCTTCGCCACTTTGCTGTTGGGATCGTTGATGTTGCCAAAGACGATAGCGTCGGTCGGGCAAGCCTGCTGGCAAGCCGTGACGATCTCGCCGTCGCGGACCGCCCGGTTCTCCTTGTCCGCGTCGATCTTCGCGGCCTCGATGCGCTGCACGCAGTAGGTGCACTTCTCCATCACGCCGCGCGAGCGCACGCTGACATCGGGATTGCGCATGAGCTTCTTGCTCTCCTCGCCATCCCAGTTATCGCTGTACAGCAGGAAGTTGAACCGCCGCACCTTGTACACGCAGTTGTTCTGGCAATAGCGCGTGCCGACGCAGCGGTTGTAGACCATCGTATTCAAGCCCTCAGGCGTGTGCACGGTCGCGCCGACCGGGCAGACCTGCTCGCATCCGGCGTTCTCACAGTGCTGGCAGGCCATGGGCTGGAAGTGACCGCGGGGAGCATGCAGGTCGCCCTCGAAGTAGGTATCGATCCGCATCCACTGCATGATGCGGCCGATCTTCGCCTGCTCGCGTCCGACCACCGGAATATTGTTCTCCGCATAACAGGCCGTCACGCAGGCGTTGCAGCCGATGCAGGAGTTCATATCGATCGACATTGCCCAGGCGTTCTGCTTCACGTGCGAGGAAGGATCGAGCCGGTCGTAGCGCCACGCATCGGCGCCGAGGCTGAGTTCCCTGGTTGGCTGCTCGCCTTCGGGGTTGTAGCCGACCTTGTTCACCAGCGCGTGCTCGCCGCCTTCATGCGCGAAGTTCGGCTCCTTCTTGGCTTCGTCGAGCGTGGCCCAGCGGATGATCGCCCGCTCCATGGCCTCGTGGCCAGCCATCGAGAAGGTGCCCTGGCTGTCGTACTCCTTCTTATTCAGGTCCTGCTGAGCGAACGCGCCGCGGTGCTCAATGTTGTTCACCTGCGTTACGCAGATGTCATACGTATCGCCGGTCTTGGTGAGCTTGCCCGCCGCAAAGTACGGCGCGTCCGACCCGCGCAGGAAATAGGCGTTGAACCCGACGCCTCCGCCGACGCGCCCGGCTTCGACGCCGCGTCCCAGACCCACGTGCACCGTGACGGAATCGTTGGCGTGCCCGGGAACGATCAGCACCGGCGCAATCACGCTGCGGCCGTTCACTTCGATCTTCACCGCATCGCTCTGATTCACACCCAGCGACTCGGCGGTCGCCAGGCTCATCAGCGCCGCATTGTCCCAGCTCAGCCGCGTCACCTGCTTCGGCAGTTCCTGCAGCCAGCCCAGGTTGGCGTACCGGCCGTCGTACAGCGACGGATCGGGCAGGAAGCGAACCTCCACTCCGCCCTGAGCGGCCGGCTGGCTCGCCATAATCCCGGCAGAATTCGCCGCCGAGGCCGCCGTTCCAGCAGCGGAGCCGCCGCCGCCGGTCTTCGATGTGAACGCCGTGCCTTCAACCCAGCCATCGTGCAGCGCCTTGCGCCAGCCCGTGGCAAAGTCGCCCTTGATGTACTGCTGCGTGTTCTGCTGCACTGCCTCGTATGCGGAAAGCACCGAATTGTCGAGCAGCGTCTGCAGAACCTCGTGGGCCGAGTGGCCGCCGTAGAGCGGGTCGATCATGGGCTGCACGATACTCAGCGTGCCGTCATACGCCCGCGCATCGGACCAGCTCTCCAGATAGTGCGCCTTGTGAATATGCCATTCGCTGACGACGCCGGTCTCATCCAGATACATGCCCAGGTGCACCTTGTTCGGCACCTTGTTATAGGCGAGGTGAAATCCGAGATCCGGCGGAGCCGAGTAGACGGGATTCCCGCCCAGCACCACCAGCCACTGCACCTTGCCCGCGTTCATGTCGGCAACCAGAGACTTCAGGTCCGCCGTCTGCTCGCTGGGCATCGGGTTCACCGTGTCGCTGTAGACCACAGTCTTGCCCACAGCTCCGAGCGTCTCATTCAGCCGGAAGGCCGCCAGATGCACGGCAGCCGGGGCCTGCTCGCCCGGAATCACGACGCAGCGGCCATTCGCCTTTTTGAGATCGGCCGCGAGTGCCCTCGCGAAACGGAATGGATTGTCCGGGCTATTGTCGCCGGTAACTGCAGTCGGGCGATCGAGATCTTTCGCAACGTAATCGGCGAGCATATTTGCGAAAGCCACCACCTCGCTGGGCTTCAGCGCCAGCCGGTGCTCGGCCTTGAAGCCGGTCACGGTGGGCATGGTCTCCACCGCGTACATGCGGTTCATCACCGCACTCGCGTCCTCCGGGTTATAGCGATGCCGCGCCGCGTAGGCTGCTGCCATGGGCAGGAAGCCCGGGAACTGAATGCCGCCCAGAAAGTCCGCATCGAGCGACAGAATGATGTCCGCGTTCTCAAGCTTGTATTGCGCGTCGGTGTAAGAACCGAAGTGCGCCTTCGAAGCCGCCATGGCCGAGTCACGATTGACCGGATCCCACTGCACCAGCTTGGCCTGCGGATACTTCTGCTGCACCTGCTTCCACTGCGCCGCCAGCGTTGGCGAGGTAATCGTCTCAGACAGAAAGTAAATGCCCTGGCCGCCTTGCGTCTGGTTGACTGCCGCGGTGAAGGCGCGCTGGAACTCACCAAATTCGCTGTTCTCGCCGCGAAATTTCACTTCCTTGGAGCGGTCCGGATCGTAGAGCTCCAGCAGCGTAGCCTGCACAATGGCATCCGACTTGCCCCGGGCCATCGGGTGGTCCGGATTGCCGTCCACCTTAATGGGGCGGAAGGCATCGGACTTCACCAGCACCGGAATGGCCCCGGTGGGGAACGGGAATGCCGACGCAAAGTACATCGGCTTGCCCAGCACCAGGTCCTCGGGCTGCTTTACGTAGGGCATGATCGGCTCGTCCGGCTGCTTGGTGCAGCCCGCCATGCCGGCCAGCGCCAGCGACGCGCCCATCACCTTCAGGAACCCGCGGCGGCTTACCGCATCCACCCACTCGTTGGGCGCTGCCCCAGCCTGCCGGGGAAACTCCTCTTCCAGCATCTCGACAAAGCCCGGCGTCTCCGCCAGCTCATCCAGGCTCTGCCAGTAGCGTTTGCCGCTCTTGCCGTCCAGCTTCGCCCGCACCGCGGCTAGCGAGAGCCGCGGCTTGGCAGCGGCGATCTCGGTCACGATCTGAGCGCCTTGCGGAATGCTGTTCACTGCTTCCTGTTCCCTGTCCTCTGTCTCTCTCATCGGTGGCATGTCTCGCAGCTCGCCAGTTCGTTGGCGGTCCGTATGTGGTACTGCGCCATCAGGAACCGGCCCAGCTCCGCCTGATTGGTGAACTTCTTGTAATTGGCAGCGGGGGTCTCGCCCAGCGGAGCGCCATTCGTCGTCGTCGTGCCGCTGTCCATCTTGGAAGTCGGCTCCATGTGATCCCCGGACTGCGGCCGCGCCAGCGGAGCCATCGGCGCCGGCGTCTGCAGCATGGCGACATTCGCGCTGCCGTCGCTGTTCACCTTGGGGTCGGTGGTGGTGCAGACGACGTTCTCAGCGGTCGGAATCTTGCCGTCCGCTGCCTTGCCCGTGGGAGCGCACCAGACCGGATGGCCGCTCGAAGCGCCTTCCCAGGCCATGTTGTAAATCTCGCTGGTCGGCCGGATGTTGCCTGTTGGATTGCGATGACAGTTGAGGCACCACTCCATCTGCAGCGAGTTCTGCTGATACATCAGCGGCATCTCGTCCACACGGCCGTGACAACTGGAGCAGCCGATGCCCTTGTTCACGTGGATGGAGTGATTGAAATAAACATAGTCGGGCAGGTCATGGATGCGGATCCAGGGGATCGACGCGCCCGTTGCCCAACTCTGCCGCACCGGCTCCAGCAGCGGAGCGTTGGTCCAGATCTGCGAGTGGCAGTTGATGCAGGTCTTGGTGGGAGGAATGCCCGCGTAGCTCGATACCTCGACCGAGGTGTGGCAGTACTGGCACTGAATGCCGAGCCCCTCTACGTGGTGCTGATGGCTGAACGGAATCGGCTGGTCGGCCCGCTGTCCCTGCCGGGTCACCCACGGAGAACGTTGCAACTGGTCCAGCGTAACCCCGAGCGCGATAACGATCAGGCCCGTCAATACAAGGCTTGCCCGGGCCAGCGCGTTCGAACTGCGGTCAAAAACTTGCGCCATGAGTGCGTTCCTGTTTCCTCTTGAGCGAGATCAGATGTGCCTTACTCGAGCCGGTTTGCCTTTACACTCGCTTCGGCCCAGAAGGCTTCCGCAGCAGCGCAAGCTCGACGAAATTCCTGGTACGACCCGCGACCGTAATTGGCTCGGGCAGGAGAAACGCCGGTCCGTTCCAACGGACTGGTTGCAAATCACGCTTACTTAGGTCTTGCAGGTGTCGAGTATAGCAGTCGAAAAACACTCGACGAAAGTGCATGAGGCCCGACGCAACCGATTTTCTTTGAGCTATATCCGATTATCGACCGACGACGGTTTTTAACCGGACATAATTCCCCGCCGCTTGCCTGCAGTTGAACTGCGCCTGCAGCGGCCCTCGCTGCGCGTCGCTTCGCTTTCCTTCTCAGCTGACACTTGTCTTCGATGCGCGCCTTGAATACGCATGCATCAATCGAAGCAAAACAAGTTTGCTCTTGCCTAATCTCCGTCGAGAGGAGTCATATCGAACGCACCCCGGGCGCGCCCGCACCTGCAGTCAAAGCGGCGCGAACAAGAGGAGGACCTTTCGCATGAGCCATCAACACAACACTGCAACGCGCAGCGGAATTCTTCTTGCAGCGGCGGTCAGCGCGCTGCTCGTGCCCACCGCAGTGCACGCTCAGGTCGCCGCACCCAGTGCCAACGAGCGCGCCGTCACCGATCGCTATCTGACCACCGTGCATGCGGAACTTACCGGCAAAATCGACAGCCGCACCGCGAAGCCGGGCCAGGAGATTGCCGTTCGCCTGCTCGAAGACGCACGACTCGCCGACGGCACCAGTCTGCCCAAGGGCGCACGCCTGCTCGGCACCGTCACCATGTCTCAGGCGCAGGGCGCTCAACAGGGCGGCGCACTGCTCGTGCTCACTCTCGATCGCGCCGATCTGCAAGGCCGCATCCTGCTGGTCCGCAGCGTCATCCAGATGCTGACTCCTCCACCCGGTGCACGTTCCACCGCCGATCAACCCACTCCCATGGCCATGCCGCTTCCTTCCGGCGATGACGTCGGCATAGCTCCCGCGTCCAGTGGCAGCATCGCCGGACCCGGAACCACTGGTGTCGGCACCCGCACCAGCATCGATCCCACCGGCGCAGGCCCCATGGGCTCAGGCTCTATCCCTACGGGGACGAATCAGGGCGGTGTCCTCCGGCCCGGCCAGGAGGGCGGCGTCTATGGCGGCGACGATTCCGGCATGAACAGCCCTCTCGGCGGCGTTCCCATTACCAGCCGCCCGATGGATAATCTTGGCGTGGTCGCCGCTCCTGCGAGGCAGGTGCGGCCGGTCGTCAGCGCCGGCGAGAACGTCTCCGGCCGCGCGCGCACGACCGGGATACCCGGAGTCATGCTGCGGCGCGACGGAGCCCCCGACGCCTCCGGCGTGCTCACCGCGATGGGCCACAACATCGTGCTCGAGAGCGGCACCCGCATCACGCTGGGCGTCATCTCCCGCTGACCGGTAGCTGCCTGCTTGCTCGGCTGTCGCGCTGCTCGCGTGAGCCTGTAGAATCGCGCTCGATGATTCCCATTCAAGTGAAGAAGCTCACCGCCACGGCACAGCTGCCGCGCTATGCCCATACCGGTCCGTTCGGCGATCTCGCCGCCGATCTCTACGCCTCGGAGTCCGTCACGCTCGCGCCTGCAGGTGAGTCCGGCTGCACGGCAGCGGTGCCCACCGGGATTGCGCTTGGGTTCCCTGCCACACACGGTGCGCTGATCGAAGACCGCTCCGGCCTGGCCCTGCGCGGCATCACTACGCTGGCCGGCGTCATTGACCCTGGCTATCGCGGCGAGCTCCGCATCGTGCTGACGAACCTCACGCCGTCGTCGGTGGACGTGCGGCCCGGCGACCGCATCGCCCAGCTCCGCATTGTGGAGCGCATCGAGGCCGCGTTCGAGGAGGTCTCCGGGCTCAGCGAGTCGGCGCGCGGTGCCGGTGGATTCGGTTCCACCGGGCAATAGAACTCCTGCGGCATACATGAGCCCGCGTCCGCATCTAAAATGCTGGCACGCGGGCATTGCCCATGGTGGCGGCAGGCCGTAGGCGCGGGCCAGTTTGCGGAGGGATCGACCTTGTTCTGCGTGCTTGCACTCTTGCTGGTCGAAGTTCACACCAGTCTGGTTGTGCTCGGCGGCATCGCGCTGGGGTTAATTACCGCGGCCATTCTCGCCGGGATGTTCGGCCCGATGCCGGCGTACGAGATCGGGCGGCGGGAAGAACTG
>Ga0068855_100003378_pt1 | contig 19550 bp, 38 predicted proteins | sample KBSCornC52_FD_66592 | JGI IMG/M metagenome (GOLD analysis project Ga0068855, IMG submission 66592) | Corn rhizosphere microbial communities from Kellogg Biological Station, Michigan, USA - KBS Corn C5-2 | ecosystem: Host-associated > Plants > Roots > Rhizosphere > Soil ...
CCCCGTTTGCAAATGGCATGGTTGCGTGTGCCTCTGTCTGTTTCTATTAAACGCATAGGGTTAGGATTTCTTTTGAGGTCTTCGCCGGGTTGCTTCCCATTGCCGCTTGCGCTGAGTGAATGGGGTAAAGCCGGGAACAATTTCATTGGCCTTTTCATCGTCGGCTTTGGCTTTGGCCTTCTTGTAATCCGGGTAGGCTTCCTCTAGATCCTCGATGCGGCCATCCAGCTTCTTGATTTCGTCGGAGAGTTCTTGAGTCTTGCCGAGCACGTCAGCCGCACAGTAATGCGCCGTCTGTCCGGCGATTGGCATGTACCAACCAAAGCATTTAGGGCACCAATGAAGCCCCAACCAATCCAGTAACCACTCACGCAATTTCCTTTTCATCGTTTCCTCTTTCCACCGCCTAAATAGAACACACCCGTGTTCTTGCGTTCCTTCTGCTCCATCTGCTTGTGCTTGATAAACCGGGCCGTGCCTTCCACCGGCAACTCGGCCAATTCTTCTTTCAGCCTGTCTTCGAACGGCTCCCCTTCGGGTTTGATGTGCGAAGCGATTCCATACCGCAGCATGTCGTTCACGTCCAAGTGGATTGCATCGCCATCTTTCATCACATCCCCGTCATGCTTTGGGTCACAAACCGCCTGGGATAGACACGCGATCGCGTCCGGAGGGTCGTTAGGTCCTTCGGGCGTATGGTCGGTAACGAGCCATCCGGCAAGAGTTTGAGCGGCAACCCCGGGCACCACAGCCACATTCTCATGCCGCTGTCGCAATAGATCGTGCATAAGCCTCCACCCGTCTTCTCGTTTGTTGTTGGCTGGAATTGGACGGGGAAGCCCTCGGGATACAAAAACGTCCCCAATGCGCTTTGCACGGCTATAACGAGTTTCTCCGAAGGTTTCTGGGGATAGATAGACCTTTTGAATCTTCTTGAGCTCATTTGGGTTCGCCTCAGTGAAATCAGCAATTTCTTCCGCTAAGGCCGATTCGCCTATGCCCTTGGTTACAAACGTTCTGTAAGTGATTGGGTATTGGTGGCCTTGAATCTCTAACATGGCGTGCCAACCGACCGCCGCATGGTGCGTCATGCCCCAGTCAATCGAGATCCAGCGCGGAGCCCAGTGCTGTCTCGAGATGAGCCGAATAAACCAGTCATGTGAAATGCGGGTGCAGGATTCGTCCAAGCAATCGAAGTACTGACCCTCAAAGCCATCCCAACGGCCCTCGAGCCAAGCAGCGCGAATCCTGCGCGGTTGCGACTCGAGCATTTTCAGGTAGGCGCGGCCGGCTGGGGTTTCAGGTGAGTAAGCTGGATTGTCGAAGACCAGAGATTGAATGAACTCGTAGTCGTTCGGGTCGTAAAGCGTGGGATCTTCGCCGGGTGCTTGCTTCTTTGGGCCCGAGCAGCCAAATAGACAATTCAGCGCCTCACCACCAACACCACCTGGGTTAGTGGCTCCTACTATCTGGGGAACGATGTGATTGCCGAATATGTCCGTGTCAATTGGATAACGCAAACTACCTTCCATAAACTTCCACATGGACAGGGGGAACTCTGACCACTCATCGAACTCAATGAGGAAAAACTCTCCCGAGAGCATCTTGCGAATGGCTCTTTCGTCATCTGCCGAACCGAACCACAGTTTGGAGCCATTCTCGAACGTTACTGCATCCTCCGTGCATCGCTGATATAGCCCCTCCGGAAGCTCCATGTACCGCTGAATGATTGTCTTGCGTAATTCGCCCATTGTGCGGCGAAAGCAGATCATCGGCACCCCGGGGACTAAGTAGGAAGTAAAGACCGGCTTCCATACCATGTCTTCCGTCTTGCCACCGCCACGTCCTCCACCAGTCAATACCCGAGGCTTTTTGCTATCGAAGAACTGTATTTGCTTGGGATGGGGCCTGAAGTGCCACTGCTCACAGCGGTATGGCCCTAAGCATTGACAGTCTGGAGGGTGAAGCGGGGAACCGTGTTTGTCGGCGTTAAAGACTCCGTACTTAGGCCCAAACTGGCCGACGAAATCAATTGCAATCATTTGCGGCGAAGCTCGCCAATGATGCTTTCGATGCTGCCTTCACTGAATTTCGGCTTTCCCCAATCGAATAGCATTCCGGCAACGATTTCTAGCTCATCTCCATTCCGCAGTCGGACAATAAGGGACTCGCCGTTTCGTAGCTTGTCGCTTTCTTTCTTCCCGAGAACGATGCGGGCGCGGATCATCACGCCAAATGAACCTGCTTGGACTCATCAGGCTCTTTGACCACAACAGCAATGGGAATTAGCGTCTGGTGGGGCTGGTAGGGCAATCGCATCAAGAGAGTGATGTAGCCTTCCTTGATTATCGGCGGCTTGCCTTCCTCTTGTGGCATCAGCCCAGCTTCGACAACTTCAACCACGCGCATAACTGTCGGTTGGCCTGAAGCGAACGCAACCATGCTGCCTTTGCGAATGTCATTACCCAGTGGATCTTTAGGCCAATAGCGTTGGCTCATTGCTTCGCTCCAATCAGCAGAACTTTTACCGCTCCGTCCGGGCCTTCGCCTTCAACCTTGACCGACTGCGGGGCTTTGCCGTGTTTGTGATCGCACAAGTACTTCAGAGCATCCAGGCGAATCTTGTAATCAGGCTCGGTCATCGGTTCGCCCATGCCTTCAACGTATGTGCTGCGCGTGGCATTCAGCATTTCTTGCCACATCGCCGCTTCTAGATCGTCCGGCAGGACAGTTGCCGCAAAACTACGCTTTGCCTCTACGATTGCTTTAGGTTTCGCACCTGAACCTTTGCGTGCTCCGCCGTGACCATTTGCCATTGTTGAAAACTGTTTGAATGAATCAAGTTTCTGTTTCTAACTCTATGAAACGGCTGAGATAGGCGATTGGCTGGAAATCTTTGCGCGCATTCTTAGGAGTGCCATGCGAAGCTTCGTCTCAGTCCACCACTCTGTACGTCCGAGTTTCTTGGCGATCCGCTTCAATGTGAAGGGCTCCGCACCGTTTAAGCCGAACGTCAATTCAACAACTATGCGCTCTGAGTTTGGGAGAGTTGGGAGAACTGAATTTACTTTGGCGAAATCGAATTTGATTTGTGTCTTGCCGGCGAGTCCGTCAGGCCCGGGGAGCATGTCTAATAGGTCGCCGCCTTCGCTGTGGGCCCAAGGATTAGCTGGCGAAGGAATGTCCAGTTCCCCGCGCACAGTCTGTACTTCTCGCTCCTGCCCGAGCTGCTTCAGGCGCTTGCGCCATGCTGTTGTGATTGCGTTCTCGATGACCCGTTGCACATACCACTTGTTGTCTCTGTGCTGCGCCGGGCATTTTAGGAGTTTGATGAGCGCACAGCTAGCGAAGTCTTCGGCGTCCTCTTGGGTGAGTGCGATTGGGCTTACATCTCTATGGGATCGCTTTACGAAGTCCCAAGCGATGTGTCCACATAGGCGGCGGTATTTCTCGATGAACTCCGCGTCCTGCATCTACAGCGAATCATGTACGGACGCTTAATGTGAGTACAAGATGTTGGGCGGAATAAAGTAGAGTGCAATTAGTGGCGTAGGCGCTTGCGGGCAGAATACCTTGCGGCGGCGAGTAAGCACTTGAAACACTTCGAACGACTGGGAGCACGCTTGTTCTTGCATCTGCGGCTTGAGCACTTGATGTCCGCTACGCTCATCGGCGCTCCCCGGCCGGTTTAATTATGTGGCAACCTGTCCAATAAGCTCCGTCTTTGTCTGGATTTAGCGGATTACACTGGATCGGCAGTCCTACCTCGTTTCCGGCTGAATCTCGGGCCTTGAGATGGCCCGTTGAATCGTTGAGGATCATAAAATAGCTCGGCTTAGGCCAATCCCATGTCGCAGATGGCGCAGTGATATTACCCGTGTCATCCGCCACCAGGGAATCGCAGAGGGTGGCGCTCTCGCAGGCTTCGTGAACCGAGGTTTTGGGAACAGCGACGTGCGCGTGCGCCCACATATACATCACCAGCAGTGCTATGCTCATTTCGACCTCCGCTCAAGAACCAACACGATTACGGCTCCAATTATGGCTAAGCCAAGGGCAATTGTTAAGCTCATTTAGACCTCCCCAGAAAAAAGCCGATTATGATGAATGTCAGAATGGCGGCCAATGTTTCAGCTAGTTTGTCGGCTATGTCCATGCTTCCTCTCCTCTCACTCTGCGAACTCATTTTCTACAAAGCGTCCCCCGAAATAGACCCGTTCGGGGCCAACTACCCACCATCGGGCTTGCTCGTGGTTGGGCGATCTGATTCCTTCGGGAAATGACCGCTCTGCTTGCAAATTGCCATACACTTGCGGCAGTACAACTTTTTCTTCCACTGACTTGGCGAGAAGTGATTACTCTCAGCATCGCCGCAACTTGGACATTTGTGCACGACTCCCCTTTCAGTCCGGCTCCCGGCCCTATATACCCACCCAGGATATATTCCGCACAACGTTTGAAATAGCGGAAGGCACAACTCCGAATCTCTCTGCCAACTGTTTCTGCGTCATGCTCGGATACAAGGCACGAATCTGGCGAACAGCCTCATTGTTCAGTTTCTTGTTGAATGCGGTTTCGCCGCGCCCGAACACGACATTTGCGGAATTTTCTTTCGGCGTCACCCAGCGTAGATTTGATGGCCGATTGTCATTGCGAATCCGGTTGATGTGGTCTATCTGGTGCTGAGCGCTAGGCTTTGGCGGAAGAAATGCCAATGCGACCATCTTGTGAAGCCTTGTCTTGAAGAAAGCTCCTTTGGCGTCATCATAAGGACAAACTGTGGCGTAGCCCTTTGGCGTACACAACACTTTGATAATCCTGCCAGTATACTTTTGGCGGATTTCTCCTTCCGAACTAGCTTGATAGCGATGATAGCCCGGTATCTCTCGCCACTCCTTTTCAACCATTGCGCCTCCCTAAATTTTGGCCCGGTTCTTCAACCCCACCAACGGATGCGTAGAAGTACACCCCTGGCCTTGCCGAGAACCGGACCTTCTTTGTGCGCCACCTGATCCGAAGATCCAAGCACCGGCGATAGTGCCCTGTACGAGAGCCACTCGTTAGCCAGCAGCGCACAAACTCTACGACCCTTCCCCCTTGCCTTTTGCCCCGGACTATATCGGCCCTTCACCGGGACTGGCTCGTGGTCAATTTCTTTCTCGCGGATTTCCACTCCGTTGCGGCGCGAAGCATTAGGCCGACCACGATTGGACCCATTTACCTTTTCACGTTCATGTGCCTGCCGCCATCTACGACCCGGCTGGACCCTTCCCCCTTGCGAGAGAGCAGGGCCTTCGCCTCAATCAATTCCTTGTCATATTTTGGCCCGGTGTACTCACCGTTGCGAAGTTGGTTGAATACCCAGACGTTCCTGTACTCTGGTGAATCGTGGACTACTTTCAATCGGTTGACGAGATTCCCCAGTGCTTCTTTCGCTTCCCGCAGCTCCGTGCGGAGGGACTCGATTTTGCGCTCGTAATCTTCGCCTAGTTCATTGACTCCATCTTCGAATTTGGATAATTCCCGCTCTGCCGCGTCCGCCCGTTCTCTCTCCTTCTTGGCCCACTCTAAACAGACTTGGGCTGCTTGCTTGACTGATAGGTCGTGAGTATTTCCGCACATCCATTCATGGTAGTTGTGCTTTTTTAGCCAATCATCTATGAACTGTTCTACGTCTCGCGCCCCGGCAGGAGGAGAGGGCTGCTCGGCAAAACACCGGATACACATGTTATTACCGTGCTTGCAATGGGCCTGAACGATTTGCGGCGTCGGCTCGGGCTGTGGTGCGGGGGATGCTGCGCACTGAGGGCATTTAGTGATTGCCGTGTCAAATATCAAGTGGCCTTCCTTCTCGCATAAATATTTCATTGCTTCCCCTCTCCCTTCGGCTCTCCGCTGGAACGCGCCTTGATGTATTTTGTGACGCGGAACTCAGCATTGCACCCTTCGATTGCGGCTAGTGCGTCCCGCTTGGTCCGGTAGGCTTGCGTCTCGAATAGGCCCCAAGTCTTCGTGCGCTTGTCGTAGCCTTCAACGGCCCAAATTGCGATCCGCCGTGCTGCTCTTTCTGCGCTGGAGGTGCTCATCGGGTGACCTCACGCACAAAAGCGACTAAGTGCTTACTCCAAAAATGGGAATACCTTTTCAATCCAGCACGTTCCAAATAAGCACTTGCCCTTTCTTCGAGCCATTTAATAGTTGGTGGCAATGGCGGGATACCGCTAGGTGACAGTCCTAGCAACGCGGTATTCTCGGCCCCCTTGCCTATTTCCGCGTCACCATGCAATTTCTGGTTTTCGTTCGCCATCTTCCTACTCTCCCTCTGTGCGATCTGCCGCGCAAAATACTCTCCGCGCTTCCTTAGCCCTGCCGAGAAAGACACGCACGTCGCCCATCGAGTTAAACAGCGAACGCAACCCAGCTTCGTGCGGTTGGAGGCATGATCTACCGAGATGGTCATAGAAGACTTGCAGGAACGGGTCTATACCGTAGGCCGAGAGCGCGTCCAATGCTGCCGCTTCTGCTTCGGAAAGCCCTAGAGTGATCGTCGCCTGTAGTTGCGCTCTACCCTCAATTTTCGCCATGTTTCTCCTCTCGTGCGCTTGCCCCAGAGTCAGCAACCGGAGGGGCGGGTAAGGGTTGCCAGTGGGAGCAAGAATCGTCTTCTCCACTTTCTGAATCCACCCATTTCTTACCAATCCACATCATGAGAGTTTGCTGCCAATCGGTCTCCTCTCGCCCATCGGCCCATTTAGCCGTAATGAAAGCGCCAGCCAAAACTTCCTTACCTACTTCCGGCAACCTCTCACTCACTGGAATCCACTCTCGGCTTGGCGGTGCGGGTGCGGCAGCCACAGGCTTCCAATCTAGACAGAAGTTCCAATCAATCTCATGTGGCCCTATTCCTTGATGCCCTTCGGCTTGACACACGCCCCGGCCTACATCTGTTCGTGGATTCGGGGGTGCGGCAGCCCGAGCAGCTTGCGCGTAGGTGATTTTCAATTCCCGCGATAATCCGTCGCGCACCGCTTGATCCCAGTCCGACCAGCATCCTTCTCTGGCCCAGTCCATCTTGACCGAATCAAGCAACTGGCAGGCATTAGTCAGAACGTCCTGCAATGTCGGCATCGGGAACGCTTCTCGCTCGCTCCCCGCTGCTGCGCTGTCAGACATTTTCTTCTCCTACCCAATCAGGGCATCCGCATGGTGGTTGTGGCGGTCCGGGCCTTTCACAGTCATAGCCGATGCAACGAAATGGCGCATTCGGATCAGTCGGGGGAATATTTAGCGAATCATCCAATCGGTGCCAATCTTGCGGATGACCGCAACGCTTACAAAGTGGCTTGCTATCCTTCATTGAGTTGATCCTCCGCCCTTTTTATACAATCGAAACAAATTACGGCACCCCAATCACCTTCTCCAAATTCAACAGTTGGATCTTTGTACTCTTTGCATTCGCAGCACATATAACGAATCCACCCGCCACCATCTAGAATCTCGTCAACCTTGGCGACGTTCCCCTTGGCGGCTAACAGATTCCTATAAATCCCCTCTGATGAACCGTCGAATACCGACGCCCACGAGCGCGTCGAGGGGATGTAATATTGCCCTTTCCAGCGTTTGGCTACAGTCTTTGCTAGCTTCTTGGCGGTGTTTATTTGCACTCCAACCTTCCGCACGGTGTCGCCCAAAACTGACAGGTCTTGCCGTCTGGGTTCATCTTCTGACAGTACAGAAATTGATAAGTTTTCTTCGGTGCTCGAACTACAGCGCATCCCGAGAGCAGAAGAAGAAAGAAGAGAAGCCATAAGCTATTGGTCATTGGGAAGTCCTTATACTTCAAAAATTCCTACGAGAATGCCCTCGCCGCCATTCACATCCCAATCATGGTCGCAGTTGAAGTTTCGGCATCGGTTACGGATTGCCATATTGACCCAGCCGCATTTCGGGCAAGTCCAATCTGGATCTTTCCAAAGTTGCTCGCGTAGTGCGGTGTTATTCCCCATTTGCCCCCCCTTTTTCTACAATTCGTCGCCTGAGCGAGACTCTACCGGGTCCCTGCCCACCGCCATATATGCTGCTGGTCGGCTCCACTTCCGAGCTACCGCTTTCCACTCGGCACCATAGATCTTCGTTGGGACCTTAGCAGTTGGCGGTTGATATAGTTGCGTGAATGGCATGAATCCAAGCTGAAACACTTCCTCAATCCGCCTCTCGGCTTCCGCGAGCGTTTCGCCTTCGTAGCCAATCATGGTGTAGCAGCGCATCTTTCGCATTGGAACGTGGGCGAACAATTCCTTGACCCTGCGAATCCACTTCATATCTCCCGGTTCGTCTACAGCCCACCAGAGTTCATCAATAGGTATCGAATCGAAGTAAGGAACATGCCAGTCCTTTAGAAAATGCTTGTCGAGTCCGCCACTGAATTTGATTGCCCGTTTCTGTTCCCGAAGCATCTCAAAAACTGCATCGAAGTGCGCCCGCGCTTCTATTTCGCTATACGTGGACGATTTGAGAGAGCTAGCGAGAAGGTTGTTGTCTTGCACAATCCATCCGGGATGTATTTTCAATAGCCGCAAGGGACCTTCTCGGAATGGAACGGAACACCAGCCGCATTTTTTAGGGCATCCCCTTGTTGTGATCGTGCAGCCATGCTTAATGAACATTCCCGGAGTAAACTCGCCGCCTGGATCGTCATACGCCGGACCTCCGATCCGTACATCTCGATAGTGAAACCGCCATGATTCAGCGATCTGCTCGGCTCGCTTCCGTTGCCACGTAAAAACCGCGCTAACCATAACCGGAGTGTCGGGCGTTCCCGGTCGGAACGGTTCAAGCGGAAGATCACCGACGAAGGCCAACTCATCGTCAGGCGTCCACTTGGTAGTTTCCGGGAATACTCGTATAACACTCACCATCTCCTCACTGATTGTGGGCCGGGACCCGGTTTGCTCTCTTTCGAGAGTTGCTTCGTAGAAAATAAGGTCATTTCGTGGTGGCGCTACGCTCCCCTGGCTCACGTGTTCTGAATTGCTGTTAGGATCTGCTGGAAGCGTTCATTCTCGCCAGTTATCGCCACGAGCCAAGCGGCCTGCCTCAATGCTTCTTCGGTTGTCATGCGCTGTTTCGGCAACATAACAACCACGTGATCCCCTTGAAGTGCTACAAGTTGATCGTTGACGGTTTCAATTTCCGTTTCCATGTGTCTCTCCTTGGGCACTACAGCCCCGCATTTTCTACAATTCATTTCCCCGAGCTAGAGCAGAACGGGTCCCTACCCAACTGCCGCTGTTGTCATGGCTAGCGACTTGTCGTACTGCTGAATTCCCCATACCAGCGCATAACAGCACCAGATGAAGCGGTACGTGAACTCCTCGAAATCGTGATCCCATAAGTCATCGAAGCGGAATCCATCGTGCTCAAAGTTGCTGGCGGCGCGGTAAGCCTCGTGCTGGCCGTCCTCGATATAGTGGAGTACCTCGTCATTGACCGCCTGCCGAATTTCCGGCGACACTGGCTCGCCGTTCCGATCCGCAAGGTAATTCTCGATGACACTGCGGAATTTCTCTTCGCTCCATTGCCGCGTACCATCGTGCCGATCTTGCGCTTGAACCTTCTCGCTCCAGTAATCTGGATTGATTCGCCCGGTATCTCCGTTGCGGAAGAACGCGAACATATCCTCGATTCGGCTGAAGACGAATGCGCCCATGTCGCCCGTGTAGCATAGGTACCCCGGCCATGTGATGAACTCAAAGCGCATGCACCAGCTTTCCCCGTTGGAGAAAACTAGATGCCGATACAGTCCATCATCGCGGACTATGGTCACGGTGTGATTCTTGACATCATCAAGGAACCGCTCTTGCGTCGGCTGTGCCATACTTTCCATCTCCTCACTGATTTCGGGCAGGGACCCGTGATGCTCTATTTCGTGTCACAACTTTGTAGACGATGAAGAATTTTCACTGTTTTCCCTCCCACGCGCTCTTGCCACAGCGCCCGCACCCAAGCGTCAGAAGTTTTGCAATTTCCGTCAGTCAGCAGTTTGGCTTGCAGAATTCGGTTCACTCTCTCCCATCGCTCGGGGTATCTCTTGGCAAACCAGTCGAAACTCAGCACTTTGTGGTTGTCGAACCAAACGTGACAGCGAGAGCAAAGCGCTAGCGAGTTGTCCGGCTCCCAGCGAGTAAGCAGGTACTCGCGGGTATGGACGTGCGCCCATTGAATTACTGCCCTACCTGGCGCCCAACACACCGTTTGTCCCGAGTAAACGCTACACCGCTGGCACTGCTCACGATCTCGCTCCTCAACGACTTCCCGCCGCGCTACCTTGTCGAGGTCAATTACCATGCCCCGCTTCGTGCGCGTCCGATTCCTACGCGAGTGCTTCGTCTTGACCCGCTTGCGCTTTACGTCTTTCGGCTTTGGGAATGCTGGAATCATGCGGTCCACTCAAACTCGAATTCGTCTATCCCCCATGCAGCAAGCAAATAAGTAGGCACGTAATACCATTTGGCGTATCTCCTGCACCACAATCGGAGAGCTATATGCTTGTAAGTTCTTGCGCTAGCTAAGTGTTCGATCGGTTCATCTTGGAGCCCCAACTCAATGAGAGTTTCTTCGAAGTGACAGATTGCCGGTGGTTCTTTTGCGTGCCAGTGGTTAAGTTGAATTACTTCAGTCGGTGCCAGCTGCGCGCAACTTGCCATCGTTTACGGGCCTCCCCGCCCGTTCCTTGCCAACAACAACTTCACGCCAACAGGAACACTTACTAAATCGCCCCGGCTGCAATTCGACAAACCCTTGACCGCCGCAATGCCGGCAATCACGCTGCGGGTAACGTCGAATTTTCGTATCCTGTTTCACTTAGTCCCCAATAGTTGAACTTTCTGCGTCTGAAGAAATTCCCGACGAAGTTTGTACCAGCGGTTCGAGCGGCGGCGCGGTAGCCCCTTGGAAATCGCTAGCTTTTTCACAATTTCCTCGCGCCTTTTACTAGAAGATTCCTGACTCATAAATACTCAGTAGTAGTAGTCGTTTCCTGTGTAAGTTTCGGAAATCCCTAGTTCGTCTATCAGATAGCTTCTGTAAAACTACATGGAAAACTGTATTGCCCTGTGGATCAATTCACAGAGTTCACAGCTTCTTCCACAAGCGGTAAGGTGTCGTGTGCTTCCGCGAAGCACCAGGAACAAACTCTCTTACCGCACACTTCGCACTGAACGAGTTCCCTAACCTCTGCTCCGCAGTCAGCACACGGCATTGGACACCTCGGGAGCAGTGCTCTCTTGGGTTATTTGGCGTTGCCGCTCGATAGCTAGCCGTCTAGCCTTCGGAGACTCCAAGACGCGCTGTAGAGCCAAATTCTTCTTAAAGCGGTTGTACCCGGCGCGGCGTTCCTTCTGGTGCTCGTTCGAGCAGGTATCCGCACCACGCACCAGGCGTTCCGGGTGGATGAGTTCTCCGCAAATGACGCAGCGAAGGTAAAAGCCGGATTGTTGCTGCAACTTGAGAAGGTCAACTGTACTCATAAGGGCCTGCTTTAGTCCGTACCGGCGTCCACTCCGGCACGGAATGAAACATGCGTCGAATCAAACTCCAGTGCTAACCAGTCCCCCTTTCGGTTGGAATATGTTGCTTTGCCACACTCGTAGAAAGTGACCCTTCGACGTCAGGCGCGCCGAGCGGCGTACTTCATCTGTGGGCCGCATGTAGTGCAAAACCTTGGAAACTTCTTTGAGCCTGGGGGCGAGAGCCGAATTGTTGTGCGTCGTAAAGTGCTGGTGATTGCGTTCGAGCTCGGCGTTCACATCGTCGGCGGTGAAGGCTGGCATTGAGAGCGCTACCGCCCGGATAGCCGCATCGACCTCCCGCTTCCATAGCTCGTTCGCATTTTCGTCGGCTTGGGCCATGCCAAGCTGCGCTGAAACGGGGAGCCGCGATTCGAAATCAATCTGTATCTGCATGCAGTGCTTCTTCTCCGGGTGCGATGGCGTACAGATACCGGCCTTTACCGACTTTCAGGTAGCACTTGACGCACAGTGCCGCTGAGTTCAGATAGGCCACTTCTCCGAATTCGGTATCCGCCCACAGTGCGAATGCGGCCCGGGCAATGACTTTCCCGCATAGGGCTTCTATGTCATTGCCCGCCGTGAGTGGATCATCCGAATGCTGGAGATGGACTTTCAAAACGGAACCGCCGCCGCTTCTTGTTCCTTCTGTTCTTGAACCGCCGCAACCGACTTCTTTGCCAGCAATTCGAGCAGAGTTATGTCCTGGGGTACGGTTCTCCAATCTTCTTTCGCAATCTCAACCATTGATAGAAGGTCGGATTCAGTCGCAACCGGCTCCGATTTCAACCTGTGCTCGAGCGCCATAAGAGTGCCCACGCATTCCTGTATCTGCTTGACGTCGAACTGCTCAAACTTGGTTCTTGAACGGACGCCGGTAATCGCCTCTCCGACAATTGCGCGGTTGCGTTTCATGGCAGCGGTTGAACCCGGAAACATCAGATCCATAGTTGCGTCCCAATCCTCAATTCCCGCCTGTCTCAACTTCTGCTGGCGAACGTAGGAGCCATCGCCGTTCGAATCGAACATGCGATCAGAGGTAGCGGAGGAAATTGCCGCCGAGTGCTGCCCAATGGTCAGCGATTTGAAGTAGGCATCAAAGCAGTTGAAGACCAGGCGGTAATCGCCCTTCTTGTAAGATTTGTCTTTCCAACTGAATTCATGGCCGTTGACGTGGGCGGAACGGTCCTTCAGAACGATTCCCTTGTGGATTAGGTGAGAACCTTTCTTCTTGCCGTCTTCGCGCTCAAGCCATAACTCCACTAGAAGGTCAGGCTCGTAGCCGAATTCGCCTTCCGCCTTAAACTTCGTTCCGGTGGTTACGAGTTCCTTTTTGCCATTCTCGTTTTCTTCGTACTCGTACACCTTCCCGGCGCGGCCGCAAAGCAGCATGTGCAATGGGGAGTTGAGCATTGAATCTGTCCACTCGCCCCAACTGGCTTTGAGTTCGCGCCAGTGCTGGAATTCGATGCGCTTGATTTTCTTGGCTCGGCAGAAAGCGTCCATCAATTCCGACCAAACGTGAGACATGGAATCGACAATGAACGCGCAGCAGCCGGCTTGCTCAGCTTCTTTGACTGATTGCAGAAGGTCGGAGAACGCCCGGGACTTTACCCGAAGCATCTTGACCCCTTCGACGTCCAACAGGTTCTTGGCGAAATCCGAGCCTTTCTCTGTATCAAAGAAGGCTATCGGCGCGCCTTTGTGGTAGGTGAGTGAGAGCCCAGCCGCTACAAGCGTTGCCGCAGTAGTCTTGCCGGAGCCTTGTGGCCCATACCAGGCCATCTTTGCCGCCCCCTGTTCGTTAATAGTTGCCTCCTGTAACAACGACATGCTTTCTCCTTTTCGGGCTGGATTTAACTGCTGCTTGCCTTCAAAAACTCGGTAAAGTGTTGCAAGAACTTGTGGGCGCATTGATCGCCGCACAGCTTTTGAACGTCTTGCTCATTCGCTAAGTGGGGATCGAAGCCCCAGGGAACCAGGCAGAGCCTTTGCCCATTGCGCTCAAGCCACCCAAAGAACCAATGGTTTGTTTCGCGCTTTTCGACCCCGCATTGTGAGCAAGTTATGGGCATACGATCTTTCAGTGCTGCGTCCGCAAGGTCTAGGTAACGGCTGAACACCTTAAAATCCCTTGTCAATCGCTAGCGCTACTCCATAGAAGATGATCCAGGGAGCAATGATTAGAAGGGCTCCAGCTAGAGGCCACCAGTTCAAGCGGTAGTACCAATGGCGTCTCTTGTCTGCCTCGCGGAACATGGTCAACAGCCTTTCTTCGAAGTAAGCTTCGCGTTCGCGCATCGCTACCTCCCATCAAATTCGCCGCGCTTGAACTTTCCCCAGCATTCGGCGCAAAAGTCTGCTACTGCGTCCGGGTCACCCACCACGGCCCGGTTATCGCACTCAGGGATCGACCACCCGTTGAACCCGGCGATGATGTGTGCTTCGCACCGGGCGAAAAAGGGCATAGCGTCCAGAAACGCATCCACTCGCGCATGGAAGTAATCCATTGGTGTTGGCGGGAAGTTGTGAGTCAGTACATTCATGCCGTTTGCCCCCTTGAATGGCATCCACACGTGCAGCTCAGGTTGTAGCAATGCGAATGGTCTAGCCGTTCGCAACTGGCGCTTACTGCCACCTTTCGCCTAAGCCGTTTCTTTGGTTGAGGTTCGACAGGCCAATTCCCATCAGCGACCGGGACATACGGAAACATCCGCTTAATCCGTAGCCAGCTAGATTTGAATTGGCCTGCCATCGCTTATTTCCCCTTGTCGTAGTTGCGGATCACTGCTTGTCCTTGTAGTTGCCGAGGATCACGCGGGTTCGGGCTACCTCTCCGAATGGGAACGCGAACAGAACCTCAAACCCGTTGTCCCTAGCGGTCTGTAACTGCGCGGTTGCCGTATCGTCGTCGTCGGATAACGTCACAACCACATATGGCTTATCTGGCGGTCCTGGCATTTAAAACCTCGCTTCACTTGGATTTACTTTGCAATCGGTCAAATCTAGGTCATTGAAAACACACCCTGGCGATAGCGTTGGATTGCCCTGCGCGTCGCGCTCGAATCGGTAGCCATAGCCTTCCGGCAGAATGTCCCAGCAGCGCCCTAGATCCTGGTAATGAAGCCAAGTGAGGGTTTCGCCTTCCGAAAGCTGTGGCTCATAGTTGGAGCAAAACACCGTATTCATAACCACGGGCTCAGATCCTGCCCGAATCCAGCGGAACTGGTAGTGGTAGGCGTCGAAGCGCCTGAGAATTTGGAATTTGTCTGCCGGTGCGGAGAAAGTGAAGTCTCGGCTAGATTGCCGATGAGCCAAGATCGCTAGCGCGACTAGCACGGATAGGGCAAAGGCCAGCGGAGGCCACGGGGAGAAGCCGGCATTACGGCGCAAGCGCAGAACGAGATCGCATAGCCGCTCGTATTCGCGCCAGTTGGATTTTGTTGGGGGGAGAGCTTCTACCTTATTAACTTGGTTGTTTAGGGCTGCTTTGAGGTAGATTGAGGTTAAGGCGGAAGGCTTTTTGCCAGAACATCTGTTGTCCTGCGAGAGTTCCGCTGTCTCGTTTTGACTAAGCCTTTTCATCGCCGCTGCTTGGCGACGACTGAATTAAGGATTGGCGCTCAGAGGTACGGCAAAAGATTAAGAGTCAGTTGCTCTGCCAATTGAGCTACGCGCCCTGAAATTCAGTCGGTCGTCCGTTTCCTTTCATTTACAGACTACTGAAATGCGAAGGTTTGTCGAGGATTACCCGTTAGTTGCTCTGGCTTCTTTTGCAGCCAAGGCCCGTAGGCCCATGCGGATCACATCCGTTTCGTTAACTACGCCAAGCTGCGCCTTTAGTTCGGCTAGCAACTTGATGTCGTCAACCGTTGGCCGCCACGTCTTTTGGCTCGGTGTCTTTGGCTTCTTGCTCGTCACGAGTGCAAACATACTCTGTGTACACAATGCATGTCAAGGACTATTTATGCACAGGGTAACCTTAAGAGTTCCTAGGGGGGTAACGGTATTAACCCTCTAAGCTGAAGTGAGCAACTTGGCTGCCAAGGCCAACAATTGTTTGGCGAGTTCGGAGTTATCTGTGGGAATAGTCGGGGCGCCATCCACTGGGAGAGAAGGCTTTTTGTAGGCTGATAGCGCGTCAACGGCTTCGATCTTCCGTTCCATGCGAATGTGCGAATACCATTTCCGGCCTACGGGCATCTTGTGACCCGCCATTTCCTCATATGTTGCCTCTGATACGTCCTCATTCTCTAGGAGCCTCGTATTTGCTGAGTGGCGCATATCCTCGAGGCGGAGTCTATCAACGGCCAGTCCTTGGCGCACAGCTTCTTTGATGATCTTCTCCCAGGCAGTTCTAAACGTGGTCTGGTGCTGTTCTGGGTCATAGTCATTGCCGTGAACGCGCTTTGGGAAAAGGTAATGATGGGGCTCGCAAGCGCCCCTGATCTTGGCATCAGCTAGGGCTTCCTTAAGCGCATCGAAGCACTCATCATTTATCGGATTGCGCCGGATGCGGCCAGCGTTTTTGGCTCCATTCCTGCCGATCCAGAGCTTACGGGCATCCCATTCAATGTCGCGCATTTTTAGCTTGTAGGCTTCGCCAGGACTGGCCGTTGTATTGATGGATATAGTTGCACAGCGCCGCGCTCCATTCCAGTTGGGATTGGCTCGCATGATGCGCCAGAGCTTTACCCGAACGTCATCAGATATACATTGGCCGCGCTTTCCCTGTGGAAGCGGCAATGGTTGGTATTGGTCGGCAATCAGGTTCCAGCGCCCGACGCGCTTTAGAACTTGCTGGAGTACCGAACATTCGTGATTGATCGAGTGTGGGCCGCATTTGGTCATCCGCATCCGTTGGTAGGCGCGGATCATGTCAGCATCTATGTCTTGTAACCTTATGCCTTCAAAGAACTTGTCTAGTGTCTTGATATTGAGGGCGTATTCGTGCGCCGTTTTGGCTGCGATGTACGGCCGCCTCGTCTCAAGCCACGCTTCGCAAGCGTCTAAGAACGGCAAAGCTGTTAATGCCGCGATGGACAGGACTAACCCCTGGAGAAGTCCCATTGAAAGGTCGAGTCACCCCTATTTTCTGCCGGCTAAACCCCTCGGTAATTACCGGCCTGCCAAGCTGCAGATTTCGTTGCAATAAGGTTTATTTCTAAGGGAACCCTAGTTTCAATGGCACATAAGTGTTAGCAGGATCGTTTTTGCGTGCGTAAAGAAATGACATTGGTAGCAAAATATCTGTGGAAAAGCGTGGCCAGCTTTACACTTCGTTACAAAATGGTCATTGCTGGGTTGGCGGATTTTTCAATTCAACAGATTTCGTAATGCCATAGAACAGCGTGCAAAAGACTCCTTGCGCCCCTAAGATGATAGGGTCAGGCAGCAAAGGAAATGGCGGGAGTCCGGGGGGCAAGTGCTGATTGATCCGCCATGCGAAGACTAAGTTAGAAGTGTCCCAGCCCAAACAGAACACCGTCATAATCAAGGCCATGAAGCGCCCGAAGGAAAGCGGCCCGCTAGCGTTCAGAATGTCTCGAATGAACTGTTTCATGTTATCTCCTAACCGCCATCGCCACCCCGGCCCCAACCGCCCCGCCAATCAAGAGCTTTTTCGAATCTGACAAGGCTCGCGCCCAAAATCCAGGACGTTTCTTCAACAAGTCCACCTGCTTGTCCTGCTGCGCTTCGATTTGCAGCCGGTCGGATAGTTCCTGCTGGCAGGCACCCAACTTGATTCCATCCACTTTGCACTGCTCGAGCTGGGTCACTAGCGGAGCGAGCTCAACTTTCACTGCGCTCGGGGCATCAGGCAACGCCTGCGGCTTCAGATCCTCGGTTGCCAGTTTGGGAATTTCCGCAATCTGCTGCGCGGGCGTCTTCGCCGCCTGCACTTCTTTCACAATCACCTGAACCTGCTTTTGGGTGTCTGCCTGGCGGCTCGAAATCTGCTGTTTCAGCGCATCGATTTGCAGTTGAGCGTCTTTTACTCCCATGTCGGCGCGGAGCCGTGCATCATGTTCGGAGAGCCATGAACGGAAGCCTATTAGAGCGCCCGCGCCCAGAACAACCCAGAACAGATGCGGCCGAATTAGAGCCAAAATACTCAAAATGCTCCCATGACGCGGCGAAGCCCGGAAACCAGCCGAGGTCCGTACTTATTGCCAGCATAGAAAGAACCGGCGTGAGTTGCGAGAAGTGCGAGTGCGATTAACCAACCCATAAAAATCATTCTCCTTTCACTGGTACAACGTGCAAATCCGTGTCTCCGCTTACTGCGATGGCTTCGCGGACGCCTCGCGGCATGATGATGCAGCCCTCCGAAGCCGTCCCCGGGTTCACAATCGAATCCCCGTGAATCAAGAACGCGAATCGGCCAAACATGATGTTGCTAGGATCGGGAGTAAGCGGCAGAACAAAGGGCCCATGTGTAACTGTGTTTTGCGGCTTTCCGATGTGGTAGAGCCCCCGCGGAATCGGCCCGCGATTGTGGATTGCTTCCATTGAAGGATCGTTCTTGAAGTCGCCTGCACCCGAATAGCCTGTGCCGGCGAGATCCCCCTTCGGGTCAAACATCTGTCCGCTGGTTATCTCGTAAGTCCACACCGCAGTCCTCTACAATGATTCTTCCGATTCCAGCCTGCCTCAGATACTCAATTGCCATATCGATTGCCCGCTTTTCGTTCGGAGCGTGAACCGCAATCGGCTTGGCAACAAATATGACGCGGTAAATCTTGTCAGCCATCACAACCCCGAGCGATGCTCAATTCTCCAAGCCTCAAGCGCCGTAAGCCGTTCCCCGTGTCCACCCGGGCCACTGAGAACCGTTTCCGTATTCCCCATCCGGCGCTTTAGGTCGGCTGTTTCGTTGGCTACGGACGCAACCCGTTCGGTCAGCCGCCCATAGACAAAGGCGGCTGTGAGCAGGTTCGTTAGAACAACCGCCCCAGCACCAATCAGCGTTGCGGCCCATTGCTGCATTACTGAACTGGCTCCACTTTTTCGAGAGTGAGCAGAATGTCATGCGCTTGCAAAATCAGGTGTTCGGATTCTTCGCCTTTTTCATCGGCTAAGGTGACTTCCTGCCCTACCGCCGCGAAGCGATCGAACAGCACCAAATCCCCTTCGTTCACATCGAGCGGCGTACGCTGGCCTGTGGTTATGTCCACCAGGCCGTTCCCGACTCCTACAACTATGCCCATGTCGGACTTCGCTTGCGCTGAGTCTGGAATGATGATTCCCGAGTTGTTTTCTTTAGTGATGCGCTTGACTAACACGCGATCCCCGAGCGGCTTGCCCTTGTAGCGAACTGACGGGGATTTCCTAGTGAAAAGGTGCGAGTTATCAACGTGCGAAACCAGTTCCGGGCCTTCCGGAGCCACGTTGCGAAGTTCTACAGGTTCGTCCTTATGGGCGGCAGGCATCATGAAACTGGCCCGTTTTGCGCCCCGGGCTAAAGCATCTCCTGACATGAATCTCCTTAGTTGAGTAGGTTTTACCGTCTGTCTCTATTAAACGTCTTGACTAGCGCAGTTATTGGTTGGCTTTGGCTTGGCGCACCGATTATTCGAGGAGTGGGACTAGATCATCGGGGGATGCCGAACTAGGTCCGCTGGGCTTTACTGGAATACCATTTTTCTCCATTAATACGCTCCCGCTTTTCTTCAGGCGGTTAAACGCTTGGCCCTTTGACCCGCTGGTAAAGTCGGCTGCTTGTTCTGGGCTAACATCACCATACTTATATGTTTGGCCGTTGTGCGTGGAGAGCGTTAGTTCTTTCGCTTCCGGGTCGTAATTGTGCGACTTGATGACACTCGATTCCTTCGGAGCTGGCGTCACGCGGTCAAGCTGTTGTTTAATTGGGATGCCCTTGGCGAGAGGTTTTGCGCCCGTGGCCTGATCCAATAAATTACCTACCCTAGCCTTTGTAATCGGAGCGGGCTGAGGTCCAGTCTTTACCGGGATGCTCCCGAG
>Ga0068855_100003380_pt1 | contig 19542 bp, 18 predicted proteins | sample KBSCornC52_FD_66592 | JGI IMG/M metagenome (GOLD analysis project Ga0068855, IMG submission 66592) | Corn rhizosphere microbial communities from Kellogg Biological Station, Michigan, USA - KBS Corn C5-2 | ecosystem: Host-associated > Plants > Roots > Rhizosphere > Soil ...
TATTGGGCCTGCCGGGCAAATCCACGACCGTCGGTGGGATCGATTCGTTCGGGAAGACGTCGAGAATCTGCTCCCAGAGCGGACGGTACAGCTTCTGGAAGGCGGTAAGCGATGCCTGGTCGGTCGGTTTCGCCTTCTCCAGCCGCGCTTCGCCCTGCTCCTTCAGAAAGGCCGTCAGCTGGTCGGCGGTTTTCGCGTCCTTGGGAAGAGGCTGATCGTCCGGGAACACTCGCAGGTCGGCAACGGGTTCCATCTTGTAGGGCGGCTCGGTGAAGCTGTCGGCGTCCGGCTCGTGGAGCAGCACCTTTGCGAAGAACCGGTAGACCGCTTCCCGACTTGTCTTGTTGATGTTGTGATTATAAGGGAAGATGACGTACTTCAGCCGCTCGGATGCGCCCAGAAGATCGTAGGCCGACTGCACGCCCGGGCCCTCGATCGTCATCATCGTCTTGGTCCAGTCGCCCGTCGCTCCGACCATGATCTGCTGTTTCGGACCCGCGCTGGCCGCGATCTCCATGTTCGAATACTCGATCCGCAAACCTGGCGAGTTCTCGCAGAGGCAGCCGCCCTGCATGGAGTGCGACACCATGACGCACGGCCCTACCGCGGCCAGCCGATCGTCGATCGCGCCCAGCATCATCGTCTGCGTGCCGCCGCCGGATTCGCCTGTGATCGCAAGCCGGTCCTTATCGACATCCGGCAGCGACGAGATGAAGTCGAGCGCCCGCACGCTGTTCCAGGTCTGCAGGCCCATCAGCGAAACGCTCCAGAGCCAGTGCTGTCGGTCTGCGGCCCATTGCGTGCCATAGTGGTCGGGAATCTGGCGCGTGTCGTTATAGCCAACCATATCATAGGTGAACGCCACGCAGCCCATCCGTGCGAAGGTGATGGCGCGCGCAGGGATTGATCCCATGTCTGTATCGGCCATGCGCCCGACCTGCCAGTGCCCGTGCGTGACGAGAATTCCGGGGCACCGGTTGGCTGATTTCGAGTAGTCCTTCGCAGGATAAGGCCGGTAGAGATTGCCCGCCAGGTAGAAGCCGGGATACGTTTGGAAGTAGACCTTCTCGATCGTGTAACCATCGCGCACCACCTTACCGAAGACCTTTGGGCGCAGCGGAGTCTTTGGCGGAAGCGGATAGAGTCCGCATGAAGTGAGCACCTGGCGGCGTATGCGGGCGCGCCTGGCTTCCCACTCCGCCTTGCTGGCCAGCTTGGGAAACGTGCGGGGGGTGTCGAGATTCTTCGGCATACTGTAGGCAACGGCCGACTTCAGCGCCTCCGCCGAAGGCGAGGTATTAGCGGCATCAGATCCCATGGCTCTCCTAGGCAGGCAGCAGGCGGCGCAAAGGACGGCCGTGAGAAGGATCAAATCGGAACGCGGCGCCATTGAGCGCTTCCTTTCATCGCGAGTTGGATTGCTAAACAGTTGGTTGCAAATCTGGCGTGCCCGGCAGGCGGGCCACAGGAGAGCATTCTCCACGACATGCGAATCTCCTTCTCTGTGGAGGCATGCGAACAAATTCCGCGGGCCATCGTAAGAAGAATGGCAATCGGATCGTGGAACCCCGTCGCCGACCAGAAATCGCCAAAGAGCACGTTTCACTACGCACAGAGAGGATCACTATGGCAGCCGAACTCATCACGCGCGAGCATCTCATCAAACTACTGAACGAGGACCTAGCGCGAGAATATCAAGCGATTATCGCGTACATTAACTATTCGCAGGTGCTCAAGGGCGCCGCGTACATGAACATCGCGGCGGAGCTGGAGGTGCATGCCGCCGAAGAGCTTGCGCACGCACTAACGATCGCGAAACAGATCGACTATCTCGGCGGCATGCCGACCGTCATACCAAGGCCCGTGAAAACCTCGGAAAAAGCGGAGGAGATGCTCCGGTTCGATCTCGACAACGAGAACGAAACCATCGCCAATTACCGTGTCCGCGTGCGCCAGTGTGAGGCGCTCGGCGAGTTCGCGATCGCGGAGAACATCCGCCAGATCCTGATGCAGGAGCAGGAACACCAGATCGACCTCGCGACAGCCCTCGGCGTGGATGTCCCGGACGTCACCACGCCCGAACAGCGGGCGTAGCGCTGTCCGCTTGGCCGCTGAACTGCCAGGAACTTATTTCATAGTTCCGTCAGAGTTTGTCGTTCATAATGAGTCTGTTCCGCTCGGCCGGTACAAACAGCCGTTGCTACGCCGATCCGCGGAGATGAGGAGCGCATTGTGAACGACCCGCGGCAAATCGCTCTGTTTGGCGGCCTTCGCGCCCAGCGCAAAGACCAGGTGATCACGCGCTTCAGAACCCAGAAGGTCGCCTCACTCTTCGCCTACCTCGCTTTCCACCTCCGCCAGGCGCACTCGCGGGAGATTCTGGTCGAGCTCTGGCCCGAAAGCGACGCTCCCACCCTCCGAAATAGCTTGTCGGTGGCGCTTTCAAGTCTGAGAAGTCAGTTTGAGCCGCCGGGCGTGCCGAAGGGAACTGTCATCCGGGCGGACCGCTTCAGCGTAAGCCCTAATCCTGCAACCGTCACGACCGATGTGGCGGAATCGGTAATTACGAAACCGGCGGACGATTGGAGAACGTAAACATGGCATTGCACGTTCTGCGTCTGCCGTAAAGGCCCAAGATCCGTTCGCGGGACCTGCCCAACGAAGGTGGTGGCTCAGGGAAAAGGGATTTAACACTCCGACGTGCAATTCACTTCAGTTCTCACACATGGAATTGTCCAGGCGCCGCTACCTCGGCGCTCGTCTTCCAGGGAGGAAGCACATGAAGCAGATTGCGGCGTGGTCTTTGATCGCGCCAACCGTCACGCTCGGCCTGTTGTCGGTCGCGGCCGCTCCGACGCCTCAGACAAAGCCCGATGGCGCGGCCAAGACCGCCGACTCCGCTCCGCCGCTTTCCGACACGCGGCTCACCGTGCACACCCTCCTGCGGGAGGATATCTTCGCCGGGTTCATGGAAAACGACATGAAGCGGCTTGCGCGCGGTGAGACGAATATCGACCGGCTGATGGAGATGCGGCCGGACCAGAAAGGCAACCTGCTCGCATGGAAGGGTGGCGTTGTACTGTTCCGGGCGGCGCTCGCGAATGAAGAGCATAAGGACAGGGAGTACCGACGACTACTGAAAGAAGCGCAGGACCTGCTTGCGAAGGCTGGACAGGCAAAGTCCGGTAACGACGGAGTTCTGCCAATTACGGGCGGAGTCGGTGTGATCTTTGCAGACCGCCTCGCCGAACCGGATCGGCCGGCCGTGTGGGCGATGGCTTTCGACTGCTACCAACGTCTCTGCAAGGCCCAGGCATCCGTAATCAAGGTGCTGCCCGTGCACATGCGGGGCGAAGCGCTGGCCGGGCTGGCGAAGTCCGCCGCCCGTACGGGCCACTACAAGGAATCGGCGGAAGCGATCGACAAGATGCAGCAGGTCATGAAAGACACTCCCTACGAGTCCGCTGTCCGCGAGTGGAAGGAGGACCCGAAGACCGCCGCCGCGAAGACAGAGATCGCCTGCCTGAGCTGCCACGAAGCCGGCCGGCTCAACGCGCGGCTAGCAGCGCTGAATGCCAAGAAGCCAGATCAGCCTTAAGTGTGATCTGCGACTTTCTCCTGGTTGCAGGCTCTCAATGCTCGGCGGCTAACTTGCCGTGCTCGTGATTGATACGGCCTGAATGGCAGGCGAGACGCCTGCGGTCGAGCCAGGTGTACCGCGTTGCGGGAGGAGTTGCGAATATGAGACTCGTTCGGCTGTTTCTACTGGCTGGGCTGTGGGCGAGCGTGAGCTGCTCCGCTGGCGCTCAGGCTGCAAGCAATACAAAGCGCGTGGAAACTGCCATGGAACACAAGTACGTTACCGTCAACGGGGTGAAGCTGCACTATGTCACCCAGGGGAAGGGGCAGGTCATCCTGTTTCTGCATGGTTTCCCTGAGTTCTGGTACGAGTGGAAGAACCAGATCGCCGAGTTCGGCAAGGACTACCAGGCCGTAGCGCCGGACATGCGTGGATACAATCTTTCGGACCGGCCTCCCAAGGTGGAGGACTACACAATCCCCCCGCTGATTGAAGACATCCACGCCTTCCTGTCAAAGATCAGCGAAGGGAAGAAGGCCATCCTTGTCGCTCACGATTGGGGCGGCGCGCTCGCCTGGATCTACGCGGCAAAATACCCGGAGACGCTGGACAAGCTGATCATCATCAACGCGCCCCATCCCACGATCTTTGCCCGCGAGCTGGCTAACAATCCCAAGCAGCAGCAGGCCAGCAGCTACATGACGTTTTTCCAGAGCGCGGACGCGGAGAAGACCCTCAGCGCGAACAACTATGGGTCGTTGGCGGGCATCGTATTCGGCTCCCTGCCGGCAAGCGCATTCTCGGAGGAAGATAAGCAAGCGTATATCGCTGCCTGGTCGCAGCCCGGCGGATTGACAGGCGGTCTCAACTACTATCGCGCCAACCACCTTGCCCCGCCTACCAAACGGGCGAACGATCCGATTGCAATACCAAGGCCGTCGAGGGTGCTGGGGTTCGCCTCGGAGGCGCTGCCCGCCATCACAATCCCAACCCTGGTGATCTGGGGCGAGAAGGATGTCGCGCTGCTCACCGGCAACCTGGACGGCCTGGATAAGATGGTGAAAACTCTCACCATCAAGCGCGTTCCTACCGCCGGGCACTGGATCGTCCACGAAGAGCCGGAGACGGTGAACAAGGCCATCCGGGAGTTTGTTGCAGCAAGGTAGCAGGTGATACATTCTTGCAGCAGGCCGGCACCCAGACATTCGAAAGCCGGATCCCGTGCGCCGGTGTCGCACGCATCTTGATCGGCAGGAATCAGCTGAGAGCCTGCCGAACGAGGTTGTGGGTATATTTGTCGAAGCGGCCCTCGCAGGCCGGGAATGGAGACTTGGCATGGCTGGTTTTCGCAATGTAATCTCGACGTTGCAGGGGGATGGCCAGGAGGCGATGGGGCCGGACATCCTGCTATGGCATTATCCTAGCAACGATATTATCAACGGATCGCTTCTCACGGTGGAAAGCAACCATTTCTGCGTGCTGAAGAGTCGGGGCGCGATCCTCAATGTCTACGAAACCGGGCAGTACACGGTCGAGACGCCTCAGCATGCGCTGTTCGGCTCGCTCCAGCAGGCTTTCTACGGCGGCCAGAGCCCCTGGCAATATGAGGCGCTCTACATCAACCGTTCAAAGCTCGTGCTCAAGACGAACGGTCTGGCGCTCTCCCGGGAGATGGCCGAGATGACATACGTCGTGGACTACTACATCCACGTCGAAACGTCGGATGCAGCAGTGCTGCTCGTCCAGCACATGCCATACCGCGGCCACGCGCTCACCGCTGCCGAAGTGAACAACTATGCGGGGCCGGTGATCGAGCAGGCAATCAACCAGATCGTGCAGGTGACGCCGCTTGAGCAGGTTAACGAGAAGATCCACGAGCTGACTGCCATTGTCTCGCAGCATCTCCAGGCATTCCTCGCGGAATACGGCATTCACCTCGACACGGTGAAAGTGCTCGTAATGCCGCGCGATGAGCGGATGCGCTCTCTCATCTCCCTCAAGGCGTTCGGCCTCTCGGAGCTCGATGCCGTCCGATACTACATCGCCATGATTCTCGCCGACCGAGGCGTAGTTTCCGCGCCGAATATGGCGGTAGGCCAGCCCTTTAATATCGGAGCCGCCATGCCCACGGTCAACACGGAGAGCTACGCGCCGCCGGCCGCGATGCGGGCGCCCAGCGTGCCTCCCATGGCGCCGGCCGTAGAGCGGTGATGCGGTGAGCGGGCGTGATAATTGACCGGAGGAGCCAATGCAAGACAAGAACTGGCTAACTCAGCAGCTCAATCTGATGTTGACGGGCTACGGTTATAACCTGTACAATAACGCGAACCGGGCCCGCGCGGACGACCTGCTGGTGCGGCAGCATGCGAGTGGGCTGCTTGGTGAGGCGGCGGATTTGCTGGGCCGTATGGCAAGCGACTATACCGCTCATCGCCTGCCGCCCTCCACGCGCGACCATCCCTTTCCTACCGCCGCCGACATGGCGCCTCTCAACGACCTTCAGAAACTGCGAACCGAGGTCTCTACGCTCTCCTCTCGGATCCGCGGCCTCTCGGTGCCTACCCAGGATCGTGTGTGGGAGAGATTTCGCAACGAAGCGACTACGCTCCACTACCTGCTCAGCTCGGACTACCAGCTTATCTCGAGCGCAGATAGCGTGCTAGCGGCCGTCCGCGGCGTGACGGCGATGACCTGGAACGAGGAGAGTTACGGCAGAATCCGCGCTGAGATGGACGCTCTCGAAGCCGCCGCCCGCGAGCGAGAGCAGTTTCTAAAGACATCAGCCTGAGTTCTAGCGCCAGCGCCATTCCCATGAGACTGGCGCCGGAAGGGTCCTACGCGGCCAGAGGGATTCCGTGTGGTTTGGAGTTCTATCATGCCCGTGAAATTTCTTTTATTTGGAGGTGTTACGAAAAGAGTCACCGTGCGTATACTAATGTAGGGCAGTCGCCACTGTTCCGCCTCAAGGGCGCTCCCGCCGATCGGCGCCCGTGCGGCGAGGTACGAACGCCATAATTTGGCCATTTGTCATTAGACGAAGGCAGCCTTCATCGCGACCCGGCGCCCCGGGATGCGGATGGAGCCAGGAGATCAGCATGAAAGCAAAGATGGGCACACTGTTTCGATTGCCGCTGCTAGTTCCGGGCTTGCTGGCAGCGTGTTTGCTACCCGGAATAAGTGCGTCCGCGCAGGGCGACGGTTCGGGCGCGCGCGGCGGATTTGAACGGGATGCGAATGGGCACAACCTGGGTCCGAGCGACCCTATCGACACGGGGCAATACCGTTCCGACGACCGCGGACCGATCGCGCCGGACGAGAACGGGCAGGCGCCTATCGCCAGCGACCGCATCGACGAAGGCGCGCCAAACGAGGAGAACAACACGGGCCCGGTCCGGCTCGCACGGTTTTCCTTCGTCAGCGGCAATGTCACCTGGCGCCCCGACGATCAATCCGAATGGTCCAAAGCCTCCATCAATCTTCCGATCCGCCAGGGCGCGCAGGTCTGGGTAACCGACGGCGGCCACGCGGATGTTCAGTTTGACGATGGCAGCGAGCTGCGCCTGGGCAACGGCGCTCTGGCGACCCTCAAGACCCTCTACAGCGACAAAGATGGCGAATTCACGCAGATCGCGCTGAACGAGGGGCTCGCGACTCTGCATTCCCGCCACGACAACGCAATCTATCAGGTAGACACACCGGTCGCCTCCGTCAAGACCAAGGGCGCAACACAGATACGCTTCGGCGTCGACACCGGCTCAGAAATCAGCGTACAGCGCGGCGAGGCTACGATCGAAGGCCCGCAGGGGAATGCCGAGCTCCACGCCGGCGATTATCTGTTCCTGGCCGACGCTAATGCTCCGTTCACAGTCGGAGCGGCTCCGCCCAAAGACAGCTGGGACCAGTGGAACGATGAGCGGAACAGGGTGCTTGAAAACAGGCAAGATTCGCACGTTCCGCCCAATGTCGGACTGGTGTCCGGCGATCTAGACCAGTATGGCACCTGGCGCAATGACCCGGCCTATGGTCAGGTCTGGTGCCCGCGCGTCTCTTCTCCCGATTGGCGGCCCTATTACGACGGCAGCTGGACGTGGGTGGACCCATTCGGCTGGACCTGGGTCTCGAACGAGCCGTGGGGCTGGGCGCCCTACCATTATGGAACGTGGGTGCATCTCTCTTATGGATGGGGATGGTGCCCGGGACCGGTTCATCAGTATTGGAGCCCGGCGGTAGTCAGCTTCTCGGTATACGACGGTTGCGTTGCGTGGGCGCCACTGTGCCCGTGGGAAGTGCACTATCCGTCGGCTCTTTCCTTCGCCTATTGGGGCAACCGGTGGGCTTTCTCCTTCTCGATAGGCTCGGCGGGCTGTTACTACCCGTCAGGCGCCTACTGTATAGGAAGACCTTTCAGCAACCGATTTGTGAATCGCTTCGATCGCTTCCACGACTTCAACCGGCTGCGGGGTTCTACTTCGTTCGATCGATTTGCGCGCAGCAATGAATTCGCGGCGGCAAACAGTCATTTTGTGCCTCACAATGCCAGGAACGCAGCGGGAGCCTCGTTTGCGCGGCTCGACGCGTTCGGCGGCCATGGTAGATATCAACCGTTAAGCAGGTCGGAAACCAGCTACTTCACTCGCGGTCGTCAGGCGGCTTTGCCGGGCGTCGGCCGAAGTCCGGTGGCGGGCCCACCGAGCGTCAATCCGACGGCCATCGCACGGACGCCATCCCGAACCTTCGCCGGCGCGCGCCCATCTCAGGCGGTTCTTAACCGGCAGACCTATCATCCGGTCGGTCAGACGGCAACCATTGGGCGGTCAAGGCCGAGCATCGGCGTCGGGCGCACCGGATCCGGCAATGGTTCGATATCAGCGGGTAGTTCTGCGGGCGGTTCCGGCACGAGCCGCATTGGGATCGAAGACAGCCGCGTGCATCGTCCAGCATCGGGCTCTGCAGGTATCACCGGGGGCTCTGCTTCGACAGGACGACAGTGGAGCGGCGCCTCGGCAACGACCGGCGCCGAGGCCGCCAGACGAGCGAGAGCTTCTCTGGGTGTTGGAGGAAGCTCTTCTTCCGGTTACAACAATAGTGCGCGGTCCGGTGCGATTGGTCGGGAGTCGGGGCAATCCGGGACTATCGGCAGCGACCGTCGGGGTGGGCTTGGCTCTAGTACCGGCCGAACCGACACTTCTCGCTCATCAGGCACTCTTGGCGGCCGAACACCAGACATGTCATCGGGCTCAAATTCGTCGCGAACGTACGGCGCTCATGACACCGGCGCCGGCCGAAGCTCATCAGGTTCCGGGTCTGGCAGTTATCGCTCTGGCGGGACCGGAGATTCTAGCTCCAGCCGTTCAGGCGGATACATCGGCGCTTACGGGTCCGGCCGATCTCGCGGCTCCGAAGGCTCGGATAGCGGCGCAAGCCGATCCGGCGGATCGCGCTACGACTCAGGCCGCACGTACGGCGGCAGTGGCGGCACCGGCCGCTCAGACACATACTATGGCGGGCGTTCCGGCGCTTACGGCGGTTCATCCGACCGCAGCGGCGGACGATCGGAGACCTACTCCGGCGGACGGTCCGGCAGCTATGGCGGTCGTTCGGACACCTACTCAGGAGGCAGGTCGGGTGGCAGCTACAGCGGACCATCCGGCAGCTATAGCGGCAGCCGCTCTGAAGGCTACTCCGGTGGCAGCCGATCGGGCGGATACAGCGGGCCATCAAGCCGTGAAAACAGCGGCGGTCGCTCCAGCGGAAGCAGCGATCGTGGCTCGTCCGGCGGACGCTCCGGCGGCGAAGATCGCTCAGGCGGCAGCGGCCGATCCGGCGGTGGTGAAGATCGCTCGGGCGGCAGTTCCGGTGGACGCTCTGGCGGCGGTTACAGCAGCGGGCGCGGGCGGTAAGATCGACCGTGTAAGTTCAAACTGCAGTTGAGTTAAGAACCCCATTCTCAAAATCGAGAGAATGGGGTTCTTTTTGTGTCGCCGGTCATACCCCGTTCATGGAGAGGCGAGTCCTCTGCGGGCGAGGCAATGCGCGCCTTTCCTTCGGCCGGCAGTTGCTTCAAGCCGAGGATCTCACTCCCGAGGCATGCCCGGTGCAGGAAAAAATACCTGCGGATCGACGCCAAGCATTCCTATAACTTAGATGTGCCATACCGTTTTTAGGAGTGTGACTGTGATGCTGGACCGTATCTTCGGCGGCGACGGATTTGTTGCGCAAACGCATGCGCTGGATGCAGCATCGCTGCGTCAACAGGCCATCGCGCACAATCTCGCCAACGTCAACACACCCGGCTATAAGCGCCAGGATGTGACCTTCGAGAGCCAATTATCGCATGCGCTGCTCGAGCACCGCACCGCCCGCGACGTGGACGAAGGCGCTGTAGAACGAGTACGCCCGCAGGTCGTAACGCCAACAACTGCAAGTATGCGCGCCGACGGCAACAACGTCGATATGGAAGCCGAAAACGTCAATTCGGCGATAAATACCCTCAAATACGAAGCGCTGACCCAGATGGTAGGCGGCTACTTTACCGGCTTGAAAGCAGCGATTTCGGGAAGATGATGAGGTGATGAGGTGATCTCTTCCCTCTTACCTCTTCCCTTGTCTTTTCCCCCTCTCAAGGATATCAACCATGCCAATCGGCACTTCAATGCAGGTCAGCGCATCGGGGCTTACGGCAGAGCGGCTGCGCCTCGATGTGATCAGTAATAACCTCGCGAACGTGAACACCACTCGCGACGCCAACGGGCAGCCCTATCGGCGGCAGGTGGTGGTGATGACTGCTCGCGGCGCCGGATTCGCGGGCGCATTGGCGCAGGCGAGACGAGGTGGAGGAGCGGGCAATGGCGTTCAGGTCACCTCCGTGCATGCGGATAACAGCCCGTTCAAGATCGTGCACGATCCGAGCCATCCGGACGCAGATGCTCAGGGCAACGTGAAGATGCCCAACATCGAGCCGGTCGTCGAGATGGTCGATATGATCTCCGCGACGCGGGCGTACGAGGCAGGCGTCACCGCCATCAATTCCGCAAAGCAGATGGAGAGCCGCGCGCTGGACATCGGCCGCGCTTAGTAGGAGTTAACCCATGCCGATAGAAGGAATGGCCTCGGTTGCCGGCCCGCTTGCAAGTGCATTTGCGTCACGCGCAGGCGGGACCCGCGAAGTGCATGGCGCTGTGATGGATGAGATGGACGGTCTGGGCAAACAAGCCACAGGCGCTGCGAGCGAGCCGACCGGTGCGACGTTCGGCAAGATTCTGCAGGACGCGATCGGCGAGGTCAACAAGGCCCAAGTCCACGCAGCCGACCTCTCGACGCGCTTCGCAGCGGGCGAGCCGATGGACGTCCATCAGGTAATGATCGCCTCCCAGGAGGCCAGCGTTGCTCTCAACCTCGCGATCCAGGTACGCAATAAGCTGGTCGACGGTTATCAAGAGCTGATGCGCGTCAACGTTTAGTAGTTCAATCACGGGCTGACAGGACGCCTCGGCGTGGGACGGACCGCCGTGCCCGTCATATGACCGAACATGGAATGGGCCCACATGCCCGTTGCCTTCGCAAATAGGAACAACATCGTTGCTGAACAGAATTCGAGATTGGTGGGATGGACAGGCGACCAGTAACCGCGCGATCCTCATTGCGTCGGCGGTGGGCGGCGTCATCGCGCTCATCGGCTTCGTCGTCTGGGCGAACACTCCCGAATATGGCCCGCTTTACACCGGCCTGTCGGCATCGGACGCCAACACAATCACCGATAAGCTGAAGGAATGGAACGTCCCGTTCCACCTTCAGGCGGGCGGAACCGCGATCGAGGTGCCGCAGGCGCAGCACGATGAGGTGATGCTCAAGCTTGCCGGCCAGAACATCCAGCCGACGAATGCCGAAGCCTCCTGGGGGGCCGAGAAAGACTCCACGCAGGGCAGTACGATGGTAGCCACGCAGGCCGTCGAGGATGAAAACATTCGGAAGGCACGCGAAAACGAAGTTTCCCGCATCATCGGGCATATGCAGCCGATCAGCACGGCGCGCGTGATGTATACCCCCGGCGATTCCACGCCCTACTCCGTCGACGTGGACAAGCACGAGGCCTCCGCTTCGGTCATCGTTAACACCCGACAGGGCCAGAACCTCTCCGACGAAAACGTTCAAGCGATCGTCCGGCTCGTGCAGATGGCTTTCAAGGGCCTTTCCGACCAGAAGATCACCGTCAGCGACACTCGCGCCCAGATGCTATGGGACGGAACTCAGTCCGGCCGCTATGGCGAGAATATGCTCTCCAAGCAGCAGCGTGACGAGGAGCGGCGCCAGACAGCTAGCCTGCAGGCGGCGCTCAACCAGGTCTGGCCGAACAAGACGGTTGTTCATGTGCACGTCGAGAAGAGTCGCGATCACCGCACCACCCACAAGACCACGACTGAGGATGGCGCAGTTGCTTCTGTAACCAAGGAGACAGAGGAATATAAGGGACAAAGCGGCGACGCCGCACGAGTCGCTTCAGGCGCGTCTGCCAATGGCGTCGGCGCGCCAGGAGCAGCTCCGATCATTCCCACTTACCCGGCCGGAGGCGGCGAACCCAGCGGCAACTACACGCACGAAATAAAGACGGAGGCCCGTGCCCCCAGCACCGTCGACACCACCATTCAGGAAGACCCCGGCAAGATCGAAAAGTTCACCGTGAGCGCCCTCGTGGACAAAGGCGTTCCTGCGGACGACATTCCGAAGATCAAAACCATGCTCGCAACCGCGATCGGCGTCACCGCGAACGATACGACACAATCGCGCGAGGTCGTGGTCGAGCAGGTCGCATTTGAAGTCCCGAAACCGGAAAAGGATACCAGTCAAGCGGATAACATGACGCGTATTCTCAGCCTGGCCGTGCCGCTCGCGCTCATGCTGGTATGCTTCGTTTTACTTGCCCGCGCTCTCAAAACACCGATGCGGCTTGTTCCCGGCAGGCAGCTGGCCCTTCAGGGCGCGGGAGCTGGCGGCGCTCAGATGGCTTTCGACGCGAACGGATCGCCGCTGGCTATCGCAGGCGTCTCCGGCGACGAAGACGTCATTGTGAACGGAATCCTGACAAAAGCCAAGTCTCCGGTCATCGGCGTGCCCGTCGGCGATACCGGCCCGAAGACGTACGATGTCATCGAAGAGGCCTTCGATTCCAACCTGGAGAGCATTCTCCATATGGCGCGCAGCAAACCGGAAACCGTATCCGCTCTCCTGAAGGGCTGGCTGAGCGACGAGTCGTAGCACGCTCTTACCCCCCTCCTTCTCCCGCTTTCCAGGGAGGATGAGGGCGAGGGCTGGCTGTATCAATTGAGTAGTTTGTTGAAAGGAACCCCGGGTGAATCGTAATCTACCTGCTGTGCTGACAAAACGACAAAAGGCTGCGATCCTGCTTGTGGCATTGGGTCCGGAAGCGGTTGCCAAGCTTTTCAAGCACATGCGCGAGGATGAGGTTGAAGCCCTGACGCTCGACATCGCGCGCCTTGGAAAGGTCACGCCGGATCAGCGCCGCCAGACCATCGCTGAGTTCCATGATATGTGCCTGGCACAGGACGTCATCTCCGAAGGCGGCATCGAAGAGGCGCGCAAGGCCCTCGAGGCTGCCTTCGGCGCGGACAAGGCAAACGAGATGGTAAACCGCGTCGTTCAGGCGCTCCAGGTTCTGCCGTTCGACTTTGTCAAGAAAACAGATCCAAGCCAGCTGCTTTCGTTCATTCAGGATGAGCATCCGCAAACCATCGCATTGATTCTCTCCCACCTGAATCCCAACCAGGCGGCCGCAGTGCTGTCCGGACTGCCGCAGGAGCTTCGCGCCGAAGTGGCCCGCCGCATCGCGATTATGGACCGCACGCCGCCGGAGGTCATCCGCGAGATTGAGCGAGTCCTGGAGCGCAAACTCTCAACCTCCATTATCACGCAAGGGTTCACCGCTGTCGGCGGCGTGAAGAGCCTTGTTGAGGTGCTCAACTGGGTCGATCGTACGACTGAAAAGACGATCCTGGAGAACCTGACAGACACCTGCCCCGACCTTGCCGATGAGATCAAGAAGCTGATGTTCGTCTTCGAGGACATCATTCTCCTCGACGACGGCTCGATCCAGAAGGTTCTGCGCGAGGTGGACAGCAAGGAGCTGGCCCTGGCGCTGAAAGGCGTTGGCGAAGAGGTTCAGAACCGAATCTATCGCAACATGAGCGATCGGGCCTCGACCATGCTCAAGGAAGACATGGAGTTCATGGGGCCGGTTCGGTTGCGAAATGTCGAAGAGGCGCAGCAGCGGATCGTCGGCGTGATCCGACGACTGGAAGAAAACGGCGAGATCGTTGTGGCGCGTGGCGGCGGAGACGAAGTCATTGTCTGAGTTCCTGCCCTTAATGGCGCCCCGCGTCGCCCCGGACCGATCGAACAAAGAGCCTGTTTCCTGGTTCGAAGTGATCGCAAAGCAATTACCGTCGGCGCGCCACATGCACGAAGCCGATACGGCCGTACAGACCGGCGAGGACGGCGTTGCTTGCGCTCAGTTCGGTTCCATCGACTCCGTGATTGCCAGCGAGCAGATGCGCCGCAGCGCGGGCGAGCCCGAGCCCGAATATATCGTAAAGATGCGCGAAGCGGCCATGGAGGACGCGAGTCGCATCGTGTCCGAAGCCTGGGAGCAGGCCCAATCTATACGAGAAGAGAGCCGCGCCCAGGGTTACAAAGCGGGCTACGAGGCGGGCCATGCCGCGGGCGAGCGGGACACTACTCTGCGCTTGACTCGTCAGGCAGATGAGGAGCGAGCGGCCTATCAGCAGGAGCTGAACGCATTCATCCAGTCGATCGAGGAGAAGAGTCGGCTCGCCTGGATCGAGATGGAGCCCGAGATCGTGGCGCTCGTCTTTGAGATCGCGCGCAAGGTGATAAAGATGGAAGTAGAGATCAGCCACGATCCCGCCATCGAGGTCGTCAAGAACACGCTCCGGCGCGTCGCCGACTCGACTTCGCTGAGAATAAGAGTCCATTCAGACGACCTGCTGACGGTTCGGGCACACCGGGAAGACCTCTACGCGCTGGTCGACTCCATCCGCAAAGTCGAGATCGTCGAAGATCGCCGGGTAGGCCGCGGCGGCTGCATCGTCGAAACCGACGCCGGCACGATCGACGCTCGCATCGATACCCAGCTAGACGAAATCCGGAAACTGCTGGAGCATACGACCCCGGGAATTGACACCTGATGCTTACTTTGCCTGAATTTACTCCGCATGTGCCTGTGTTCGATGAGTATCGGCAAAAGGTGGCGCGGTTTGATCCCGTGCTGCAGAATGGCAAGGTCGCGCAGGTGATCGGGCTGGTGATCGAGTCGATCGGGCCGAGCGCGATGCTTGGCGAGATCTGCGACATCTACTACGATCGCGCGAACCACTACGATCCGAGCAAGCCGCCAATCAAAGCGGAAGTCGTTGGATTTCGCGACAACCGCGTCCTGCTGATGTCTTTGGGAGTCATGGAGGGCATCAAGCCCGGCAGCGACGTAGTGGCGACGCGCCAGACACAGAACGTGATGGTCGGCGATGCGCTGCTGGGGCGAATGCTGGATGGGCTCGGGCAGCCGATGGATGGCGGGCCGCCGCTCAATCTGCTTCGCACCTACCCGCTCCATGCCGCGCCGCCAAACGCCGTAACGCGCCCACGAATCAATAAGTCCCTGCAAACCGGCGTGCGCGCATTAGACGGCTGCCTGACGCTGGGAAAGGGTCAGCGCCTCGGAATCTTCTCTGGCTCCGGGGTTGGTAAGAGCACATTGATGGGCATGATCGCGCGCAATACGAGCGCCGATGTGAACGTGATCGCATTGGTCGGCGAGCGCGGACGAGAGGTGCGAGATTTCGTCGAGGAGAGCCTTGGCCCGGAGGGAGTGCAGCGCTCCATCGTGATCGTGGCAACCTCGGATCAGCCCGCGCTTGTAAGAATTAAGGCCGCGTTTGTTGCGACCGCGATCGCAGAGTATTTTCGAGACCGGGGCGCAGACGTCATGCTGATGATGGACTCGATCACTCGATTGGCCCTCGCCCAGCGCGAGGTCGGTCTGGCGATCGGTGAGCCGCCCGCGACGCGGGGTTACACACCGAGCGTGTTTGCGATTCTTCCCCGGCTGTTGGAGCGAGCGGGCACGAGCAGCTCCGGCACAGGGAGCATCACCGGGCTTTACACTGTGCTCGTGGAAGGCGACGATATGAACGAGCCGGTGGCGGACGCCGTGCGAGGAATTCTGGACGGCCACGTCGTGCTCTCCCGCGATCTCGCTCACCGCGGCCACTATCCTGCCATCGACGTTCTACAGAGCATCAGCCGCGTAATGCCCCAGATCGTGTGCGACGAGCAGCGCGCCTCGTCCGATGCCATGCGGGAGATGCTCGCAACCTACCGCGACGCCGAGGACCTGATCAATATCGGCGCGTACGTGGATGGAAGTAATCCGAAGATCGATCACGCGAAGGCCAGGATCGACTCGGTCAATGCCTTCCTGCGGCAGCGCTCGTCCGATCCGACTTCCACGGAGGACACTCTGCGTCAGATGCTAATGGAATTCCCCGGCTAGCGCTATGAAACGATTCGTCTTTCGGCTGGAAACGGTGCTGAGACATCGGGAGATTGTCGCGGAGCTGCGCGAACAGGAGTTTGCGCTGGCGCACGGCCGGTACGAAGTCGCGCAGCAAAGGCTCGAGGACCTGGAAGCTCACCATCGCGACACCGTGGCCCAGCGGCCCGGCGCGGACAATGGCGCCAGTTTCAATGCCGCAGCCATACAATCGCGCGAACAATACCTGGAAGCCTTGAGCGAACAGATCGCACAGCAGATCGAGCTTGTCGATGTAGCGCGGATGATCTCCGAAGAGAAGCGAGCAGGCATGGTGTCCGCTCGGCAGGCGAAAGAGGCGGTCATCAAGCTGCGTGATAAGGACCTTGCCGCCTATCAGGCGGGCGCGGAGCGAAAGACCCAGGAGGCCCTCGACGAGATCGCCTCAATCGGGTTCCTGCGGCGGCAGATCGCGGACAGCGCGCAGCGATTGGAACCAGCAGATTTGGGCTCGAAGGACGCGGACAGCAAGACCTCCGGACGAGATTTGGAGCCGGACGGACGAAAGGCAGCGTGATGGAAAGCAGCTTTCAGGCGGCGATCGGCCGCATCCAGGATATCGAGGCCAAGCTGGGCATCTTTCAGAGTGCACCGCTCGCGCCGCCACGACCAGTAGCGACAGGCTCGGGCGCGATAGCCGGTCTCCCGCCCGCCTCGCCGTTTCCTGTGCTGCTCGCCCAGGCGAGCGGCCAGGTGAAGCTTCTGCCGATCGACGCTCAAGGACCCCGTTTCACGCCACAGATCGAATCGCTGATTACGAAATACGCTGCGACCAACGGATTGGATTCCGACGTCGTGCGCGCCGTCGTACAGCAGGAGTCGAGCGGTAACCCCCGCGAGGAGTCTGCGGCAGGCGCGCAAGGCCTGATGCAGCTGATGCCCGAAACCGGCAAATTGTATGGCGTGACCGACCCCTTCGACCCGGAGCAAAACATCTCCGCCGGGACGCGCCATCTCTCCAATCTGATGCGCGAATTCAAGAACGACCTGCCCACCGCGCTCGCAGCCTACAACGCCGGCTCCGGGGCGGTCCGCAAGGCGGGCGGGATCCCCAACTACCCTGAGACGAAAGACTATGTGCGCAAAATCACGGATATGGTAGAGCGCGTGAAGTCCGCGAGGGACGGGTTTTAGCGGCTTTATCCCGCAGACTCCAAAGGGGTCCCATGCGTCGCATAGGTCATACAGGACCTATTCTCAACAAGGATCGTAATGCCCAAGATCGTAAAACTATTTCTCTTCTTGATTTGCCCCCTGTTTCTGCTGCTTGGCGGCGCCTACGGCCTGGCGAAGGTAGGTGTGATTCCGGTTAAGAAGCTGGTCGCGAAGAATAAGGCGGCTCGCAGTCTCGCGCATTTGATCGGGCTGGACTCGCCGAAGCTCCCGGCCGTGCAGGTTGCACCGGCGCACGCGGTCGTGCCGGATCCGCTTGCCGCGCAGAAGAAGGAGCTTGAGGCGAAGAACGCAGCCTTTGAGAAGCAGCGCGCAGACTGGGAGGCGGTTCAAAAATCTCAGGCAAATGCAGCGGAGACAAAGGTGAGGGAGCAGGATACGGCGGTCGACCCCAAGTCGATCACGCGCCTTGCTGCCGTTTACGAGCAGATGCCCGCAGACACCGCAAATAAGATCTTCACCAAGCTGCCAGACGCCGAAGTGATCGCGCTGCTGCGCAAAATGGACGAGAAAAAGGTCTCGCAGATTCTAACGATCGTCGCCCCGGACCGCGCCGCCCGCCTCACCCTTAGCCTCTCCAAGCCGGTCACTCCGGCATCCCCGACGCCCGGCGATACTCAGTAGGTCGTTCTTGAGGGCGTCGCTCCGTCGGCGCCGTCAGTTGACAAGGTGATGAGGTGACCGGAACTTGTCACTGCCGCGCCTTATATTCGAGCCGACATTTCAGCGATCGAATTGCAGATTCTATCTCTGAGTAATAAAAGCCCCGCGCAGTTCGTTCCAACTCGCGCTCGATCGCGGGCAGGGCGGCCGGGTCGCCGATGCGTCCTAGTCCGATGACGGCGCCGCGATGGTGTATAGAATTCGGGTCTTCCAGGATCGACAACAAGTACGGAACGGCCTGCTGACCGAATTGGCCCAGCTGCCACACAATGTGGCCTTTGATCGCCTGGTCTGACGTCGAGGTAAGCAATGAGGTAAGCACCGGCAGCGATCGGTCAGGGATGAAAGAGTAACCGGGGCCGGGATAGGGTAACAACGCCGCCTGAACGTCCCGATCTGTCTCGATGGCCAGTCGCTCGATCATCACCTCCGCGGCTTTAAGCCGCTCGAGCGCGCCTGCGACGGCTGCGCGTACTTTCGGTTCGCTGTGGTTGATCTCGCGCGATAACAGCGTAACAATGGGCTCGCCAACCTTCTTCGCCAGGTCTGCCCCGGTTGTAGCCCCTCCAGCTCTTTTGACAGTTTCTGCTACCGCAATAATCGCCTCAGCACGAACTCTTCCGTCCTTTTCTCGATCGAGCCAGGCCACGAGGGCTTCGCCGGCGGAAGTCGTGTTCAGGAGAGCTAGGCCTTGCGCCGCAGCCAGGCGAACACGAGGATTCGCGTCGAGTGTGGCGCGCACGAAATGGATTTCCTGGTCTGCTGCTTTCGTCAGCGCATTTGGCTGAGAAAGCATCTGGATCGCCGTTTCCCGAACGTCGCCGGTCTCGTCTCCAAGCGCCCGCAAGATTAAGGTGCAATCCACCGGGTAAGCAGATCGATATTTACCGGCAAGAAAGTTTCCAAGAGTCCGCAGGGCGATACGCCGAACGTGCGGAGCCGTGTCGGTCAGCATCGATTCCGTGAGCGGCTGCGTCAGCTCTCCCAGGGCGCTGAGCAGGTTCTCGGCGGCATCGGCCGGCACATCCGGCACGCTGAGCGCCCGCCGAATCCGCTCCTCATCCTGAGGCGTGTAGCCGTCATGTTCGAAAATCTCCTCAAGTGCGTCGGTCGCATTACCGGCATTCGACTCCCATCCGTCCACAAACGCACCTTCGACTGTCTCGCCTCTTGTGTCATAGAGCGCGATCTGAAGCAGGCGATCGACCTCCGCCGCCCTTTCGGGTGATTTGTCATCCATGGTTGCCTCCGTCTCAAACGCCAACATTTGACCTGTGCGCCATCAATGCGCGCAGTCATCTTTGCGATGCGCCATTCGAGAAATTCCGCCTTTCCATAGGTCCTTCCTGCGACAGTCTCCTGGGATTCAGCAGGGTTCCAATGCCACGATCCTGAATCTGGTTGCGGATGGAACGAAATCAATGATGGAGGTTCCGGCTATGGTTGGGCGAGTGTTCTGTTCCGAAGAGGAGGCGGTCCGCAGGGGATTTGGCGGTTGGGAGTG